>Ga0247783_1000001_pt1 | contig 107774 bp, 113 predicted proteins | sample UWRJL064202C5_FD_179911 | JGI IMG/M metagenome (GOLD analysis project Ga0247783, IMG submission 179911) | Plant litter microbial communities from Arlington Agricultural Research Station in Wisconsin, United States - UWRJ-L064-202C-5 | ecosystem: Environmental > Terrestrial > Plant litter >...
GGACCGCCCACCGACGCGTTGTTGATCAACTGCGCGCCGCTTCCCGGGGGTACCCCGTTGCCGGTCGCATAGAACGCGGCGAGTTGCGCGGCGGTCAACGCGATCGGATTGCCCGCGCCGTCGGCGCCCGCGAAGCTGTAGCCGCACAGATCGGAAAGCACGCTCGCCCGCGAGTACGTGTTCGCGTAGGTCACCGCGATGCTCGAATACGTCTCGAGTGCCGTGAGCGACGCATAGATCGCGTCGGACTCGGGGCTGTAGCCATAGGCACGCAACTTGTCGAGCGCTTCGTCGGCCTGGGCGGCGGTCGTCGACGAGGTCAGGAGACCGGCGTCCTTCAAGGACTGGCAGCGCGCCGTCGCGAACGCGGGAACGATCAGCGCGACGCCCGGCGTCCCCGCGAGCTGGCTCGAGAGGACGGCGCAGTTCGCATAGACGTCGGTGTTCGTGAAGTAGTCGTACAAGACCTTGCCGGTGTTCGCGACGGTCACGCCGCCGCGCTGGACCGTGATGCCCGCCGTCGGCGGGATCTCGACGTTCGGTTCCGCCACGGCGACGCCGTCGATCATGCCGGTCGTGTCGAGCTCGGCGGCCGCGATCGCGGCACCGCCGCCATTCGAGGCGGCCGATGCGATGACGATCGTGTTCGACGGCTTGAAGGTCCGCGCGTGGTTCGCCCCGACGCTCGCGCCGTACTTGTCGTTGATCGCATAGAACGCGAAGTCGATCGCCTGCAACGTGAACTTGCCCCAGTCCTTCTCGGGGTTGCGCTGCGAATGCGCGTGCTTGAACGCGAGGCGGTTCGGCGTGGCCGCATTGAAGGTCGAGAGGTTCGTGGCGCTGACGTTGGCCCGGAACACGGCATTCGTTCCTGCGGCCGCGGCGGTCGTCCGCGTCCCGTCGATGAGTCCGACCGTGTTGGTCTGGAGGTCGTGCGGTTGCGGACTGGTGCCCTTGTCGGTCAATGCGACCGCGCAGCCGCGCTTGAGCCCCCACTCGCCCGCGGAGACTGCGCCGTAGGGACCGCGCGAACCCGACGAGGTCGCGGACTGGATGCACGGGTTGTTGACGTCGAAGTTCGCCGGGATCTGCACGACCATCGTCACGTTTTCCTGGCCGCTGCCGTCGTCGGAAAACGCCGTGTATTCGACGCCGGCGATCTTGCCTTCGCCCGACGTCACGTTGCCGTTCGCGTCCACGTTCGGGCCGTAGAGCGTGCCGTAGCCGCCGGCGGCCGTCGGGTCGACGAGCGCGCGGTAGTTGTTGTAGATCGCGGCGCGTCGCAACTCGGCGGCCGTGGGCGCCGCGGGATTCGCGAAGGTCGGACCGACTGCCGCACCGAGCCCGGTCTTTCCGAGACCGGCCGTCAGCAGGTCGTCGGTCGTGCCGTCGTACGACTGGACGAGCACGGCCCCGACGATGTTCGTCGGGCGCGTGTTCAGTTCAGGCGCCGGCGGCCCGTTGTCGTTGTTGTCGTCGCCGCCGCCGCACGCGGCGAGCGTCGTTGCTGCCGCAATCGCGATCGCCAGCGAGGCGCGCTTGAACGCGGACGCTCCGGGAGCGCGCGAGCGCCCGTTCGATGCAGTCATCTCGAAGTCTCCGTTGGAATTTTGAGCGACGCGACGATCGAGCCGTGGCGAGCACGAAGCGCGGCGCGCCCGGATTATCGAAGGCTGCGACAGCCGTCGCAATACTCCAATGCCTGAGTGCGGGACCGCGTCTCAGACGGTCTTGCGGGGTGCGCGCTTCGCGGCGGTCTTCGTCGCCACTTTCCGGGCGACCTTCTTCGTGGCGGCCGGGGCGTCGGCGACCGGGGCCGCGACGGCCTCGGCGCCGTTGACCGGCTTGGCTTCCTTGGGGGCGGCCTTGGCCGGCGTCTTGCGCGGTTCGAACTCGAAGCCGACCTTGCCCTTCTCGGCGTCCCACACGAGGAAGGCCTTGAAGAAGCGGTTCGTCCGCGACGACTTGAAGCCCGGCAGGAGATCGGTCTTGCCCGTCTCGAGGAGTTTCTTCACCTGGTCGCGCCCGACCTCCTGTTGCAGGATGATCTTGCCCGTCTTGAAGTCGCAGCTCTTCGGCGGATTGACCGCGTTCTCGCAGACGTACGACAGCCCGAGTTCGTAGACGGCGCCGCCGCACTTCGGACACGAACCCAGCATCTCCTGTCCGGTGAAGTCGACGGGCTCGCTGTTCTCGTCTTCCTGCGACTGACCGAAGTCGAACTCGAGCTTGAGATTCTTCGCCTCGTCGTCGGGGACGATCTTCAGGATCGCCGCGAATGGGCGACCCATCTTGCTGCGAAAGCCCTGCAGGGGCCCGATCTCGCGCTTCTGCAGGAGCTCCTCGACCTCGGCGATCTCGAACTGTCGGCCGCCGGGAATCTTGCTGATCGAGAAACCGCAGCCGTGGTCGTCGGGCGTCTTCTCGCCGACGCACGCGAAGCGACGATAGTTCTCGCGCACCTTGCCGCGGCAGTTCGGACACGGTGTCGCGAGCGTCGTGTAGTCGCCCGGGATCGTGTCGCTGTCGTATTCCTTCGCACGACGCACGATGATCTGCGTCATCTGCGCGATCTCGCGCATGAAGGCCGCGCGACTCATCGCGCCTTTCTCCATCAGCGCGAGCTTGTGTTCCCATTCGCCGGTTAGCTCCGGCGCCGTCAGTTCGTTGACGTCGAGTCCGCGCAGCAGCGTCATCAGCTGGAAGGCCTTCGCCGTCGGGATCAGCTCGCGTCCTTCGCGCACCATGTACTTTTCGTAGAGCAGGCCTTCGATGATCGCCGCGCGCGTCGCGGGCGTCCCGAGGCCCTTGCCGGCCATCGCCTCGCGCAGGTCGTCGTCGTCGACGAGCTTGCCCGCGCCTTCCATCGCCGACAACAACGTCGCCTCGGAGTAGCGGGCCGGCGGCTTGGTGACGAGGCCGATCGCGTCGATCTTCTCGACCTGCGCCTTCTCATCCGCGCCGACGGCGACGAGGTTCGCGTCGTCGTCCTGGGCCTCCTTGCCGTAGACCTGCAGCCAGCCCGGCGAGACGAGCACCTTGCCCTCGGTCTTGAACTGGTGGCCGGAGACTTCGGTGATGCGCGTGGTGACCAGGAACTCGGCCGCGGGAAAGAACACCGCGAGGAAGCGCCTGACGACGAGGTCGTACAGCTTCTGTTCGGGCTCCGACAGGTTCTTCGGGGGCTGCAACGTCGGGATGATCGCGAAGTGATCGCTGATCTTCGAGTTGTCGAAGATGCGCTTGTTGGGCTTGACCCATTGGCCCTTCTCGATCAGTCGAGCGGCCTGATTGTAGTTGTTCGACTCCTTGAGCATCGCGACGGTCTCCTTGACCGTATCGATGTAGTCGTCGGGGAGATGGCGGCTGTCCGTCCGCGGATACGTCAACACCTTGTGGCGCTCGTAGAGCGCCTGGGCGAGCCCGAGCGTGTTCTTCGCGGAGAAGCCGAAGCGTCCGTTCGCCTCGCGCTGCAGCGTCGTGAGGTCGAAGAGTCCCGGGGCCATCGACGTCGAAGGCTTCGATTCCTCGGTGACCGTGCCCTGCTTGCCGCGACACGCCGCGACGATGGACTCCGCCGCGGGCTTTCCCCAGAGGCGCGAGTCGCGCTGGTCGGGATCGTCGCCGGTGCGCTTGAACTTCGGATCGAACCAGCGGCCCGGATAGGCGCCGGCGGCGACCACGAATTCGGCCTGGACCTCCCAGTAGTCGCGCGGCACGAAGCGTTTGATCTTCTCTTCGCGCTCGACGACGATCGACAGCGTCGGCGTCTGCACGCGACCGACGGTCGTCAGAAAGAAGCCGCCACCCTTCGAATTGAAGGCGGTCATCGCACGCGTGCCGTTGATGCCGATCAACCAGTCGGCTTCGGAACGACTCTTCGCGGCGTCGGCGAGCGGGCTCATCTGCGCATCCGTTCGCAGATGCGCGAAACCGTCGCGGATCGCGTTCTGCGTCATCGATTGCAGCCAGAGCCGTTCGATGGGCTGCTTCGCCTTCGCGTGTTGCGCGATCAGTCGAAAGATCAATTCCCCTTCGCGGCCCGCGTCACAGGCATTGATGAGGCGATCGACGTCCTTGCGCTTGATCAGGCGCGTGAGCAGCTTGAGGCGCGACTCCGTCTTCGCGATCGGGTTCAGGTCGAAGTGCGGCGGAATGACCGGCAGGTTCGCGAAGCTCCACTTGCCGCGCTTGACGTCGTACTCCTCGGGCGCGGCGATCTCGACCAGATGGCCGATCGCCGACGAGAGGACGAACTCGTCCGACTCGAAGTAGTCGTCATGCTTCTTGAAGCCGCCCAGCGCGCGAGCGATGTCGTTGGCGACGGAGGGCTTCTCGGCAATGATGAGTGCCTTGCTCATTTCACCTTTTTGGAGAGATCGGCGCCGCAAGGGCGACGCGTTGGAATCGGTCGCGCCGCATCGGACGAAACGCGCGGTCGACGAACCGCGCGGACGGCGGTGGACGGGAGCTGCTGCAGCGAGAACGCCCGTCGAAACTCGGCGGCATCATACGCGCAAGATTTTTTCGGCCGCAATCGGCCGAACGAATCAGTGCATCTGACGCGCCGCGCCGTCCTCGAGCAATTCCTCGAGGATCAACGCATCGGGCTCTTCGTCCTGGCTCCAGAAGACCATCAGCACGATGACCTTCAACGCCTCGAGCGAGACAGGCGTCTCATCGGTCGCGAGCGCGCGCTCGACGACGACTTCGCGAAGCAGCGGATTGAGGACGCCGGCCGATTCGAGGAAGGACAGGAAGCCGATCGATTCGGGGCCGAGGCGTTCGTATTCGCTGTCGACGTAGATGCGGAAAGACGAGCTCTCCGCGTAGGCGACCGGGACCGTCGTCTGGGTCACGGTCGCGAGGTCCGACAGCCAAGACAACGCGCTGTCGATCTCTTCGCCTTCGAACCCGGCAGCGGACAACTTCCTTGCGAGCGTGTCCGCGTCGGGACAGGCGTCGGGTCGGTAGTAATTCTCGTACAGATAAACGAGGACGTCGAACATGCGCCACCAATGTAACCCGTCGATACGCTTCCGTACAAGTCGGCTTCGGAGGTGACGCGTCAATCCAACGGCATTCACCCGGTTTCCACACGTTGCACGCGCTGACCAGGAAGACGCACGAGACGGCCCGCAAGTTCCAGCGCGAGCAGCGAAGACGCCAATTCCGTGACGGAAATCGCGAGCCGGTCCGCGAGCGCGTCGATCGAGACGGGGTCGAAGCCCATCGCGTCGAGGACTCGCGCGTGCGCTTCGTCGTCCGTCGCGGCCGCTTGCTGCACGCGCGCGGGTGCGGGTATCCGCAGCTCGTCGAGGATGTCCGCGACGGACTCCACCAGTTTCGCGCCGTCCCGGATCAGGCGATGACAACCTTTCGACAGCGGCGAGTGGATCGAGCCGGGGATCGCGAACACGTCGCGCCCGCTCTCGGCTGCGAGGCGGGCCGTGATCAGCGAGCCCGACTGCGGCGCCGCTTCGACGACCAGCACGCCCCGCGCCAGTCCCGCGATCAGGCGGTTGCGACGCGGGAAGTGATGCGACTGCGCGGTCGTGCCCAGGGGGAACTCGCTGAGGAGCAGGCCTTCGTCGGCGATGCGATGCGCGAGGCGTCGATGCGCGGCCGGGTAGACCACGTCGGCGCCGGTACCGATGATGGCGATCGTCGAGGCGCCGCCCGGGCCGGCGGCGAGAGCGCCTTCGTGCGCGGCGCCGTCGATGCCGAGCGCGAGTCCGCTGACGATCGTGAGGCCCGCGCCCGCGAGCGCCTCGGCGAAGCGCTTCGCATCGATCAGTCCCTGCGGGGTGGCGTTCCGGCTCCCGACGATCGCGAGACCCGCAGGATCGAGCAGTTCGACGCGGCCCTTCGCGTAGAGGATCGGCGGCGGGTCCGTGATCTCGAGGAGGCTTCGCGGGTAGCGCGCGTCGGCGAACGTGAGGACATGATTGCCGGGCTGCGCGGCCCACGCGATGGTCTTCTCGGTCAGCGCGTCATCGCGAGCGCTCTTCAACGCGGTCGCGACGTTCGCCGGCACGACGCGTGCGAGCTGGTCGCGCGACGCCGCGAAGATCGCCTCGGGCAGCCCGAAGGCCGCGAGCAGCGCGCGGCACGCGACCGGACCGACGCCCGGCGTTGCGACCAGCCGAAGCCAGCCCGCGATCTCGTCGGCGTCGGTGCCCGGATCGGCCATGCGCCGCCGCCGGGCCGATCAGGGTTGCGTGAGCGAGTCTCCGACCTCGACGGTCGTGTTGGCCGACGTGATGAGACCGTAGGAGATGTGGTCGAACACGCGGAACACGAACAGCAGGCCCTTGCGCTCTTCGGGCAACGTGATCGCTTGCCTCGATCCGTTCGACTTGTCGGAGATCGTGCGTCCGAACGAATTGATCGACAGCACCGTTCCGATGTCGAGGCCGTCGGCAGTGCCGCGATTGATCGCGATCACCATGCTCGGCCCCGCGTAGGCGACGCCGGAATAGACCGCGACCACGCGGGCCGTGATCGGTTGCGCCGGTGCATGCGGGACGTAGTTGATGATGCCGGCCCGGGTCGTGGGCAGGAGGCGGTCGCCGATGCCGATCTCCATCTTCGAGGTCGTGATGGCGACCGTGGCCGGGTCGCCGGCACGCGTCACCTGTGCCGTGCCGAGATAGTCGGCCTGGTACGCGATGACCTTGCCGGTGTCCGGGTCCTTCAACTCGCGACCCGGCCTGAACAATTGGAAGTCGACGGCGGAACGGTCGGTGATGCCCGCCACGTACGCGATGTCTCCCTTGCCGAGAACGACGCGTTCGCCTTCCTTGGAGGAGACCACGCGGGCGGCGTCGCGCATCGTCGCGGTCTCGACGATCAGCGGCTGCGTGAGGTAGGGCTCGATCGCCTCGGTCGGGATCGACGGGATGGCGGTCGAGGCCTGTTCGCTGCGGATCTGCGGCGACAGCTTGACGTTGCCGTTCGGGCCGCCGGCGAGACGCATGGTGCCGGTGCTGCGGTCGAGGATGATGACCTGCCCGGGATAGATCCAGTGCGGGTTGCGGATCTGGTCGCGATTCATCTGCCAGATCTCGGGCCAGCGCCAGGGTTTCGTCAGGAAACGTCCGGCGATTCCCCACAGCGTGTCGCCGCGCACGACCGTGTACTGGTCCGGCGCGGACGAGACGAAGACTTCGTCCGACCGCTGTGCGGTCGTGCCGGAGACCGCGCTCGTCTGGGCGTCCGCACGACCGATACCGAACAGACTCGCGGCGATGAGCGTGAGGAGGGCCGCCGAGGATCGACGCGAAAACGCTGTGCTAGACTTTTTTTGAAATGTCATCAGATACGCCCTTGGCGTGATGCTCGCTTTTTATTCACGGCAGAAACGCCGTAATCTTTAGAAGGCGCCGCGAGACGGGAGTGGCAAGTCGCGTCCGATTCTCCGATTAGTTCTTTGTTGTCGCAATCACTATTCCGGTCAGTTCATTCGGTACTGTTGTTATGGCGTTACTTCCTATCCTGCGTTATCCCGATCCGCGTCTAAGGAAAATAGCCAAGCCCGTCACGCAGTTCGACGAGCGTTTGCGCACCCTGGTCTCGGACATGGCGGAGACGATGTACGAGGCGAACGGCATCGGTCTGGCGGCGACGCAGGTCGACGTGCACGAGCGGGTGATCGTCCTCGACGTCTCCGACACGCGGGACGACCTGCGCGTCTTCGTCAATCCGAGAATCGTCTCGACGAGCAGCCTCCGGCGTGTCGCCGAAGAGGGCTGTCTTTCGGTCCCCGGCATCTATGACGAGGTCGAGCGTCCGGAATCGGTCGTCGTCGAGGCCGAGGACGAGCGCGGCCAGACGTTCAAGATCGAGGCCGACGGGCTGCTCGCGGTGTGCGTGCAGCACGAGATGGATCATCTGCTCGGCAAGGTGTTCGTCGAATATCTGTCCACGCTCAAGCAGACCCGGATCCGCAATCGCCTGCGCAAGGCGGAGCGCGTCAGCGCCTAGTCGCGGTCGGCGTCGCCGACCGCCATCGCCTTCATGAAGCTGGTCTTCGCCGGGACCCCGGAATTCGCACGCTGCGCGCTCGATGCGCTGCTGGCCGCGGGGCACGAGGTCGTGCTCGCGCTCGCGCAGCCGGACCGGCCGGCCGGACGCGGCCTCAAGGTCGAGGCCGGACCCGTGAAGTCGCTCGCGCTCGAACGCGGAGTGCCGGTGGCCCAGCCGCGCGGCCTGCGCATCGGCGGCAAATACGACGACGAGGCACGCGCGGCGCACGAACTGCTCCGCGCGACGCCGCACGACGCGATGATTGTCGCCGCGTACGGCTTGATCTTGCCGCAAAGCGTGCTCGACATCCCGCCACGGGGTTGCATGAATATTCATGCAAGTCTCCTGCCCCGCTGGCGAGGCGCCGCACCGGTCGAGCGCGCGATCGAAGCGGGCGATGCCGAGACCGGCGTGACCATCATGCAGATGGACGCCGGCCTCGATACGGGACCGGTCCTGCGGATGCGGTCGATTCCGATCGAACGTTCGGACACCGGCGGCTCGCTGACCGCGAAGCTCGCGACGCTCGGTGCGGGGCTGATGGTCGAGGTGCTCGCCGCCCTCGAGCAGGGCCCGCTGCCTGCGTATCCGCAGCACGCCGACGGGGACGAGGCGTTGGTGACTTACGCCGCGAAGATCTCGAAATCCGAATCGGCGCTCGACTTCGCCGCCTCGAGCCGCGCGATCGTCGACCGCATTCGCGCATTCGATCCCTGGCCGGGCTGCACCGCCGCCCTCGTGGGGGAAGGGCGGATGCCGACGGCCTTCAAGGTCTGGCAGGCCGCGGCGGTGTCACCGACTCACGCGAGACTGCTCTTCCCGGAGCGCTACGAGTCGGCGGAGCCCGGCGAAGTGCTCGTCGCGGATCCGCGCCCCGACCGGGCCGCGTCGATCCTCGTCAGGACGTCCGACGCCGCGGTCGCCCTGCGCCAGTTGCAGAAGCCCGGGGGCAAGCGCTTGCCCGAGACCGCATTCGCGGCGGAGATCGCATCGACCCCACGGGCGCGCTTCACAACGATGAATTGACGTCGATTGCATTCCGTTCCGTTTGAGAGATTTTGAAACAGAAACGGAGCGTGCGAGGACCCCTGAGCCTCGCTCCACTCGTTGTAATCGCGGCGTGCCTCGATCGCCATCTCGTCGCCCCGTCTCGCGTGGGACCGACGCAGTTCATCTCCTGAATCCCATGTGGGACCCGCACGGCGGCGCCGACCGCCGCACCGCGGATCTCTACCGCCTGCTCGCTCGTGACCGGGCCGTGCGCCTCTGGACCGAGTTCAAACCTGCGCCGGCGTTCGGTTCGCTGCCGGTCGAACGCGTGCGCCCGTGGCGGCGGCCGCGCGGCGGAACCCTCGTGATCGTCGGCGTCTACTTTCCCGTGAGGCGCTGGGTGCGTCATTGCAGCGCCGATCTCGTGATCGTCTACAACACGGAGCAGCCGGACCGTCTGTCGAAGCTGTTGAGGACGATCGGCGAGCGGCGGGTCCGGATCGTGTTCACGTCGAAGGAATTGCGGCGCAGGACGCTGGAGACGCCGATGCTGCGGCATCTCGATCGCTCGCTGCTCGAAGCGGCCCCGGTGCTCGAGAGCTTCGTCGACCCGGAACCGTTCGAGGCGGCGCCGACTCGCGAGGAACGCACGCCGTTCACCGTCGGCCGCCTCTCCCGCGATCGCGCGCGCAAGCACCATCCGGAGGACCCCGCGTTGTACGCGTCGCTCGCGACGCTCGGGATGCACGTCCGCGTGATGGGCGGGACCTCGTTGCGCGACGACGTGCCGCGCGACGACCGCATCGAACTCCTGCCGGCCGGCGCGATCCCGGCACCGGAATTCCTCGCGACGCTCGATGCATTCCTGTATCGCACGCATCCGGACTACTTCGAGGCGTTCGGGCGCGTGGTGCTCGAGGCGATGCTGTGCGGCATACCGGTCGTCGCCGAGGCGCGCGGCGGGTATGCGCGACACATCGTGCACGGTCAGAACGGCTTCCTCTTCGAGCGTCCGACCGAAGCGGTCGGGCTGCTCGCGATGCTGCGAGACGATCCGGCATTGCGCCGTCGGATCGGCGCCGCGGCCCGCGCCTCGTCGCTGCAGCTGTTCGCGAACGACTTGCCGCGGCGGACGGTGACGACGCTTCTCGGATCGTCCGCCATCGCGTCGCGCGACGACGACTACCAGCGCGCGGCCTGAAGCGAAGGTCATAGAATCCGTCTCTCCACTCGGGACGGATCCTGCATGTTCGCGTCGATCGACCTCGGCATCGTTCACCTCGGCTTCTTTTGCGTCGCGGTCCTGTTGTTGAACCTCACGCCGGGACCCGACACCGCGTTCATCGTCGGCCAGAGCGTCGCCCACGGGCGCCGCGCGGGCCTGATGTCCGTCCTCGGCATCTCGGCGGGCTGCGTCGTGCACACGCTCGCGATCGCGCTCGGCCTGTCCGCGTTGCTCGCGGCGTCGACGAACGCCTTCCTCGTCGTGAAGCTCGTCGGCGCGGCCTACCTCGTCTACCTCGGGACCCGGATGATCATCGCGACGCTGCGCCGCGGCCGGCTCGTCGCGCTCGACGCGTCCGGTCCGGACCATCCGCTCCCGGCTCCCCGGCGACGTTCGGGCCGTCGCACCTTCATGCAGGGCTTCCTGACCAACGTCACGAACCCGAAGGTCGTGTTGTTCTTCCTCTCGCTGTTTCCGCAATTCGTCTCGTCGGATTCCGCGCACAAGGGACTCGCGTTCGCGGTCCTGGGTGCGGTCCTGATCGTGATCAGCACGATCTACAACGGAGCCGTCGCGTGGGTCGCGGGCAGCATCACGAAGCGCATGAAGTCCGCGCCGCGCGTGCAGGCGTGGCTGGAACGCTCCGTCGGCGCGATGTTCATCGCGCTCGGCGCCCGCATCGCGCTTACGGACCGCTAGGCTCGCGGCGCATTGCTGTTGATATCCGCCGCGTCGCTCCGAACTGTCGCTTCGTACGCGGATTTCGACCGCGATCGACGAGAGACTTTCATGTTCAACTGGATCAAGACCTTCGCACTGATGGCCGCGATCACGGCGCTGTTCGTCGTGGCCGGCGGCGCCATCGGCGGACAACAGGGCATGGTCGTCGCGCTGTTGTTCGCGCTGGCCATGAACTTTTTCAGCTACTGGTTTTCGGACAAGCTCGTCCTGCGCCTGTATCGCGCCCGCGAGGTCGATGCGACGACGGCGCCGGGCTTCCATGCGCTCGTCGCCGACCTCGCGGCACGCGCCGGACTGCCGATGCCGCGCGTCTATCTGATCGACGAAGACGCGCCCAACGCGTTCGCGACGGGACGCAGTCCGTCGCACGCGGCCGTGGCGGCGACGACCGGCATCCTGCGCATCCTCTCGACGCGCGAGCTGCGCGGGGTCATGGCGCACGAGCTCGCGCATGTGAAGCATCGCGACATCCTCACCCAGACCATCTCGGCGACGATGGCCGGCGCCATCTCCGCGCTCGCGAATTTCGCGATGTTCTTCGGCGGTCGCGACAGCGAGGGTCGTGCGTCGAACCCGATCGCGGGCCTCGCGGTGATGCTGCTCGCGCCGCTCGCCGCGGGCCTGTTGCAGATGGCGTTGTCGCGTGCACGCGAGTACGAGGCGGATCGTGGCGGTGCCGAAATCGCGGGTGACCCCGAGGCGCTCGCGTCGGCTCTCGACAAGATCCATCGCTATGCCCAGGGCGTTCCGTTCGCGACGGCCGAGGCCCATCCGGAGACGGGGCAGATGATGATCGTCAACCCGCTCACGGGGCGGGGCGTCGCGAGCCTGTTCTCGACGCATCCGCCCGTCGAGGAACGCATCGAGCGCCTGCTCGCGATGCGACGCGCGATGACCGCGGTCGCGTGAGCGTCGCGCGCAGCCCGGACCGCCCCCGCGTGCTCGCCGGCGACTCGCTGGCGTATGCGTTGCTCGGTGCGGCCCGCGTCTGCGAAGGCGTTCGTTCCGGTCGCACGCTGCGGGACGGACTCGCGGCCGAGCGCGCTGCGGCCGCGAAGCTGCGGGCGGCGCCGACCCGCTCCGACCCCATCGGTGCGATCCACGATCTCGCGGCGCGCGCCTTGCGTCGACGCGGGCGTGCCGACGTCCTGCTTGCGCGGCTCGCAGGGCGCGTGCCCGAACCCCCGCTGCTGCGCGAGTTGCTCGTCGTCTCGATCGCACTCGTCGTCGACGCGCTCGACCCGCGGTGGCCGAGCGACGCGTCGTTCGAGACGCGGGTCGCCGACTTGCCGTATGCGCCCTTCACCGTCGTCGACCAGGCGGTCCATGCCGCGACGGCGGTTCCGGAACTCGCGCGAGCGAAGGGCTTCGTCAACGCGATCCTGCGAACGCTGCTCCGCGACGTCGCAGGCGATCGGGCTTCGTTGATCGAGGTGCTGGACGGCGCGCGCTCGACGATCGAGTCGCGCGACGGGCTGCCGTCGTGGTGGTTGCATCGCTTGCGTCGGGCGTATCCCGACGACTGGACCGCGGTGATCGACGCGGCGCGCGCCCTGCCGCCGCTCGTGCTGCGCGTCAACGTGGCGCAGGGATCGGTCGACGACTACCTGGAGACGCTCGCGCAGCACGCCATTCCGGCGACGCGCGTCGGGCCGGTGGCCGTGCGCGTCGAGACACCGATGCCGGTCGGACGCTTGCCGGGTTTCGAGAGCGGCCGCGTCTCGGTTCAGGACGCCGCCGCCCAGCTCGCGGCCCCGCTGCTCGATGTCCGTCCCGGCATGCGCGTCCTCGATGCCTGCGCCGCTCCCGGCGGGAAGACGGGACACCTGCTGGAGGCCTATCCGGACATCGACTGCGTCGCGCTCGACGCGGACCGCGAGCGGCTCGCACGCGTGCGCGAGAACCTCGATCGCCTGCGGCTGGCGGCGACGCTCGTCGTCGGCGATGCGGCGCAGCCGGGCGCCTGGTGGGACGGGCGGCCGTTCGATCGCATCCTCGCGGACGTCCCCTGCACCGCGTCGGGCATCCTGAGACGCCATCCCGATATCCGCTGGTTGCGTCGGGAAGGCGACATCGCGCGCCTTTCGCTGCATGCGCAACACATCACGGACGCTTTATGGCCCCTCCTAAACCCCGGTGGTAAATTCCTTTTCGTGACCTGCTCAGTATTCCCCGAGGAGTCCGCATGCCAAGCGGACGCGTTCGCCGCGCGCCACCCCGATGCGCTCGTGCTTCCTTCACCCGGCCAATTGCTGCCGGGACGCCTCGATCCATCCATCGCCACGACGGACCACGACGGCCTCTTCTTCGCGCTTTACGAAAAGATGCGCTGATGCGGCTCGGGATCGCAAGTCCTGCGCCCTGTCGCGTCATCGATCCGATGGGCAGGGCTTGATGCGATCGGTCTTCGCCTGGCTCGGCCTCGCGATCGCCGCTCTCGCGTTCGCAGGCGCGGCGCGCGCCGCGAGCGATCACATCGAATGCCTGCATGCCGCGGTCGAGGCGCGCGACGACGGCTACTATTACAACGGCGACTTCGAACTGGACCTGAAGCCGCGCGTTGCCGAGGCGCTCGAACGAGGGCTGACGCTGTATATCGTCGTCGAGGTCAATCTCTCGCGATCGCGCTGGTACTGGTTCGACGAGCATCCGGTCAAGGAGACGTCGACGATCCGGCTGTCCTATTACGCGCTGACGCGGCAGTATCGCGTCGCGACCGGCAACCTGCAGGTGGGCTTCGCGACACTGCCCGAGGCGCTCGCCGTCATCGGCCACGTGCGGGACTGGAAGATCGCGGATCGCAACGCACTCAAGGCCGGCGAGACCTATGCTGTCGAGACGCGGATGCGGCTGGACACGACCCAGCTGCCGAAGCCGTTCCAGATCAATGCGCTCACCAATCGCGACTGGGTGCTCGAATCCGAGTGGAGGCGCTTCGGCTTCGACGCACCGCGCTGACCGCGCGCTTCCTGAAAGGCCATACCGTTGAGACGAAGTTCGCGACCGTTCTGGAGGACGCGCACGCTGCGTTACGCGGTGGCCATCGCCGCGGCGATCGCCGGCGTCTTGCTGTTCCTGCTCGCGTCCGCGTCGTCGAACACGCCGCTCTTCGAACGCCACTACCCGTTGCTGCTCGCGCTCAACGCGACGGCGGCGGCGGCGCTGCTGCTGATCGTCATCGTGCTCGTCGTCCGCCTGGTGCGTCGCTATCGCGCGGGGCAGTTCGGCACGCGCATGATGGCGCGCTTCGCGATCTCGTTCGGATTGATGGGACTCGTCCCGGGCGCGCTGATCTATCTCGTCTCGGTGCAGTTCCTCGGCAAGAGCATCGAGTCCTGGTTCGACGTGCGGGTCGACACGGCGCTCGAGTCGGGTCTCGCGATCGGGCGCACGACACTCGACGCGATGCGCGGACCTGAACGCGAAGGCGCGCAGCGTGGCCTTCGGTCTGTCCGACGTGCCCGAAGTCCAGCAGGGCCAGACGTTGAATCGCCTGCGCGCACAAGCCGGCGCGCAACAGGCGCTGCTCTTCACCGCGAATGGCAAGACGCTCGCGACCGCCGTCTCGAACGCCGAGAACGAGACGCTGTCGATCTCCGCGCCGCCGCTGACGGTGTTGCGGCAGTTGCGCGTGGCGCGCAGCTATGCGGCCATCGAAAGCGTCGCGCCGAGCGACGAGCCGCTGTCGCTCACGTCGGGTCGCGTCGACAAGCGAACCGTCGACCGGGGCGACGAGAGTCGGGGCCTGCGGCTGCGGGTCGTCGTTCCGGTTCCGACGCCGTCGTTCGCGCTGCGCGCGGAGCCGGTCTACCTTCAACTCGTGCAGGACGTGCCCCCGATCCTCGCGGCGAACGCGGAGGCCGTGCAGAACGGCATGCGCGACTACCAGGAGCTCTCGCTGTCGCGCACGGGGCTGCAGAAGATCTACGCGGTCACGTTGACGTTGACCTTGCTGTTGTCCATCTGCGCCGCGATGGCGGTGTCCTTCCTGCTCGCGAGCTGGCTCACCGAGCCGCTGTTGCTGCTGGCCGAAGGCACGAAGGCCGTCGCGGGCGGCGACTACAGTCCGATGCGCGACATCGACACGAACGACGAGCTCGGCACGTTGATGCAGTCGTTCAATGCGATGGTCCGTCAGCTCGGCGATGCGCGCGGACTCGTCGAACGCAACCGCGCGGCGCTCGTCGCGGCGAACACGTATCTCGAGAACATCCTCGCGAACCTGTCGGCCGGCGTGCTCGTCTTCGACGATCAGTTCAGCCTCGTCACGGCGAATCACGGCGCGAGCCGCATCCTCCGCTCGACGCTCACGCCGTGGCTCGGTCGCGCCGCGATCGCGGACGACCAGGACGACGACGCGGCGCACGCGCAGGGCGACGTGCTGTGGCGCGCGCTGCGAAGCGCGATCAAGGCGAGCTTCGCCGATCCGGCCTCCGCGGAGACGGACTGGCAGCGGCAGATCGAACTCGACGGCAACGACGGCGAAGAGCCGCTCGTCGTGCTCGCGCGCGGATCGCGCTGTCCGGTCGGCACGGGCGCAATGCGACGCGACGGTTACCTCGTGGTCTTCGACGACATCTCGGAGGTGATCTCCGCGCAGCGCTCGGTCGCCTGGGCCGAGGTCGCGCGGCGCCTCGCGCACGAGATCAAGAACCCGCTCACCCCGATTCAGTTGTCAGCGGAACGCCTGAAGATGAAGCTCGAAGGCCATGTGCCGCCGTTGCAGGCCGAAGCGCTCGAGCGGGGCGTCACGACGATCGTCAACCAGGTTTCGGCGATGAAGCGCATGGTCGACGACTTCCGCGACTACGCGCGCGTGCCGCAGACGCTGCTGCATCCAATCGACCTGAACGCGCTCGTCGCCGAAGTGCTCACGCTCTACGACGTCCACTCCGAAGACCAGGTCGGCGCCCCGCTGCAGGCCGTCGATGCCTCGAACGATCAGTCGCACGTCGCTCGTCCGATCGTGCTGCTGCAACCGGACCTGCCGCTCGTGATCGGCGACGCGACGCGGCTGCGCCAGGTCATCCACAACCTCGTGCAGAACGCGCAGGACGCGACGCACGACGTGCCGGCGCCGCGTGTCGTCGTGAAAACCGAAAGCATGCTGCCGCGCGCCGGAACCGCGGACGGGATGCCGCGCGAACCGATGGTCCGCCTGACCGTCACCGACAATGGCGGCGGCTTTCCGGCTAGAATCCTCACGCGCGCCTTCGAGCCCTATGTGACGACGAAGGCCCGGGGCACCGGCCTCGGACTGGCGGTAGTCAAGAAAATCGTCGATGAACATCAGGCGCGCATCGAGCTGAAGAATCGCGAGTCGGGTGGTGCGGTCGTCGCCATCGTCTTCACACGCGTGGCGCAGCGCCCCGCAAAGGTGGCGTGAATCCCGGCGCGAGCGACGGTCCTTCGGTAGTTCACGCTGTCAGGCGTGTAAGCAAAGACGCGAGGCATGGCGAACATACTGGTAGTCGACGACGAGATCGGAATTCGCGAACTGCTTTCCGAGATCCTCGGTGACGAGGGGCACGTCGTCACGCTCGCGGAACACGCGGCGGCCGCGCGCACGAAACGGCAGACCGAGACGTTCGATCTGGTCCTGCTCGACATCTGGATGCCCGACACCGACGGCGTCACGCTGCTCAAGGAGTGGGCCGCGATCGGCGCGTTGACGATGCCGGTGATCATGATGTCGGGTCACGCGACGATCGACACGGCCGTCGAGGCGACGCGCATCGGCGCGATCGACTTCCTCGAGAAGCCGATCGCGCTGCAGAAACTTCTCCGCGCCGTGCAGAAGGGTCTCGATCGCGGGTCGATGCGTGCGCTCGCGCAGTCGTCGACGATGCGGACGACGCGCCCGCCGCTGGCCGGCATGCAGGCCGCGAACGCCGACCTCAACGACGTGCGCAACGGGACGATGGTGCCGTTCAACGCGTTGTCGACCGAGGCCGGCATGAACCTGCCGATGAGTCCGAGCGTCGCGGTCGGCCCGTTCGCGCATCGCATGGATCAGGCGGGACAGGCGCCGTTCCCGATTCGCGGCAACGTCCCGCTAGACCTGCCGTTGCGCGAAGCGCGCGATGCGTTCGAGCGCGCCTATTTCGAATACCACCTGGCGCAGGAGAACGGCAGCATGACGCGCGTGGCCGAGAAGACGGGCCTGGAGCGCACGCACCTGTATCGCAAGCTCAAGCAGCTCGGCATCGAGCTCAACAAGTCGCCTCGGCGCTGACGCCGAGGCGCTCCCGCGAAGGCGGGCGCCCAGCGTCGTTGCTCCGCTTCCCCAGATGAAGATCATCATCGTCGGCGCCGGACGGGTCGGAGGCAGCGTCGCAGAACTGCTTGCGGCCGAACGCAACGACATCACCGTCGTCGACAGCGAACCCGCGGCACTGTCCTATCTGTCCGAGCGCTTCGATCTGAAGGTCGTCGCGGGCAATGCGATCCGTCCGTCCGTGCTGCGCGAAGCGGGCGCCGCCGACGCGGACCTGTTGATCGCCGCCGCGGCCCACGACGAGACGAATCTTGTCGTCTGCCGGATCGCGAAGCAGATCTTCAACGTGCCGACCCGCATTGTCCGGCTGCGTTCGCCGGAGCTGGTCGCGTCCGAGGAGCTCATCGGTATCGACGGCTTCTGCGCCGACTACGTAATCTCTCCCGAGGGCAGCGTCACGGGTGCGATCGTGCGGCTCATCGAGTATCCCGAGGCGTTGCAGGTGATCGAGTTCGCCGGCGGCAAGCTCGCGCTCGTCGCCGTTCGGGCGTACCAGGGCGGCCGCCTGACCGGGCGGACGATCATGGAGCTGAAGGAACATCTGGGCGGCGTCGACGTCCGGATCGTCGCCATCTTCCGCAACGAGCTCTCGATCACGCCCGACGGCACGACGCGCATCGAGTCCGGCGACGAAGTGTTCTGCCTCGCCGCGAAGAAGGACATCCGCCGCGCCCTCGTGGAACTGCGGCCCGCGGACAAGAAGGTCGAGCGGATCATGATCGCCGGCGGCGGCAACATCGGCCTGCGGCTCGCGCGCATCCTGGAAAAGGACTATCGCGGCAAGTACCAGGTCAAGATCGTCGACCCGAACAAGAAGCGCTGCGAATACCTGTCACAGGAGCTCTCTCACACGCTGATCCTGGCCGGCGACGCCACCGACGGCGACCTGCTCGGCGACGAACATGTCGCGGACATGGACCTCTTCGTCTCGCTGACGAACGACGACGAGGACAACATCATGGCCGCGTTGCTCGCGAAGCGGATGGGCGCGCGGCGCGTGATCGCGCTGATCAATCGTCGCGAATACGGGGAGTTGATGGAGGGCGGGCAGATCGACGTCGCGTTGTCCCCCGCGCAGTCGACGATCGGCGAATTGTTGACCTATGTGCGCAGCGGCGACGTGGTCGCAGTCCACTCGCTGCGGCGGGGCGAGGCCGAGGCGCTCGAAGTGGTCGCGCACGGCGAGGCGAAGTCATCGAAGGTCATCGGCAAGCGCATCGAGGAGATCGACCTGTTGTCGGGCAAGGGCGGCGTGTCCGTCGGTGCGATCGTGCGCGGGCACGGCGACGGGGCGCGCGTGCTGATGGCCCATCACGACACGGTCATCGAAGCGGAGGACCACGTGATCGTCTTCGTGTCGAACAACCGCATGCTGCCGAAGGTCGAGAAGCTGTTCCAGGTCGGCGCCGGCTTCCTCTGACCGCCTGATCGACGCCGACGGCCATGGTCGCGTTCATCCCGGTCTTCAATCTCCTCGGTGCGACGACGTCGCTGTTCGCGCTCGCTTTCCTCGTGCCGATCGGCGTCGCGATCATGTACGACGAGCAGGCCGTGGCGCTCTACGCGGTCTCGATGGCCGTCACGCTGGGAGCCGGACTCCTGTTGCATCTCGGCACGCGCAGGGCGACGCAGCGCGCACGGCGCGAACTCCAGCCGCGCGACGGTTTCCTGCTGGTCAGCCTCACGTGGTTGCTGCTGCCGCTGTTCGCGATGCTGCCGTTCCTGTTGCAGCTTCCGGAGATCTCGTTCACCGACGCCTACTTCGAAGCGGTGTCGTGCCTGACGACGACCGGTTCGACGACGCTCGTCGGGCTCGATGCGCTGCCGGCGTCGCTCCACGCCTGGCGCGCCGTGACGGTGTGGATCGGTGGACTGGGGGTCGTCGTCCTCGCGGTCGCGATCCTGCCGGTGCTCGGCGTCGGCGGCAGCCAGGTGTTCAAGGCCGAGCTGCCCGGTCCGATGAAGGAAGCGCGTCTCACGCCCCGCATCGCGGAGACCGCGAAAGGCCTCTACCTCGTCTACGTCGTGTTGTCGGCACTGTGCGTGCTCTGTCTGAAGTGGGCCGGGATGACGTGGTTCGACGCGTTCTGCCACGGCGGATCGATCGTCAGCCTCGGCGGCGTGTCGACGCACGACGCGGGCTTCGCGTACTTCGACTCGGCCGCGATCGAATTCGTCGCGATGGTCTTCATGACGCTCGGCGCGCTGAACTTCGCGACCCACTTCCAGGCGTTCAGGCGCCGCAGTCTCTCGGCGTACTTCCGGACGACCGAGGCGCGCTGGACGGTGCTCATCCTGATCTTCGGCAGCCTCGTCGTGGCGCTCTGCCTCGTGCGCAACGGGACCTTCCCGACGGCGCTCGGCGCGATGCGCTACGCGTTCTTCAACACGGTCTCGGTCGCGACGACCGCAGGCTTTGCGAACACCGACTATGGTCACTGGCCCGAGTTCGCGCCCGTGTTCATGCTGCTCTTGTCCTGCTTCGTGCCGAGCGCGGGCTCGGCGGGCGGCGGCATCAAGATGATCCGCTTCGTGTTGATGCTCAGGCAGGCGGCCCGCGAGATGGTCCGCATCATCCATCCGCGCGTCATCAATCCCGTGCGCCTCGACGGCGAGACCGTCGACAACAAGATCCTGTTCTCGATGCTCGCGTTCATGCTCGTCTACGGCGGCACGATCGTCTTCTTCACGATCGTGATGCTGTTCTCGGGGCTCGACGTGATCACGGCGTTCACCGCGATCGTCTCGTGCGTCAACAATGCCGGGCCCGGGCTGAATCAGGTCGGTCCGGCGACGACCTTCGCGATCCTGTCGGACTTCCAGACCTGGGTCTGCGTCGCATCGATGTTGCTCGGACGCCTGGAGTTGTTCACGCTCCTGGTGCTCCTGACACCCGGCTTCTGGCGCAAATAAAGCTTTCGGCGCCCGCGCCGATGACAGGGAGAGCGGCGCTGCATCCGCCGAGCCCCGCCGTCCGCGCGTCCCGGGCGTCTTGAAATCGCATTCCGTGGCCCCGATCTTGCTTCGTATTCAGAGGGCTCGTTCTCAATTCCCTCTTCGCAATCGGAGGCTTTCGATGAACATGATCTACAACAGCACGAACTATTGTGTCGTGGAGTTCGCCGGCTTTGCGGCACGCGATGGTCGCGAGGACAATGGGGGCTTCGAGATCATGGACAAGAATGCGAAGCGGGAGATCTACATCGGCGGAGCGCTGGCGGAGTCGTTCCGGAAGGATGTGACGTCGCTGATCGATTCGGAACCGTCCACGGAAGAGATCGACGACTTCCTGTCACGCTTCGACTCGATGATGCAACAGCCGCTCGTCCTCCACTGAGCGTCCCGGTCCGCGGACTCCGGGCGGCGCGACCCCGCCGCCCGCGTTAAACTTCCCGACACCGGACGCCGCGCGCGTCCGGCTTTTTCTTCCCTTTTCGATCGTCCTCGTTCCATTGGATCGCCTGTCGTTTCGCGATCCGGGATCAACCCATGGCCACGCATTCCGCAAACCAGGTCCTTCCGGCGCTGCTCGCGCGTCGCATTCTCATCATCGACGGTGCGATGGGCACGATGATCCAGCGCTACAAGCTGGACGAGGCGGCATATCGCGGTGAGCGTTTCGCGACGTTCGGGGGGCCGAAGGTGCACCTGAAGGGCAACAACGAGTTGTTGTCGTTGACGCGCCCGGACGTGATCCGCGAGATCCACGACCAGTATCTCGAGGCGGGCGCGGACATCGTCGAGACCAATACGTTCGGTGCGACACGGATCGCGCAGGCCGACTACCAGATGGAAGACCTCGCCTACGAGATGAACGTCGAATCGGCGCGCATCGCGAGGGGCGCCTGCGATGCGCATTCGACACCCGACAAGCCACGCTTCGTCGCCGGCGCGCTCGGCCCGACGCCGAAGACCGCGTCGATCTCGTCCGACGTGAACGATCCCGGCGCGCGCGGCGTCACGTTCGACGCGCTGCGCGACGCGTACTACGAGCAGGTGCGCGGCCTCGTCGACGGCGGTTGCGACCTGTTCCTCGTCGAGACCATCTTCGACACCTTGAACGCGAAGGCCGCGCTGTTCGCGATCGAGCAGTACTACGAGGACACCGGCAGCGCCGCGCTCCCGCTGATGATCTCCGGCACCGTGACCGACGCGTCGGGGCGCATCCTCTCGGGTCAGACGGTCGAGGCGTTCTGGAATTCGGTCCGGCACGCGAAGCCGATGTCGATCGGACTGAACTGCGCGCTCGGCGCGGCGCTGATGCGGCCCTACCTGGTCGAGTTGTCGCGCGTCGCGGACGTGCCCGTCAGCGTCTATCCGAATGCGGGACTGCCGAACCCGATGAGCGACACCGGCTTCGACGAGACGCCGGAGATCACGTCGTCGCTCGTGGCCGAATTCGCGCAGGCGGGTCTCGTCAATCTCGCGGGCGGCTGTTGCGGAACGACGCCTGAACACATCGCGGCGATTGCCGCGAAGCTGAAGGACCTGCCGCCCCGTTCCTTGCCGTCCGCGCTTCCGATCGCGGCCTGAAGACATCGTCGCGCGCCGCGAGGCGCGCGCTCCGTGGTCCCGAATTCATGTCCATGCGTCCCTTGCGTCTCTCCGGCCTCGAGCCGTTCGTCATCGATGAACGGGCGCTGTTCGTCAACGTCGGTGAACGGACCAACGTCACGGGTTCGAAGGCGTTCGCCCGCATGATCCTCGAGGACCGTTTCGAGGACGCGCTCGCGGTGGCGCGCCAGCAGGTCGAGAACGGCGCGCAGATCATCGACGTCAACATGGACGAGGCGATGCTCGACTCGAAGGCGGCGATGGTCCGCTTCCTGAATCTCGTCGCGTCGGAACCGGACATCGCACGCGTGCCGGTGATGATCGACTCGTCGAAGTGGGACGTGATCGAGGCCGGCCTCAAGTGCGTCCAGGGCAAGTCGATCGTCAACTCGATCTCGATGAAGGAAGGCGAGGCCGAGTTCATGCGCCAGGCGACGCTCTGCAAGCGTTACGGCGCGGCGGTGATCGTGATGGCGTTCGACGAGAAGGGACAGGCGGACACGTTCGAGCGCAAGACGGAGATCTGCAAGCGCGCCTACGACCTCCTCGTCGACAAGGTCGGCTTCCCGGCCGAGGACATCGTGTTCGACGCGAACATCTTCGCGATCGCGACCGGCATCGAGGAACACAACAACTACGCGGTCGACTTCATCGACGCGGTCGCGTGGATCAAGAAGAACCTGCCGCACGCGAAGACGTCCGGCGGCGTCTCGAACGTGAGTTTCTCGTTCCGCGGCAACGACCCCGCGCGCGAAGCGATCCACACGGTCTTCCTGTATCACGCGATCAAGGCCGGGCTCACGATGGGCATCGTCAACGCCGGCATGGTTGGCGTGTACGACGACCTCGATCCCGAATTGCGCGAGCGCGTCGAGGACGTGGTCCTGAACCGACGCGACGACGCGACCGAACGCATGATCGAGATCGCGGCCACGCTCAAGGCCGGCGGCAAGCGCGAGGAGCAGAACCTCGCGTGGCGCGACGAGCCGGTCGAGAAGCGCCTCTCGCATGCGCTCGTGCACGGGATCACGCAGTGGATCGTCGAGGACACCGAAGAAGTCCGCGCGAAGATCGAAGCGGCGGGCGGACGGCCGATCCAGGTCATCGAAGGCCCGCTGATGGACGGCATGAACGTCGTCGGCGACCTGTTCGGCGCGGGCAAGATGTTCCTGCCGCAGGTCGTCAAGAGCGCGCGCGTGATGAAGCAGGCGGTCGCTCACCTCATCCCCTATATCGAAGCGGAGAAGATCGCCGACGCGGCGCGCGGCGTCGACACGCGCGCGAAGGGCAAGATCGTCATCGCGACGGTGAAGGGCGACGTGCACGACATCGGCAAGAACATCGTCACGGTCGTCCTCCAGTGCAACAACTTCGAAGTCGTGAACATGGGGGTGATGGTCCCGTGTTCGGACATCCTCGCGAAGGCGAAGGCCGAGGGCGCCGACATCATCGGCCTGTCGGGCCTGATCACGCCGAGTCTCGAAGAGATGGCCTACGTGGCGCGCGAGATGCAGCGCGATGACCACTTCCGCATGCTGAAGATTCCGCTGTTGATCGGCGGCGCGACGACGTCGCGCGCGCACACGGCCGTCAAGATCGCGCCGCACTACGACGGTCCGGTCGTCCACGTGGTCGACGCGAGTCGCTCGGTGTCGGTCGCACAGAGCCTGCTCGCCCCGGCATCGCGCGAGAAGTTCGTCGACGACATGAAGGCGGACTACGAGAAGCTGCGCGATCTGCACGCGAACAAGAAGGCCCCGCCGCTCGTGCCGCTCGCGGAAGCGCGCAGGAATCGCGTGGCCATCGACTGGCACACCGCGGACCTGCCGAAGCCGAAGTTCATCGGTCGTCGCGTGTTCAGGAACTACGACCTCGCCGAGATCGCGCAGGCGATCGACTGGGGCCCGTTCTTCCAGACCTGGGAACTGCACGGCCGCTTCCCGGACATCCTGAACGACGAGATCGTCGGCGAGTCGGCGCGCCGCGTCTATGGCGATGGCCAGATGATGTTGAAGAAGGTGCTCGCGAATCGTTGGCTCACCGCCAACGCGATCGTCGCGTTCCATCCGGCGGCGAGCATCGACGACGACATCGTGATCTACGCCGATGAATCGCGGACGTCGCCCGCACTGGTGTGGCACGGCTTGCGGCAGCAGGCGAAGAAGCCCGACGGCACGCCGAACCGCGCGCTCGCCGACTACATCGCGCCGTTGTCGTCCGGGCGCGAGGACTACATCGGGCTCTTCGCGGTGACCGCGGGGATCGGCATCGACAAGCTCGTGCAGCGTTTCGAGGCCGAGCACGACGACTACTCGTCGATCATGTTGAAGGCGATCGCCGACCGGCTCGCCGAGGCATTCGCCGAAACGATGCACACGCGCGTGCGCCGCGACCTGTGGGGCTACGCGCCCGACGAAGCGCTCGAGAACGACGACCTGATCGCCGAGAAATACCGCGGCATCCGGCCGGCGCCGGGTTACCCCGCGTGTCCCGATCACACGGTCAAGGCACCGATGTTCGACCTGCTGAGGACGGACGAGATCGGCATGCGCGTGACCGAGAGCTTCGCGATGCTGCCCGCGTCGTCGGTGTCGGGGTTCTACTTCGCGAGCCCCGAGGCGAAGTACTTCGCGGTCGGCAAGATCGGCGCCGACCAGGTCGAGGACGTCGCGCGCCGACGCGATGCGTCGGTCGACGACGTCGAGCGCTGGCTCGCGCCATGCTCTGATGTCCGTCATCCTCCAGGTCGAGCACACGACCACCTATCGCTACGCGCGGCCCGTCGTGTTCGGCGAGCATCGCGTGATGTTCCGACCGCGCTCGGGCTACGACGTGCAGGTTCTCGACCTGTCGCTCGAGGTCAGGCCCGAGTCGTCCATTCGCTGGGTCCAGGACGTGTTCTCGAATGCGGTGACGCTCGTCTCGCCGTGTTGCGAATCCGACGAGCTCGAGATCGTCGCGCGCTTCAAGATCGAGCACTTCGGCAACGCGAGCATCGAATCGCCGCTCGCACCGCACGCGGAGATCTACCCGTTCGCGTACAGCGGCGAGGAGCGCATCGACCTCGGCGGCTTCCTGGTCCCTCAGCACGGCGATCCCGACGGGCGCGTCACCGCGTGGGCCAACATGTTCATCCCGTCGATCGGCGACATCGCGACACGCAAGATGCTCGCGGACATCACCGACACCATCAAGAGCGACTTCACCTACGTCTCGCGCGACGTCGAAGGCACGCAGAGCCCGACGGAGACGCTGCAGCTTCGCGCCGGTTCGTGTCGCGACTTCGCGCTGCTGATGATCGAAGCGGTACGCCGCCTGGGCTTCGCGGCGCGCTTCGTGTCCGGCTACATCTACGACCCCGCCGTCGAAGGGATGTCGAGCGGCGTCGTCGGCGGCGGCGCCACCCACGCGTGGGTCGAGGTCTACGTGCCGGGCGCGGGCTGGCTCACGTTCGATCCGACGAACCGGCTCTACGGCGGGACGGACCTCATCCGCGTCGCCGTCACGCGCGACGCCTTCCAGGCCGCGCCGGTCCAGGGCTCGTTCACCGGACGTGTCGGCGACTTCCTCGGCATGACGATCGACGTCAAGGTCCATCGCATCGCCGAATCCTTCGTCGCCGCCGTCTGAGGGCTTCGCGATGGACGTGCGTGCGTTGCGGCGCCTCGCGGCCGATCGGACGTTCTTCGCGCCGACGTCGCTCGAGGGCGCGCTCGAACGCATCGGTTTCGTCCAGGCCGATCCGATCCGCGCGCCCGCACGGGCACAGGACCTGATCCTGCGGCAGCGCGTCGCGGGCTATCGCGCCGGCGATCTCGAGCGGCACTACCCGGACCTGCCGCTGACCGAGGAGATGCTGCACGTCTACGGCTTCCTGCATCGCACGCGGCGCGCGCTGCTGCATCCGCGACGCATCGCGCGACGCTGGCATGTCGAGGACGCGCACCCGCGCCTGCGTGCCGCGATCCTCGCCTACCTCGGCGAACACGGCGCGAGTCATCCGCGCGAGATCGAACGCGCGCTCGTCGAACGACGACTCGTGCATCCCGAGCGCACGTCGATCGTCAACGGCTGGGGCGGCGTCTCCGCCACGACGACGCGCATGCTCGAGGTCTTGCATCATCGCGGGCTTCTACACGTCGTCCGACGGGACAAGGGCGTCCGCGTCTACGCGCTCGCGCCGCTCGCCGTCGAGGCCGGCCCCGCGCCGCTCACGCCGCGGAGACGGGCCGACGGGCTGATCCGCCTGCTCGCGTCCTTGTACGAGCCCGTGCCGCGTTCCAGCCTGCTGCAGCTGATCCTCATGCTCCACGATCGGGCGATTCCGCGGACCGAGATGCACGAGCGTGTCACGGCGCTGTTGCGGCGCGGGCTGCTCACGTCGCGCAGCGTCGACGGGGTGACCTACGTCGAGTCGTCCCTCGCGGCGCCGGTCGTCGCGACGCGCGAACCGCGTGTGCGCATCGTCGCGCCCTTCGATCCGCTCGTCTGGGATCGTCGTCGCTTCGAGCGCCTCTGGGGCTGGGACTATCGTTTCGAGGCCTACGTCCCCGCCGGCAAGCGGCGCTACGGCTATTACGCGCTGCCGCTCGTGTGGGACAACGGCGACGACGTCGACGTGATCGGCTGGGTCAACGCATCGGTGCGACCCGGCCCGCGGCTGAACACGCTCGTGCTCGAGACCGGGTATGCGAAACCGCGACCGAAAGGCGCCGTGTATCGCGACGCGTTCGACGCGGAGGTCGAACGCCTGCGCGTCTTCCTGGATCGGGCCGACGTCGCCTGACGTGCGCTAGAAGCCCCAGACGACTTCGCTGCCCAGCGCCTGGCTCTCACGCAGCATCTCGCGCATCGGCCAGGCGCGCTGGTCGATCGCGATCTCTTCGGGCGGATCGTCGGCCGCGGAGTGAGGCGTCGATCCCGCCGCGCGACGCGCGAGGTCGCCCTTGTGGTCCTTGCCCGCGTGGATGGCAGCGTCGAGGCGGGCCAGTGCCTGCGGCAGTTCCTCGATCGTGATGACGCCGCGTTCGCCGAGCGGCTTGCCGATGATGTTCATGATGGCCTGGGCCGTGTCGGCCACCATCGTGATGTCGGCACTCGCGCGGGACTTGAACGTGATCAACGTCGACATGGAGCGAACCTCTGCGAAGAAAAGGCGCAAGGGTAGGCCAAACGCGACGTGCCCGCAAAATCCCGCGCCGTCGACCCGCGGTGTCACTCGTGTCCGTTGTCGCGCTTCTCGTACATCGGATCGGGTCCGTTCTGCGTCTGGCGCACGATGCCCGCCGCGTCGAACATCACGTGGAACATCGAATCCCATTGCTCCGCCTCGCGATAGCGGAACGACCACACTTCGTAGCCGGGGATGCGTGAATCCTCCGCAGGCCGTCCGAAGTGCGTGAGCACGTCGTCCTTGTTCCATTGGCCGACGACGATCTTCGCGAAGTGCTCGGTATTGAGCAGTGGCTCGACGCGGAACACGGTGCCGTTCGCGTCGAGGTGGGCCGCGGACGCGCGCTGGCCGAGCGGCGCGCTGGAGTAGATGCGGACGTCGCCGTCGGGATCGTGGCGGACCGCGGACGGCGTGCCGAAGCGCGCATCGAGTTGCGCCGCGGTCATGCCGGGCCGCAGGTAGTCGGGATGGGCGCAGGCCGCGAGCAACGCGACGCCTGCGAACGGCAGCAACCGGCTGGACAGCTTCATGAACGGCCTCCTCGAACGGAAAGCTTCGACGCGAAAAGCGGCCAAAAGCTCCCGCGCGCCCGGTCAGGCACTATCGCGCATCGTCCCTTTGCAAGCGAGCCCGTCGATGAGCCGCATCCTGATCGCCTTCGTCGCGACGCTGATCGCGTTCGGTGCCGTCGACTTCGTCTGGCTCGCCTTCGTCGCGAAGGACCTCTATCGCGCCGGCATCGGGCACTTGATGAGCGAGAGCCCGAACTGGACGGCCGCCGTGCTGTTCTATCTGTTGTACATCGCCGGGCTGCTGTATTTCGCCGTGCTGCCGGGGCTCGCCGCGGACGACTGGATGAAGACGCTGGTGCCAGCGGCCCTGTTCGGCTTCTTCTGTTATGCGACCTACGACCTCACGAACTGGGCGACGCTACGCGGCTGGCCGGCGTCCATCGTCGCGGCCGATCTCGCATGGGGAACGTTCGTCAGCGCCGTCGGCGCGAGCGCGGGCTTCTTCGTCACGCGCACGCTCACGCGCTGACTCGTGTGCGCCCGCTTCCGCTCAAACGCCCCACACGACGTCGCGGCCGTCCTTCGCCGCGCGTTCGAGCATGTCGATCAGCGGAAACGCGCGCTGTGCGAGCCCGACCGGCATCGGCCGCTCGTGGTCGTCGTCGCCGTCGTCTCGATCCTTGTCCTTGCTGCGTGATGCGTCGGCCGCGGACTTCAGCTTCGCGAGCGCGGCAGGGACTTCGGCGGCCGTGATGATTCCCTTCGGCGCGGACTGCGGCTCGAGCGACTTGCCGATGATCGACAACAGCATCTGCGCGTGCTCGGGATACATCGGAACGTCCGCGGCGGCCTTCGACTGGAATGTGACGAGCATGGGCTTCGCGCCAATGGCGGGTGATGAACGGGGAGCGCCATTCTCGCAAAGGGCGACCGCGCGCCCATCGGCGTTCGTCTGGTCGTGATCCGTCGTCGGACGCTCGCCTTCGGATCGGCGGTGCTCGCCGCGCTGTCGTGCGCGGCCTGCTACCCGTCGTACGACTGGCGCGACGTGCGACCGGACTGCAGCAAGTACTGGTGCGGTTTCGTCGCGAGCTTCCCTGGCAAGGTGACGAGCGCCGCACGCGACGTGCCGGTCGACGGCGGCGCGCTCCCGATCGCCTTCCACGTCGTCTCGAGCGGCAAGCTGACGTTCGCCGTCGGCGTCGTCGACCTCGCCGGCGGCCGCGACGCGGAGCAGGCACGGGCGCTGCTCGAGCGGAAGCTCCAGGACGACGTGGGCGCGACGTCGGCCACGCACGGGACGTCGACCGTGAGGACCGCGAACCGCGAGGCGCTCGCCGCGGTCGCGTTCGACGCGTCGAGCGAGCGCGCGAAGGCGACCGCGCGCTTCGTCCGGCGCGGCGATCGGCTCGTCGAGATGCTGGTGATCGGCGACGCGAAGGCCTTCGCGACCGACGCGGGTCGCGAGGCGATCGAGACCTTCGTCACGTCGCTGCGGATCGACTGAGGTCGGGTTCGCGCTTGCGCTTGCCTTCGACGTGATCGAGGATCAGCTGGCGCGTGTGCTTGCGCACGAGCGTGCCCTGGTCGTCGAAGAGCCAGGTCCGCATGAGGCCGGTGATGAACAACATCGTGTCCGTCGCCGCGAGCGTCGGGGACAGCCCGTCGCGCAGACAGCCCTGACGCTTCGCCTTGCGATAGACGCCGGCGAGCTTCGCGACCAGCTTGGTGTGCTTCGTGCAGGCCATGTCGAGGTCGTGGGCGAATTCGTCGACGTACTCGACCTTGAAGCTCGCCACGCGGAACGTCCGCTCCACGACCTCGTCGGAGGCCACGTGCGCGACGATCGTCAGGATGAAGTTCTGGATGCGGTCGAGCGGATCGAGCGCGGCGTCGCTCGCCTCGAGCGCGCGATCCGAGAGGTCGACGAGCGGCACGTGGCTTTCGTCACGCATCGCGTAGAAGAGGTCGGCCTTGTTCGCGAAGTGCCAGTAGATCGCGCCGCGCGTGACGCCGGCGGCGGCGGCGATGTCCTCGAGCGACGTGCGCGACACGCCGTGCTCGTCGAACACGTTGCGCGCAGCCTCGATGATCGTTCGCCGCGTCGCCGCCGACTCTTCCTTGGTCCGTCGGACCATCTTTTTTCCGCCTGACTTCTTTACATTCAGTCTTGATTGTATAATGCGCCGGTATTTGCAATTGTGGCCGACCTCATGGAGACTGGCCGCGCGTCGCCTTCGAGTCGCAGCGTCGAAGGCCACGATCCCGTCATCAAAGTATTGAGTTCGCGCGGGCAGGATGGTCCGCCCCGTGCGACACGATCGAGGGCAACCATCCGTCCCTGTGTCGTGGCAGTGCGTCGTCGCGTCGCCGCGCACGACAACAATGAGTAGTGCTCGCGTCCTCCTGCGTCAAACCATTCGTTCGCCATGCGCCCAGACACCATCCATCGGCAGTGCCCCCCTCATTCAATTGCATCCGCCCGGCGCATCGCGCTTGTCGGTGGTGCCCTGCTCGTCGTCGCCGGCCTCGTGGCCGGTTGCGGCAAGAAGGACGACAAGGCGGCGGGCGGTCCGGGCGGGCCCGGAGGCCAGGCGCTGCCGGTGACCGTCCAGAAGGTCCAGCTCCAGCCGCTGCCGGTGACCGTCGAGTCGGTCGGACAGAGCGAGGGCTCCCGCGAAGTCCAGGTGCGCGGCCGCGTCTCGGGCATCCTCCTCAAGCAGCGCTTCAGCGAAGGCGACCGCGTGAAGGCCGGTGCGCCGCTGTACCAGATCGATCCCGTCCCCTACGAGATCGCCTTGTCGCAGGCGAAGGCCGCACTGGCGCAGGCCCGCGCGAGCGCGGAACAGGCGCTGCGCGAGGAGAACCGCCTCAAGCCGCTCGCCGCGGACCAGGCGGTCAGCGGTCGCGAGTACGACGACTCCGTATCGACGCGCAAGACCGCCGCCGCCCTGGTGCAGGCGCGCGAGGCCGACGTGAGGACCGCCGAACTGAACCTGCAGTACACGCACGTGTACGCGCCGATCAGCGGCATCTCCGGACGCAACATCAGTTCCGAGGGCTCGCTGATCACCGCGGGCACCGACTCGGCGCTGCTGACGACCATCGTGCAGACGGATCCGATCTGGGTGCGCTTCGCGGTCAGCGAGAGCGAGTACGCGTCGCTGCGCGCGAACAACGGCGACACGGCGAAGGTCGAGCTCGTCATGTCGGACGGCAAGACGTATCCGACGTCGGGCAAGCTCAACTTCGCGGCGTCGACGGTCGATCGCGCGCTCGGCACCGTGCAGCTGCGCGCCGAGGTGCCGAACCCCGAGCTGAAGATCCTGCCGGGACAGTTCATCCGCACGCGCCTGTACATCGGCCAGGTCGAAGGCGTACTGGTCCCGCAGTCGGCCGTGATGACGAACGACAAGGGCAAGGCCGTCCTCGTGGTCGGCCCCGAGAACAAGGTCACGCCGAAGCCGGTCGTCGCCAACACGTGGCAAGGTGGCCAGATCGTCGTGACGAAGGGTCTCGAGAACGGCGACCAGGTCATCGTCGACAACCTCATCAAGGCGCGTCCGGGGACGCCGGTCGCGCCGCATCCGCCGCAGCAGCCGGGGCAGCCGGGGCAGCCCGCGCAAGGCGGAGAGCCGCAAAAGGGCGCGGCGCCGGACGAATCGAAGAAGGCCGACGCGAAGCAATGAGGCGCCGCGCATGACGCGCGCCCTCGTCGGTCACTACCCCTCTCCTGACGGATAGACCATGTCGAAGTTTTTCATCCTGCGCCCGATCTTCGCGAGCGTGATCGCGATCGTGATGGTCCTGGCCGGGCTGGTCGCGTTGAAGACGCTGCCGATCGCGCAATACCCCGAGATCGCCCCGCCCACGGTCACGATCACCGCGACCTATCCGGGCGCGAGTTCGGAGACCTTGTCCAAGACGGTCGCGGCACCGCTCGAGGAGCAACTGTCGGGCATCGAGAACCTGCTGTACTTCAACTCCACGTCGAACAGCGCGAACGGCCAGGTCACGATCACCGTCACGTTCGAGATCGGCTCCGACGGCGACAAGGGGCAGACCGACGTCAACAACCGCGTGCAGATCGCGTTGTCGCGCCTGCCGACCGAAGTGCAGCGCCAGGGCGTCACGGTGCTCAAGCGGTCGAACGACATCCTGTTCGCGGCCGCGTTGTACGAGGAGTCGCCCGACAAACCGGTCGACGTGCTGACGATCTCCAACTTCGTCACGATCAACCTGCTCGACGAACTCAAGCGCATCAAGGGCGTCGGCGACGCGATCAACTTCATCGCGCGCGACTACTCGATGCGCATCTGGCTGAACCCCGAGAAGATGGCGCAGCTCGGCGTCACGCCCGCGGACGTGCAGGCCGCGGTCACCGCGCAGAACAACCAGTACGCGGCCGGCCGCATCGGCGCGGAACCCTCGTCGAAGGAACAGCAGCTCACCTACACCGTCACGACGAAGGGCCGTCTCCTGACCGCCGAGCAGTTCGGCGACATCGTGCTGCGCTCGAGCGGCCCCGGCGGCACGCTGCGCATCCGGGACATCGCGCGGGTCGAACTCGGCGCGCAGACCTACGACGCGTCGAGCTTCCTGAACGGCCGTCCCGGCGTCCCGATCGGGATCTTCCTGCAGAGCGGCGCGAACGCGCTCGAGGTCGCGACCGCGGTCAAGCAGCGGATCGAGGAGCTCAAGCCATCGTTCCCCGACGGCGTCGTCTACTCGATCCCGTTCGACACGACGACGTTCGTCAAGGAGTCGATCAGCGAGGTCGTCAAGACCTTCATCGAGGCCGCCATCCTCGTCGTGGCGGTGGTCTTCATCTTCCTGCAGACCTGGCGGGCGACGCTGATCCCCGCGGTCGCGGTGCCGGTGTCGCTGATCGGCACGTTCGCCGGCCTGTACATGTTCGGCTTCTCGATCAACACGCTGACGCTGTTCGCGATGGTGCTCGCGATCGGGATCGTCGTCGACGATGCGATCGTCGTGCTCGAGAACGTCGAGCGCCTGATCCGCGAGGAGAAACTGACGCCGACCGCCGCGGCCATCGAGGCGATGCGCGAAGTGCAGGGCGCCGTGATCGCGATCGTGCTCGTGTTGTGCGCGGTGTTCATCCCGGTCGCTTTCCTGGGCGGGATCGCCGGTCAGCTGTACAAGCAGTTCGCGGTGACGGTCACGATCGCGGTCGTCTTGTCCGGCGTCGTCGCGCTGACGCTGACCCCCGCGTTGTGCGCGCTGCTGCTCAAGAACGAGGACGAGGAGCAGAAGAAGAACCGCTTCTTCCGCGTCTTCAACAAGGGCTTCGACAAGGTCTCCGGCTTCTATCTCGGCTTCGTCAAGCTCGGCCTCAAGCATCGGGCGGTCGCGCTGATCATCTTCGCGGTCTTCCTGCTGACGGTCGGACTGCTGTTCTGGCGCGTGTCGACAAGCTTCGTGCCGGCCGAGGACAAGGGCTACATCATCGCGTCCGTGCAGCTGCCCGACGCGGCGAGCCTGCGGCGGACGGAGAAGACCACGTTCGCGCTGCGCGACGCGCTGATCAAGAACGAGGCGATCGCCGACATGTTCATGATCAACGGCTTCGACTTCATCGCGGGCGGCAACAAGACGAACGCGGCGACGGTGTTCTTCCCGCTGAAGGACTACGGCAAGCGCAAGGAGAGCGCGCAGGACGTCGTGGGCGCGACGTTCGCGACGAATGGCCGCATCAGCGACGGTCTCATCCTCGCGTTCAATCCGCCGGCGATCAACGGCCTCGGCGCCGCGGGCGGCTACGAGGTCTACGTGCAGGACCGCACGAGCACGGCGAACGCGGCCGATCTGGCGAAGGTCATGAACGACTTCATCGCGGCGCTCCAGAAGGACGAACGCCTCGGCCAGCAGAACACCTTCTTCCGTCCGACGGTGCCGCAGTTGCAGGTCGACCTCAACCGGGAGAAGGCGCTCGCGCTCGGCGTGCCGGTGTCCGACGCCTATACGGCCTTGCAGGCGACGATGGGTGCGCTCTACGTCAACGACTTCAACCTGTCGGGACGCACGTTCCGCGTGCAGATCCAGGCCGACTCGCCTTATCGCAGCAAGCCCGACGACATCGGCAACGTCTACGTCCGCGCGAACGCGCCGCCCGCCTCGGCGACGACTGGGACGAGCCAGAGCCAGGTCGGCATCACGAGCAACATGATCCCGCTCAAGGCCTTGTTGACGGTCAATACCGTGATCGGCGCGGAGCAGCTCGAGCGCTACAACGGCTTCCTCGCCGCCAAGATCTTCGGCAGCGGCAAGCCTGGCGTGGCCTCGGGCGATGCGATCAAGGCGGTCGAGGAGGTCGCGAAGAAGACGTTGCCGCCGGGCTACCAGATCGAATGGACCGGCCAGGCCTATCAGGAGAAGCGCACCGGCAACGCATCGATCTTCGCGTTCGGGCTCGCGATCATCATGGTCTACCTGATCCTCTCGGCGCTCTACGAACGCTGGGGTCTGCCGGCCGCCGTGCTGCTCGCGGTGCCGTTCGCGTTGACGGGTGCGCTCGGCTTCGTGTTCGTGCGCGACATGGACAACGACATCTACTTCCAGATCGGGCTCATCGTGCTGATCGGCCTCGCGGCGAAGAACGCGATCCTGATCGTGGAGTTCGCGGAACAGGCCCTGCTCGAGGGCAAGTCGCGCGTCGACGCGGCGCTGACGGCGGCGCGCCTGCGCTTCCGGCCGATCGTCATGACGTCGCTCGCCTTCGTGCTCGGCGTCGCGCCGCTCGTCGTCGCGACCGGCGCCGGCGCGGGCTCGCGGCAGTCGATGGGCACCGGCGTGTTCGGCGGGATGATCCTCGCGACCTTCATCGCGCCGATCTTCATCCCGCTGTTCTTCACGCTGCTCGCGCGCACGCCGAAGCCGAAGGAGGTCGAGGAACAGAAGCGCGCGATCGAAGCGGCCCATCGCGCGATGCACGCGAAGGACCCCAAGCATCCGGAGGAGGACGGTGACGAACACCCGACCGACAAGCCGCATGAAGGAGACGATCATGTCTGAGCGCACGCGGCGCTCGATCGTCGCCGTATCGATCAACAGCGCCATTGCGATCGTGCTGGCCGGCTGTGCGGTCGGCCCCGACTACCGACGTCCGGACGAGAAGCTGCCCGCCGACTACGGCGCGCAGATCCCGACGTCGACGTCGGATTCGACGGTCGGCATCCCGAACGATTGGTGGAAGCTCTACAACGATCCGTTGCTCGACGATCTCGTCAACAAGGCGCTCGCGAACAACCCGGACATCCGGCTCGCGATCGCGCGCATCGACGAAGCGCGCGCGGCGTTGCGCGAGACGAATGCGGCGTTCTTTCCCGAGATCGACCTGAACGGGGCTGGCGCGCGTCAACGCATCGGCGTCGCAGGAGGCAGTACGGCGGCGAGCACGACGGCCGGCGTCGGACAGGTCGCGTACGGCAACTTCTTCCAGCTCGAGGCGGGCATCTCGTACGAGCTCGATTTCTGGGGGCGTCTGCGCCGTGCGTCCGAATCGTCGCGCGCCGCGCTGCTCGCGACGACCTACGCGCGCGACGTGACCGCGCTCAGCCTCGCGACGACGACGACGCAGTCGTACTTCGCGCTGCGTTCGCTCGACGCGCAGATTGCCGTCACGCAGGGGACTTATCAGGCCGTCGACGAATCGCTCGGCATCGCGAAGAAACGCCTCGACGCGGGCTATGCATCGGGGCTCGACTACGCGCAGGCGCAGACGCTGCAGGCGCAGATCGCCGTGCAGCTGCGCGACCTGCGCCGTCAGCGCGCGGTGCAGGAGCACCAGCTCGGCAATCTCACGAGCGACCTCTCGTTGCGCATCGAGCCGGGCAATCTCGACAACCTGCCGGTGCCGGACTCGCCGCCCGCGGGGCTGCCGTCGACCTTGCTCGAGCGGCGTCCCGACGTCCGCAGCGCCGAGCAACAGCTCGTGGCCGCGAATGCGCAGATCGGCTTCTACAAGGCCGCGCTGTTCCCGACGTTCCGCCTCACCGGCGCGTATGGCGGGCAGAGTTTCGAACTCAGTGACCTGCTGAAGGCGCCGTTCCGATTCTGGAGCATCGGCCTCGGCATCACCGAGCCGATCTTCGCCGCCGGCAAGTACGTCGCGCGCGTCGACCAGGCCCGCGCACGTACCGACCAGCAGGTGGCGTCATACCAGAAGACCGTCGAGGGCGCGTTCCAGGAAGTCGCGGACGCACTGACCAACGTGAGCGAGAGCGCGGCCGCGGAAATCGAGGTCAAGACGCAGGTCGAGGCGGCTCGCCGGACCCTGCGCCTGTCGCGCGCGCGTTATCAGCAAGGCTATTCGGGCTATCTCGACGTGCTCGATGCGACGCGCACGACGAACGGCGCCGAACTGCTGCTCGTGCAGAATCGGCAGGCGCGCCTGAACTACACGGTCGACCTCATCAAGGCGCTGGGCGGCGGCTGGGGCAACGGCGATCTACAATCGTCGGGCATTCCGATCCAGCCGGCGCAGCCGCTCGACTCGGTCTCCGCGCCGCCACCACTCCGCTGACCCCTCAACTGCCGCCCGCCTCTTCCTTGCATGATCGCCTGTCCTGAATGCGATGCGCTGCAGGAAGAGCCGAAGCGGCTGCCCAGCGGCGCGTCGCTCGACTGCTGGCGTTGCAAGTGCGTGCTGCGCCGGGACTCGGGCAAGTCGACGAGCTACACGTTCGCGCTGATCGTGACGGGCGCCCTGCTGTTCCTCGTCGGCAACGCGATGCCGCTCGTGAGCCTCGAGGCCGGCGGCAACGCGACGACGACGACGCTGCTCGGGGCGGTCATCCATCTGTGGGGCCAGAACCTGCAACTCGTCGCCGCGCTCGTGTTCATCACGATCATCCTCGCGCCGGCCTTCGACCTCGCGGTGATGATCTACCTGCTGTTGGGCATCCTGCGCTTCGACGCCGGTCACACCGAGACGATGCCACCCGGCTCGGGTCCGCTGTTGCGCGTGCTCCACCTCGTCCGTCCCTGGGGGATGCTCGAAGTCTTCATGCTCGGCGCGCTCGTGTCGGTCGTGAAGCTCGGCCAGATGGCGGCAGTGGTTCCGGGCGCGGCGCTCTATTCGATCGGCGCGCTGATCCTGATCCTCGCCGCCGCGAACACCGCCTTCAATCCGCGCGACGTGTGGAAGCGGCTGCCGATCGAGCGTGACGCACCGCGCGATCCGGAGCCGGCCGCGTGACGCTGCGCGCGGTCACGCGGGCCGCGGAGTTGTTCGGCAACCGCGACGTCGAGGATGCGGAAGCCGAAGAGGAATGGCAGGAAGAGATCGCCGAAGCGCGTCGTCGCTACGGCGCGGTCACGGCGCGACGCTCGGGCCTCTATGCGTGTCCCGCGTGCGCGCTGCTGAGCGCGCGACCCGAGCCCGCGGCGCTCGAGCATCCGGGCGAAGCCGCCCCCGTCGTCGAATGCCCGCGATGCGGCGAGCACCTGCACATCCGCAAGCCGCACAGCATCGCGAAGACCTGGGCCTACTTGATCGCGGCGTTCATCCTGTACATTCCCGCGAATGTCTTTCCGATCACCGACACGCGCACGCTCTTCGAGGACCAGAGCGACACGATCTTCACGGGAGTGCTCTACCTGTGGCAGGAGGGCTCGTGGCCGCTCGCGATCCTGGTCTTCTTCGCCAGCATCGTCGTGCCCCTGGCCAAGCTGATCGTGCTGTCCGGCCTGACGATCTCCGTTCAGCGGGGCACGTTGCGCAAGCCGGCGCAGCGCACGCGCCTGTACCGGATCGTCGAGTTCATCGGGCGTTGGTCGATGCTCGACATCTATGCCGTCGCGATCCTCACGGCGCTCGTGCAGTTGAAGAGCCTGGCCGAGGTGACCGCGGGTCCCGGCGTGCTCGCGTTCGGCGCCGTCTGCGTGCTGACGATCCTCGCGTCGCATTCCTTCGATCCGCGCCTCATCTGGGACGCGATCGACGAAGCCGACGTCGACCCTGACGAAGACGACGACTAGTCATGGCCGATCCGCAATCGCCGGAAGATCCTCCTCCGCTGCCGCCACCGTCGGTGTCCCCCGTGCCGCCGTCGGGCATCCCGCGCGCGACCGTCAGCCGCCGCAAGCGGCGCTCGATCTCGCTCGTGTGGGTCATCCCGCTCGTCGCCGTATTGATCGGCCTCTACCTCGTCGTGCACTACGTGCGCACGAAGGGGCCGTCGATCGAGATCGAGTTCAAGACCGCCGAAGGACTCGAGGCGGGCAAGACGAAGATCAAGTACAAGAACGTCGACATCGGGACCGTGCAGACGATCACGCTCGGGTCCGACAAGCGCTCCGTCGTCGTGGCCGCGCAGATGACGCGCCAGGCGACCGACCTGCTCGTCGAGGACACGCGCTTCTGGATCGTCAAGCCGCGCATCGCGGGCGGCCAGATCTCCGGACTGACCACGCTGTTGTCGGGCTCGTACATCGGGATGGACGTCGGCAAGTCGGAGGAGTCGCGGCGCGAGTTCATCGGTCTCGACGTGCAACCCGCGGTGACCACCGACGAGCCGGGTCGCGAGTTCCTGCTGCATGCCGCCGACATCGGCTCGCTCGACATCGGCTCGCCGGTGTTCTACCGGCGCTTCCAGGTCGGCGAGGTCACCGCGATCCAGCTCGACCCGAACGGCAAGGGCGTGACCGCGCGCGTCTTCATCCACGCGCCGAACGAGAAGTACGTCACGCAGAACACGCGCTTCTGGCAGGCGTCGGGTGTCGACGTGTCGATCGACGGCGGCGGTGTGAAGGTCTCGACGCAGTCTCTTCTCGCCGTGCTTGTCGGCGGCATCGCGTTCCAGACGCCGGAGAACGAGCCGCCCGGCAACGTCGCGAACAACGACACGGCGTTCACGCTCTTCAACGACGAGCGCGACGCGATGAAACGCTCCGACGCACAGCTCGAGAAGTACGTCGGTTACTTCAACGACTCCGTGAAGGGCCTGGCGGTCGGCGCGACCGTCGAGTTCCGCGGCTTCGTCGTCGGCGAGGTGCGATCGATCGAGATGGAGTTCGACCGCGAGTCGCGCGAGTTCCGCTTTCCGGTCGAGTTCGCGCTGTACAAGGACGTGCTGCCGGCGCGCATCACGCGTGCCGAGGGCAAGGGCAGTCGGATCGACCCCGACGAGCTCTACGCGCGCTCGCTCAAGCGCGGCCTGCGGGCGCAACTGCGCAGCGGCAACCTGCTGACCGGCGCGAAGTTCGTCGCGATCGACTTCTTCAAGAACGCGAAGCCGGTCCCGGACGGGCCGACGAAGGACGGGGCGGGTCGCCGCATCATCCCGACCGTCGGGGGCCAGTTCGACGAACTGCAGGAAACGATCACGAACATCGCGAGGAAGATCGACAAGATTCCGTTCGATCAGCTCTCGATCGAGTTGCGCAACACGCTGCGCGAGATGCAGACGACGCTGAAGAGCGCCGACACGACGCTCTCGAAGGTCAACAGCGACGTCGTGCCTGAGTTGGCCGCGACGCTGACCGAGGTGAAGAAGACGATGAAGAACGCGGAGGCGGTTCTCGCGTCCGACGCGCCGGTGCAGCAGGACCTGCGCGGCACGCTCACCGACCTCAGTCGCGCGGCCGCGTCCTTGCGACTGCTGACCGACTACCTGCAGCGTCATCCCGAGTCGCTCCTGCGCGGCAAGGCGCCGGACCTGCCGTTCACCAACGTGCCGAGCAGCGGACCGATGCCGGTGCCGTCGCAGTCGCCGATCAGCAGTGCGCCCGCGGCGGCCGGACCCGCGACACCACCGGAGCCCAGGCCATGAAGCGTCACGTCGCCGTGTCCGTCCGCCGTCTCGTCGTCACCGGCCTGCTCGTCGCGCTCGCCGGCTGCGCCGGTCCGAGCGTCACCGAGCGCTTCTATGCATTCAACGACGGTGGCGTCGTCGTGACCGCGCCGCTCGCGACCGCGTCCGGTCCGCCCGCGGACGCGTCGCTGCCCGGCATCGTCATCAGCGCGGTCACCGTGCCGGAGCTCGTCGATCGTCCACAGATCGTGACGCGCGATGGCGCGAACGGCGTCGTGGTCTCGGAACAGAACCTGTGGGCGGAGTCGGTCAAGGCCGGCGTCGCGCGCACGCTCGCGACGCACCTCGCGCTCGCGCTGCGCAAGGCCGGCACGCCGGTGCAGGTCGCGGCGTACCCGCAGTACTCGATCCCCGAACCCACGATGCGCATCACGATCGACATCGTGCGCTTCGATGCCGTTCCGAACGGCGAGGCCGTGGTCGACGCGCTCTACAGCGTGCGACGCGTCTCGGACGACACGATCCGCTCGGGGCGCACGATGGCGTCCGCGCCGATCGCCGGCACGAGCTACGAGGCGATCGTCAGCGCGTGGAACGACGCGCTGAAGGTCGTCGATCGCGACGTCGCGGCCCTGGTGCAACAGGTGGGCGTGACGAAGCGCTGAACGCGGCGTCGCGTGCCGCGCGTCACGGGATGGCGCGCCTCGCGTGCATTTCGCGTCGGTAGCCGATCGCCTCCGCGACATGCGGCGCATCGATCGTCTCGCTCGCGCCGAGGTCGGCGATCGTGCGGGCGACTTTCAGCACGCGGTGGTATGCGCGCGCGGACCATGCGAGGCGCACCATCGCCTGGCGCAGCAACGCGAGCGCGTCGTCGTTCGCGGCGAGCCGATCGAGGCTCGTCGCGTCGAGCGCCGCGTTCGCGCATCCCTGACGCTGCAGCTGGGATGCGCGCGCGGCGGCCGTTCGTGCCGCGACGACCCCGCTGGCCTCGCTCGCGCGAGCGGAGGCCAGTTCTTCCGCATCCAGTGCCGGCACTTCGATGCCGAGGTCGATGCGGTCGAGCAGCGGTCCGGACAGGCGATCGCGATAACGCGCGATCGCGGCTTCGTTGCAACGGCAGTGCCGACGCGGATGGCCGAGGTTGCCGCACGGGCAGGGGTTCATCGCGGCGACGAGCTGGAAGCGCGCCGGAAAGTCGGCCTGGCGTGTGGCCCGCGAGATCGTGATGCGCCCCGTCTCGAGCGGCTCGCGCAGCACCTCGAGTGCGCGGCGATCGAACTCGGGCAGCTCGTCGAGGAACAGCACGCCGTGATGCGCGAGCGAGATCTCGCCGGGTCGCGGCACGCTGCCGCCGCCGACGAGCGCGACCGCGGACGCGGTGTGATGCGGCGCGCGATACGGCCGACGACGCCACTGCGACGGGTCGAAGCGGCCCGCGAGGCTCGCGAGTGCCGCGGACTCGAGCGCCTCGTCGTCGGTCATCGGCGGCAGGATCGACGACAGTCGCGCGGCGAGCATCGACTTGCCGGTGCCGGGCGGGCCGATCATCAGCAGGCTGTGCCCGCCGGCCGCGGCGATCTCGAGCGCGCGTCGCGCATGCGCCTGGCCCTTCACGTCGACGAGGTCGAGCGACGGCGCGCTTGGCGTCGCGGCGCTCGGGCTCGCGCGATCGAGCGGCGCCAAGCCCGTCACGTGCGCGCAGACCTCGAGCAACGAATGGGCGCCGCGGATCGCCGCGTCGGGCACGAGCGACGCCTCGGCCGCCGACTCCCAGGGCAGGACGAAGCCGCGTCGGCGTCCGCCGTCGTCACGGCGTTCGCGTGCGATCGCGAGCGCCATCGCGAGTGCGCCGCGCACCGGACGCAACGCACCCGACAACGACAGCTCGCCCGCGTATTCATCGTCGTCGACGCGCGCACGCGGCAACTGCTCTGACGCGACGAGGATGCCGAGCGCGATCGGCAGGTCGAAGCGCCCGGACTCCTTCGGCAGTTCGGCCGGTGCGAGGTTGACCGTGATGCGCCGCGCGGGAAACTCGAAGCGCGAGTTCAGGATCGCGGCGCGCACGCGATCCTTGCTCTCCTGTACCTCGGTCTCGGCGAGCCCGACGATGTGAAAGCTCGGCAGGCCGCCCGCGAGATGGACCTCGACGTCGACGAGGGGCGCGCTCATGCCGGAGAGCGCACGGCTGCGCAGGGTCGCGAGGGTCATCGGGCCGATGCTCGCGCCGACCTCGCGAGCGCGCATCGACCATTCGAACCGACGATCGACGCTACTTCAGCTTGTGCGGCTTGCCGAAGTCGCCTTCGGCCGGGAAGAGCGGCGTGGTCTTGCTCGGGCCGATACCGGTGATCTGCACGATCACCTCGTCGTCCTTCGCGCCATCGAAATGGACGGCCTTCGCGGGATGCTTCATGAAGCTGCCGGTCGGCATGCCGATGGTCTTCGCCGGGTCCCAGTCCGCATCGGTGCCCGTGTACCACGTGCCCTTCACGACGACGACGAAGCGGTCCTCATCGTGGGTATGCGGACTGCTCATGATCCCCGGCGGAAATTTCGCGCGGATCACGTAGACCCCCGGCTTGCTTGGGTCACCGGAGATGACGGCGACCTGCACGCCGCGGCCGTTCGGGATGTCCTTCCAGACGATCTGATCCGGGGTCAGGCGTTCGAAGCCGGCGGCATCCGTCTCCGCATGAGCTAGGGACATCGGGACCAACGAGGATAAGCAAAGGCACGCGAGCGCGATACCGCGATGGATCTTCATCAGCGTCTCCTGATTTTTCTTGAGCCGCGCTTCCTCATTTCGTCGTTGATCGGGTCGACGAGTTGCAAACACGTTTCTTCTTCGACCGAACCAATCTAGGCTCCGACCGTTCGACTCAAACAACCGCACGCGGTTCGTCGACGCGCCTCAAGGGAGGGGCGTCATCGTCCCCGAAGGCCAGCTTGCCGCGGCCTAAGGCCACGTGTAACGGGCGTCGGTCAGCCCGACGACCCGAATCAGCGAGTTGACGTCCCAGTGGGGACGTTCGCGGCCGCCTCGAGCCGCGTCACGCGCGCCTCGAGTTCGGTGATGCGGGCCTGCGCGCGCGCCAGCAGATCGGCCTGCAGGTCGAGTTGTTCGCGCGTCGCGAGGTCGAGGTGCTCGAAGCCCTGCTGGAGCAGCGCGCGCAGGTTCTTGCGGACGTCGGCGGCCGGTGACTCGTCGATCAGCTTGTTGATGCGCGACTGCAGGTTGTCGAAGAAGGCGGTGTTCTGCATGGCGGGCGGCGAAGAAGAAGCGAAGCGCCGACTGTAGCACCGGGCTCGTGCGCCGGGCGTTGGCCGGGCTCGTCACCAAGGCGGAGGGCCGCGAACGCGGCCCTCCGCCTGTTCAAGGCTTCAGATACTTCGCGAGGAAGCGCTCCATCGCGCCGTAGAAGTCGAACTGGTTCTCCTCGTTGTGGAAGCCGTGGCCTTCGTTGTCCTTGACCATGTATTCGACGCTGACGCCGCGCTTCTTCAGGGCCTCGACGATCTGATCGCTCTCGGCCTTGTTGACGCGCGGATCGCGTGCCCCCTGCGCGACGAACAACGGCGTCTTGATGCGGTCGACGAAATTCACCGGTGACTGGCTCTCGAGCTTCGCCTTGTCCTGCACCGGATCGCCGACCATCTCGTAGAACTGCTTGCGGACCGGCTCCCAGTACGGCGGAATCGTGTTCATGAACGTCAGCAGGTTCGCGACGCCGACGTAGTCGACCGCCGCCGCATAGAGGTCCGGTGTGAACGTGATGCCGGCCAGCGTGGCATAGCCGCCGTAGCTGCCCCCGTAGATCGCGACACGCTTCGGATCGATGATCCCCTGCTGCTTCAGATACTCGACGCCGTCGGTGATGTCGTCCTGCATCGTGCGGCCCCATTGGCCGAAGCTCGCCTCCCAGAACGATCGGCCGTAGCCGGTCGAGCCGCGGAAATTCATCTGCAGCACGGCGTAGCCGCGGTTCGCGAGGAACTGCACCTCGGGGTTGAAGCCCCACGTGTCGCGGGCCCACGGTCCGCCGTGGGGATTCACGACGACGGGCAGGTTGTGCGGGTCGCGCCCGACCGGCAACGTCAGGTAGCCGTTGATCGTCAGTCCGTCGCGCGCCGGATACGTGATCGGCTTCATGAACGCCATGTCGGCTTCGGGCAGGCCGGGCTGGATGTCGCCGAGCTTGGTGAGCGTCTTCTTCGGCGCGTCGTAGATGTAGCGCGCGCCCTGCGTGCGATCGCTCGACGCCGCGACGACGAAGCGCGTCTCGTCCTTCGTCTCCGCCTGCAGGTCGATCTCGTAGCCCGGCAGCTGCCGCGCGAGGTCGTCGTAGATCGCGGCCGTCATCGCATCGACCACCTTGCGCTGCAGCTTCGCGTCGACGTAGGTGATCTCGGTGAGGACCTTCCGCTTGCGGGAGTAGCCAAGCGCCGCGACGTCGACGTTCGCGTTCTCGTAGATCAGCTTGCCTTCCTTCGCCGTCTTCGGATCGAACTCGAAGATGGCCTTCTTGTCGCGACCGCGGTTCGAATTGACGTACAGCCGGCGGTTGTCGAACGTGAACAGCAGCGGGTCGACCGAGTCGCGGAAGTTCGTCGTGACGATCGACTTGAACGGCTGCGACTCGGTGTCGCGATACAGCAGCGATGTGTTCGCTCCGTCGCTGGTCTGCGCCGCGCGCAGCTTGCCCGCGTGGTCCGTGACCCAGTTCACGATGTTGCCGGGTTCTCGGCCACGAGATGCGCGTCGCCCGTCTCCACGTCGATGCGGTACACGTCGAACACTTCCTTGTTGCGCTTGTTGTGCGAGACGAGCAGATGGCGGTCGTCGTCCTTGAGATCGTCGACGATCTCGGCGCGCACGGCGTCGAAGGGCGTCAGGTCGCGCGGTGCGCTGCGGCCGTCGATCGCGACCGACAGCACGTGGAAGTTCTCGTCGCCACCGAAGTCCTTCGTGTAGACCAGGTGCTTGCTGCCCTTCCAGAAATAGCCGGACACGTCGCGTTCGGATTCGTGGGTCAGCGCCGTCGCGTCGCCGACCGGCGATCCCTTCGCGTCGAGCGCCTGCACGAAGATGTTCAGGCGGCCGGTGTCGCGCGCGAGGAAGCTCAGGTGCCTGCCGTCGGCCGCGAGACGGAAGCTCGAGCGCTCGGGCTTGCGAAAGAACTCGCGCACGTCGTAGACCTTCGGGGTCGCGGCGGCGGTCTGCGCTTGAACGGGGGGCGTCATCGTCATGGGAAGAAGGACTGCGAGCGTGAGCGGGTGGAAGAGTCGAAACATCGAGTCGCTCCGGAGCGTAAGAGAGACCGCGATGGTGCCTGAAGCGATGGTGAGCGGTGACGACGCGACGAGGCGCCGATCGGAGGGTTCGAACGCTAAGGCCGTACCGTGTGCAGCTTCATCATCGCGGCCTCGGCGTCGCCGGCGAACAGTTGCGGCATGACGTCCATGCCGTCTTCGATGGCCGCGTCGATGGCCTTCTGCTCGTCGCGCCGCGGCGCATGCAGCACGAAGTCGCCGACCTGCTGCTGCAGCTGCAGGGTGCGCGGGTGGCCGATGCCGATGCGCAGTCGCCAGAACTGCGGCGTCCCGAGGACGGCCGCGATGTCGCGCAAGCCGTTGTGGCCCGCGGTGCCGCCGCCGAGCTTCAGCTTGATGCTTCCCGGCGGCAAGTCGAGTTCGTCGTGCGCGACGAGGATCTCGTCGGGCAGCACCTTGTAGAAGCGTGCGAGCGCGCCGACCGCGAGGCCCGAGCGATTCATGTAGGTCTCCGGCATCAGCAACCAGCGCGGGCCGTCCTTGCCGACGATGCCGTGGAAGCCGCGCTCGCCACGCAGCGAGACGCGGTTCGTCTCGGCATAGCGTTCGACGAACCAGAAGCCGGCGTTGTGGCGTGTGCCGGCGTGTTCGGCGCCGGGATTGCCGAGGCCGACGACGAGCTTGATGGGTGAGGAAGGCATCGAAGGAAGGAACGTGTGGCGACGGGCGCCATGGTAGACGCTGAGCCCCGGTCGTCCTCGGGGTGCTGATATCGAGCAGGGTCCGCGGTGTCAGCGAACGCGAGCACACACGCAGCGCGTTCATCGCGTCGCTCGCGAGGTCCGTCGGAGGCGATCCGAACGCGCCGTCCAAAAAAAAGCCCCTGCGAGCAGGGGCCTTTCCCGGTCCGGCGAACGATCACTTCTTGTCCGCGGCCTTGTCCGTCTTCTCCGCCTTGTCGCCGGCGGCCGGTGCCGCTGCGGCGGCCGGGACTTCGGCTTCGACCGGGGCGACCTCGACCATCAGTTGCGGCATCGTCGCGCTCGCGACGACTTCTTCGGCGCTCGGCGTGACGCTCACGCCCGCAGGGAGCTTGAGGTCCGACACGTGCACGGTGCCGCCCGCTTCGAGGTTCGCGAGATCGATCTCGATGAACTCGGGCAGGTCCTTCGGCAGGCAGATGACTTCGATGTCGTTCATCACGTGGCTGACGACGTTCGCCGACAGCTTGACGGCCGGCGACGTCTCGACGTTCACGAAGTGCAACGGCACGCGGACGTGGATGAGCTTGTCGGCGGCGACGCGCTGGAAGTCGATGTGCAGGACCTGCTGCTTGAACGGGTGCATCTGCACGTCGCGCAGCAGCACGCTCGTCGCGGCCTTGCCGTCGATCTCGAGGTCGAGGATCGACGAATGGAACACTTCCTTGCGCAACGCGTGGAAGAGGGTGTTGTGATCGAGCTCGATGTTCGCGGGCGCGTCGGTGCCTCCGTAGACGATACCCGGGACCTTGCCGGTGAGGCGCAGACGGCGGCTCGCACCCGTTCCTTGCGCTTCGCGGCTGTTGGCGATGACTTTCATGTGTGACTCCAAAGTTGAGGACGCTCCGCGACCAGAGCGTCCTTGCTGTCTGTCATTCCGGCGCAGGCCGGGATCCAATTTCGTAGGAGGGCAAATTGGGCCCCGGCCTTCGCCGGGGTGACAACCCTTGATGCTTGTTCAATCCGCGAACAGCGAACTCACCGACTCGCCCTTGCTGATCCGCGCGATCGTCTCGGCCAGCAGCGGCGCGCACGAGATCTGGCGGATCTTCGCGCTCTTCTGCGCGTCGCGATTCAACGGGATCGTGTCGACCACCACGAGCTCGTCGAGCGCCGACGCGTCGATGCGCTGGACCGCGCCACCCGACAACACCGGGTGCGTGCAATACGCCAGCACCTTCTCCGCGCCGCGATCCTTCAACGCCTGCGCGGCCTTGCACAACGTGTTCGCCGTGTCGACCATGTCGTCCATGATCACGCACGTCCGGCCGTCGACGTCGCCGATGATGTTCATCACCTCGGCCACGTTCGCCCGCGGCCGACGCTTGTCGATGATCGCGAGGTCGGTGTCGAGGCGCTTCGCGAATGCGCGCGCGCGTACGACCCCTCCCACGTCCGGCGATACGACCTGCAGATTCTTCGTGTCCTTCTTGTACAGATCCGCGAGCAGGATCGGCGACGCATAGATGTTGTCGACCGGAATGTCGAAGAAGCCCTGGATCTGGTCGGCATGCAGATCCATCGTCAACACCCGGTCGATGCCCGCGACCTGAAGCATGTTCGCGACCACCTTCGCACTGATCGGCACGCGGGCCGATCTCGGGCGACGGTCCTGGCGCGCGTATCCGAAATACGGAATCGCCGCGGTGACCCGGCCGGCGGACGAGCGCTTGAGCGCGTCGGCCATGACGAGGATCTCCATCAGGTTGTCGTTCGTCGGCGCGCAGGTCGACTGCAACACGAACACGTCCTTGCCGCGGACGTGATCCTGGATCTCGACGTTGACCTCGCCGTCGGAGAACCGCCCGACGCTCGCCTTGCCGAGCGACAGGTTGAGGTTCTTGGAAACCGCGGCCGCCAGCAGCGGATTCGCGTTCCCGGTGAACACCATCAAGCCTTCGGCCATGGTCGGTCGTGCTGCTTTGGTCGGGAGAGGCCATCCGGGTCGCTTGATCACGATCGGACGGCCGGGTCAGACATCGTGGCAGGGGAGGAAGGATTCGAACCTTCGCATGCTGGAATCAAAATCCAGTGCCTTAACCAACTTGGCGACTCCCCTACGCAACTGCTCTGCCGCGCGCCTGCGGCGAATCCTGGTTTCAAACGTCGCTTCGAACGTCCAACGTGCGAGGCTCGAAGCTCTCGACGACCCAGCCGGTCCACGCGCTCGGCAGCGCACGAAGACACGACTCGGCGGACTCGCGATCGACGAAGGGTCTGAACAGACATGCGCCCGATCCGCTCATGCGGGCCGGTCCCGCTGCGCCCGGGCGGCCCGAGCCCGCCGCGTGATCGTCGGCGAGCCAGCGGAGCGCCTCGCCGACCGGCTCGAAACGTCGAGCCGCCACGGCCTCAAGATCGTTTGCGAAGCGTCCGAAGCCCTCGCTTGCGGCGCGGCGACAGTGCGGTGACGCGTGCGGATGCGCGGACGAATGACCCCCGGTCGCGACTTCCGAAAAGTCCGAGATTTTGATGACTTCGGTATCCCTTGTCAATTCTGGATCCCCGAAGATGGCTGCGGTGGGGACGGCGATCCCGGGATGGACGACGACGAAGCACGCGGGCGACAGCGCGATCGGCGTGATCCGCTCGCCGATCCCCTCGACGAACGCGTCGCTGCCGCCGACGAAAAAGGGCACGTCGGCGCCCAGCGCGAGGCCGAGTTCCATCAGGCGCTCGCGCGGCCAGTGCAGCCCCCACAGGCGGTCGAGCGCGACGAGGACGGTCGCCGCGTCGGAGCTGCCGCCGCCCAGCCCCCCGCCCATCGGGATGACTTTCTCGACGCCGATGGCCGCGCCACGCCGCGTGTTCGCGCTCGACTGCAGCAGGCGCGCGGCGCGGATCGCGAGATCGTCGGCCTCCGCCACGCCGGCGACGTCACGCGTGCGCGAGATGCGGCCGTCGTCGGTCGGCGTGATCGTGATCGTGTCGCACAAGTCGATCCGCTGCATCACGCTCTGGATGAGGTGATAGCCGTCGGGACGCCGCCCGACCACATGCAGGAACAGGTTCAGCTTCGCCGGCGCGCGCCAGGTCGTGGTCTCGTGGGCCATCGGCTCAATTCGCGGAACGACGATCGACGACGAGGCGGATCTCGATCACGGCCGGCGGCCCGGGGTAGGCGAGGTCGATGCGCTTCGGCCTCGGGTCGGCCGCGGTCGCGTCGTCGCCCGGGACGAAGCGGATCGTCCACCCGTCCTGGCGGATGCGGCCGTCGTCGAGCGTCGTCACCCCGCTGTCGGGCGACGGCCGGCCGTCGAGCCAGGCGCTCATCCCGTGGACCGGCAACGTGTAGCCGAGCGTCTGCTGCGTCACCGCCTCCGGCGTCTCGCCTTCGACGAGGCGTCCGTCCCGAAAGCGGATCGACGCCCGAGTCGGCGTCGACGTGACGTGCGCGACCGACTGACCGAGCGGATCGAAGAGATCGAGATCGGTGGACGCGCGATCCTGCGTCCACACATAGCGACCCGACAGCGACTCTTCCTTGCCGCTGGCCGCGTCCTGGTAGCGCACGGAGATGCGGCCTTCGACGACGCGGGCGTCGCCCGAGGCGACGCGCGGCGTCGTGGACAGCGAGGCACACGATGCGAGCAGCCCCGCGAGCAAGGCTGCGGCGATCCTCCGCACAGCGCTAGCGCTTGCCGATCTGCACGTTGAAGCGCGTGAGCGTCTGCTTGAGCACGACGTTCTGCGGCTCCTTCGCGCTGGCCTCGCGCCACGCACGTTCGGCGTCCGCGCGATGGCCGTTGACCCACAACACTTCCCCGAGATGGACCGCGATCTCCGCGTCGGCGCGCAACTTGTAGGCGCGCTCGAGGCTCTTCTGCGCGTCGGCGTTGTTGCCGAGTCGGTACTGGACCCAGCCGAGGCTGTCCAGGATCGAGGCGTCGTCGGGCGCGAGCGCGTTCGCCTTCTCGATCAGCGCCTGCGCTTCGTCGAGGCGCTCGTTGCGATCGGCGAGCGTGTAGCCGAGCGCGTTGTACGCCTGGGCATTGTCGGGACGAATGCGGATGATCGTGCGCATCGCGCTCTCGAGCACGTCGATCTTCCCGAGCTTCTCGGCGGTCATGCCGTAGTCGTAGAGCAGGTCGGCGTTGGACGGCGTCTTCTCGATCGCGGCCGCGAGCAGGTCGAAGGCCGCCTGGTTCTGATCGGCGTCGCGCAGCATCTGCGCCTCCGCCATCGTCAACTGGTTCGCGATCGCGGGCGTCGTCGCGGGCAACGCGTGCAATTCCTGCCGCGCGACGTCGAGCTTGCCTTGATGCGCCAGGATCAGCGCGCGACGGATGCGCGCCGTCGCATAGTCGTTGCCGTCGTTGACCTTCGCGAGCCAGTCGAGCGCGCGCGGATAGTCCTTCGCGTCCTCGGAGATCTGCGCGAGGTACAGATACGCGCGATCGGTGCCGCGTCCCGCGTTCCCGACCTGCGTGTCGTCGTCCGGTGTCGTGTCGACGTCGGACGCGTTGTCGCCGTCGTCGTCGGCCGGCGCGAGTGCCGCGGTCTTCGCCGACGCCTTCGCGTTCGCCGCGGCCGCCTTGGTGCGCAGCGTGATGAAGTGCTTGAAGTAGGTCTCCGCGTCCTTCGGCTTGTTCGCCTGATAGGCGAGCAGGCCGAGCGTGTAGGTCGTCTCCGAATCGTCGGGCGCGTCCTTGCGGACGCGCGCGAGCTGGGCTGCCGCGTCGTCGTAGCGGCGCTCGCCGTTCAGGAAGCGCGCATACGCGAGACGCATGCGCGTCGCCTTCGGATTGCGTGCGATGTAGCCCGCGAGCAGCGCGTCGGCTTCCTTGGGCGCCTCGAACTGCTGGAGTTGCGCGAGCATGATCGTCGCGTTTTCGGAGTCGGGCTGGAGCTTGACGGCGACCCGCGCCTCGTCGAGGGCCAGTCCCTTGTCGCCGGCCGCCTGCGCCGCCTGCGAGACGGCCATGTGCGCTTCGGGCAGCGACGGATAGCGGTCCGCGAGGTTGCGCATCAACGCGAGCGCCTGTCCGCGGTTCTGTCCTTGTGCGAGCAGGCCGTAGACCTGCGCGAGCGCCTGCGACTTCGACTGGGCCGTCTCGATCTTCGAGGCGAGCAGGGGTTGCGCTTCGTCGAAGCGGCCCGACAGCACGAGCAGCGTGATGAACGTATCGAGCGCGACCTGGGAGTCGGGACTCAGTTCGGTCCACAGCCGCGCCGCATCGACCGCGGCCGCCGGATCGCGACCCTGGACGGCGAACTCCGTCGCGCGCCGCGCGAGTCGGGGATCGCGCGTCTCGCGCGCGAGACTCATGTCGGTCGCGTATGCGGCGCCGGCGGCGTCGCGTTGCGCGGCGATCTCGGCCATCAGCAGCTTGAACAGGGTCGGCGACGTGAGGACGTTGCTCGGCAGCTTGTCCGGCGCCGCGGCGGACGCGGCGGGAAAGACCGGGGTCGGCGTCGCCTGCGCCTGCGCGTCGAGTGACAGCGTCGTCGCGAACAACGCGGCGACGGCGACCGCGACCGCGCGTCGCGGTCTTCGGGTCGTCGCCGGAACTGTAGGGGTGTCGTGCAAGGGCTGCTCCGAGAAATTCACGCCGCGGGACATCGATCGGGGCGGCGGGGTCGACCGGGCGATGGTGGGTCAAATCCCGGGCCGCCGCAATCCGACCGACCCCCGATAATGGCAGACGTCACGCGCTCGTTGTCGCGATGCGCGTGGTGATGGTCACGATCGGTCACGTTCCCCGACATTCGCTGCCCCATGCCTGAATTGCCCGAAGTCGAGGTCACGCGTCGCGGGATCGAGCCGTCCGTCATCGGACAACGGATCGAGCACGTCGTCGTCCGGCAGACGGGACTGCGCGAACCGGTGGACCCGCGGCTCGACGAAAAGTTGTCGGGCTTGAAGATCGAGACGGTCGGCCGACGCGGAAAGTTCATTCTGATCCGTTGCGTCGCGACCGACGGATCCGCACGCGGCGGGACGCTGCTCGTGCACCTCGGCATGACCGGCACGCTGCGCGTGGTGCCTGCGACGACACCGCTGCGCGCGCACGACCACGTCGACGTCGTGCTCGGGGCCCGGGTCCTGCGGTTCAACGACGCGCGTCGCTTCGGTCTCGTGATCTGGCATCCGGACGCCGACGGCGACATCGAGGGGAGCGCGCGGCTGCGCAGGCTCGGCGTCGAGCCCTTCTCCCCGGCCTTCGCGGGCGAAGCGGGCGGTCGCCATCTGTTTTGGCTGTCGCGCGGCCGCGCGGTCGCCGTCAAGCAATTCCTGCTGGGAGGCGAGGCCGTCGTCGGCGTCGGCAACATCTATGCGTCGGAGAGCCTGTTTCGCGCACGCATCGATCCGCGGACCGCGGCCGGGCGCATCGCGCGCGTGCGCTACGACCGTCTCGCGCACGCGGTGCGCGAGACCCTCGCCGAGGCGATCGCGAAAGGCGGCAGTACGCTGCGCGACTTCGTCGGCGCCGACGGCGCGTCCGGTTACTTCCAGCTCGACACTTTCGTCTACGATCGCGCCGGCCTGCCGTGCCGCGTGTGCGGGACGCCGATCCGCACCATTCGCCAGGGACAGCGCTCCACGTTCTTCTGTCCGCACTGCCAGCGCTGATGTGGCGAACTTGCGGCCGATCGGCAGTCGACGGCCGACCGGCGGCGCACGGTCGTTGCGGGACCTGATTACCGTATGCGTTGGAGGATTGTGCTCGCCCGCCGCAACGACAACGCGTGGTGCCAACACATCGGTCGCATGGACAGTCTCGTCGAAAAATTCCAGGAGTACAGCAGCTGGCGATTCGCGCTGACGCGCACGATCGACGGCTATCGTTCGTGGCTCGCCTCCGTGCAACTGCTCGATCGCGAGATCGAGGCGCGCATCGATCGCCTGAAGGCGCAACTCGCGCAGGATCGACTGACGATCGCGTTCGTCGCCGAGTTCTCGCGCGGCAAGTCGGAACTCATCAATGCGATCTTCTTCGCCGACTACGGCAGGCGCATCCTGCCGTCGTCCGCGGGTCGCACGACGATGTGCCCGACCGAGCTGATGTACGACGAGACCCTGCCGCCGTCGATCCGCCTGTTGCCGATCGAGACGCGGGAGCATCACGCGACGACGGCGGACTATCGCAGCCTGCTCGACGAATGGCAGGTCCACGCGCTCGATCCGTCGTCGGGTGACGGGATGCTCGACGCGTTCCGCCAGGTGAGCATGACGAAGCGCGTACCGGTCGCGGAGGCCGAACGCTATGGACTCCACGACCCGGACGATCCCGATCTGAAGACGCTGGTCGACGCGGCCGGGACCGTCGAGATCTCGATGTGGCGGCACGCGATCGTCAACTTCCCGCATCCCCTGCTCGCGCAGGGTCTCGTGATCCTCGATACGCCGGGCCTGAACGCGATCGGCACCGAACCGGAACTCACGCTCAACCTCATCCCGAACGCGCACGGCGTGATCTTCATCCTCGCGGCGGATACCGGCGTGACGAAGACCGACAGCGAGGTCTGGCGCCAGCACATCGGTTCCAACAAGCCGGGCCGCATGGTCGTGCTCAACAAGATCGACAGCCTCTGGGACGACCTCACGCCTCGGCGCGAAACCGACGCGATGATCGAGCGCCAGGTCGTCTCGTGCGCGAAGACGCTCGGCGTGGACCCGTCGCAGGTCTATCCGGTGTCCGCACAGAAAGGCTTGAGCGCGAAGGTCCTCAACGACGATGCGTTGCTCGAACGCAGCCGCCTGCCGGCGCTCGAGCGCGCGCTCTCGATCGAGCTGATCCCGCGCAAGCAGGAGATCTTCCGCAGCCTCGTCGAAGGCGAGATGAAGGACTTGATGGCGGGTTCGCATCGCGCCTTGCAGGCGCGCATCAACGGCTTCAATCGCCAGGCGCTCGACCTGCGCATGCTGCGCGGGAAGAACGTGCAGGTCGTCGCGCACATGGTCACGCGGGTGCGCGGAGAGAAGGCGACGTTCGATCGCAGCCTCGTGTCGTTCCAGGCCTTGCGCGCGGTGTTCACGCGTTCCGCGGCGGATCTCTTCGCCGAACTCGGCGTGCAGCCCTTGCGCGAGGAGATTCGCCTGACGCGAGAGAAGATGGTCCGCTCGTGGTTCTCGACGGGCCTGCGCGGCGTGATGGAAGCGTTCTTCGCGAATGCACGTGGGCGCATCGTGCGCTCGCAATACAAGACCGACGAGATCGCGAAGATGGTCACGGGCATGTACGCCAAGTTCTCGGCGGACCACGGGATGATGCTGACGACGCCGATGAAGTTCTCGCTCGCGCGCTACGAGAAGGAAATCATGCGGGTCGAGGCCGTCTACCACGAGCGCTTCGGCACGATCACGCTGCTGTCGAACGATCAATTGCTCGTCACGCAGAAGTTCTTCGAGTCGATCGCGAGTCGCGTGCGTGAGACCTTCGAGGCCGCGAATCGCGACGTCGAGGCGTGGCTCAAGGCGGTGATGGCGCCGCTCGAAGGGCAGATCCGCGAACATCAGACGCAGTTGCGCCGCCGTCTCGAATCGATCCGTCAGATCCAGGACACGAGCGGCACGCTCGAGGACCGACTCGAGGAAGTCGCGAGTCGCGAGGCCGAGATCGGCGAGTCGGTCAGCCGCCTGCGCGAGATCGAGGAGAACTTCCACACGACGCTGCACGCGCAGATCGACGCGGAACAGGGCGCGCTGATTTTTTGAGCCCGCCGTTCGCGTCCTCCTTCGGTCCGCGCCTGGTCGACTGGCAACGTCGCGACGGGCGACAGGCGTTGCCGTGGCAGCAGCTCGGCCCGGAGCGTGACCCCTATCGCATCTGGGTCGCCGAGATCATGCTGCAGCAGACCCAGGTCGCCGCGGTCCTGCCGTTCTATGCGCGCTTCCTCGCGCGCTTCCCGACGGTCGGCGCGCTCGCGGACGCGGCCCTCGACGACGTGATGCAGCATTGGAGCGGGCTCGGCTATTACTCGCGCGCGCGCAACCTGCACGCGGCCGCCTTGCTCGTCGTCGAGCGTCACGGCGGCGCGCTTCCCACGTCGATCGCCGAGCTCGAGGCGCTGCCCGGCATCGGCCGATCCACCGCCGCGGCGATCGCCGCGTTCGCCTACGGGACGAAGGCGGCGATCCTCGACGGCAACGTCAAGCGCGTGCTCGCGCGCCTGTTCGCGGTCGAAGGGCCGGCGTCGAGCGCCGCGACCTCGTCGGCCTTGTGGACGCTCGCCGAGTCCTTGCTGCCCGAGCGCGACATCGAGCGCTACACGCAGGGCCTGATGGACCTCGGCGCCACGATCTGCACGCCGCGCAGGCCCCGGTGCCCGTCGTGCCCGTTCGCGAACGATTGTCGTGCGCGCCGCGAAGACCGCATCGACGCCTTTCCGGCGCGAGCGCCCAGGAAGCCGTCTCCGCAACGGCGGGCGGTGCTGCTCGAGATCGTGGCGCGAGACGGCGTGTGGCTCGAGCGTCGACCGCCGTCCGGCATCTGGGGCGGACTGTGGTCCTTGCCGGAGGTCGCCGACGAGGGACACGCGACGATCGGCGCGCGCGTCGCGTCCCTCGGGGGCGCCGAGGCCATCGAACACGGCGGCGGCTTCACCCATGCCTTCACCCACTTCGTGCTGCAGGCGGAGGTCATGCGCGTCCGCGTCGCACGACCGCAGGCGATGGCCGACGCGGACGCGGGACGCTGGTTCGACCGGAGCCGCCTCGACGAGATCGGCTTGCCCACGCCGATCCGGCGTTACCTCGCGATCCACGCCTGATCGGTCCACTCGATCCAGCGACCGTGCGGATGGCTGCGCGCGACCAGCGTCGTCTCGGCACGGCCGTCGCTCCCGCGGCGCGTGCAATGCCAGAGCGTCGCCTCGCGCCCGTCGTCCGCGCACTCGAGGTCGGGCGGCAGTCCGGGGACCACGCCCGCGGCTTCGGCCGAGATCCAGAGCCCGTCGCGCTCGACGACCATCTCGCGCATCGCGTTGGCGAAGCGGGCGCGCGACGCGTGGTCGAAGTAGGTGACGACCCACGAGTGGAACACGACCGGCGCGAGCGCCGGATCGAGCGACGCGAGGACGGACGGCAGCAACGCGCTCGCATCGCCCGCGCGCAGGTCCAGTCGCGTCGTGCGCGCGATCGCGATCGCGTTCGCGAGCCGGTCCCGGCGCGCGAGATCGCTCGGCCAGACGCAGGCGCGCAGCCAGCGCGCGTCGCGCGCGTCGCGCACGTCCAGCGGCGCGAGGTCGACGCCGACGCGTGCGCCGAGCGGGGGCAGCGGGGCATCGACCGGATGCGGAAGCGGCTTGTCGACGTTCGCAGGGATGACGACGGTCGACTCCGGACCGGTGACGAACGCATCCTCGCCGCAGCGATAGACGAAGCGATAGCGGTCGACGAGCAGGTTGAGACCCGCGCTGCAGCCGACGTCGATGAGCGCGAGTTCGCGGCGGACGGGGTGCATGCACAGGATCGCGCGCAGCACCGCGCCGCGTCCGATCTCGTTCGTCTGCGTCGTCCGCGTCGCGAGCAGGGCCGCGAGCGCGTCCCGCTCGCGGCGGCAGAAGTCGGCGAACGCGGCAGGGGCCGCGGCGACGTCCGTCCTCGCACCGGTGCCGGCCACCGAGGGATAGAACGCGGCGAGCGGATGCGTGACTCCCGACAGCAGGAGGTCGTGCACGCACGCGAACAGCAGCACGGGACGGCGTTGCCGATAGGGTGCGTCGAGCACCAGGGCGAGCAGCTCGGGCGTCGCGGCGATGCCGCGCGACAACGTGGCGTAGAGCGGTTCCGCCTCGCACTCCGCCGCGGCGAACACCGCGAAATTCTGCGCGAGCGACGCCGCGTCGAGCGGCCGCGCGTAAGCCGTCATCGACCGACGCGTGCGTTCAGGAGATGCCTTGCTCGACGAGGTAGCGTCGGACCACGACGAGGCGCTCGTGCGCATCGGTCGTGGCCATCAGGCGCTGCTTCGCGGGCAACGCGATCGGCAACAACTCCGCGAGTCGGTTGCCGACCCAGGTGGCGTCGTCGAAGCGATGCGGTTCGGCGATCGGTTGGTAGCCCGGGCCGGCCTCGGGTCCGTCCCCGTCGCCCGACCTCAACTGGTCGACGATGCGCTCGAGCAGTCGCACGCAGAGGGCCGCCTCGTCGGGCATCGGCACCGCTTCGTCGTCCGCGATCGACTCGACATCGGCGACGCGCAGCCCGTCGGCCTGGACGATGTGCGAGTGGATCGTGAATCGGGTCGTCCCGATCGTCTCGATCTGCAACACGCCGAGCTGCGCCATGTTCCAGTCCGTAATGCGCGCCCGGCACCCGATTTGCTCGATGTCGATCCCGTCACGATCGATGTCGCGACCGCGTCGCAGCAGGACGACGCCGAACTCGGTCGACTCGCGCATCGCCTCACGCACCATGTCGACGTAGCGCGCCTCGAAGACGCGCAGCGGCAGCACGCCGCCCGGGAACAACACGGTGCCGAGCGGGAACAGCGGAAGGATCGCGCGCGAGCTCAGGGGAGGACGACCGTGTCGATGTGGCTGCCCTGGACCGTCGCGATCGGCGCGTCGCGACCCGCCATCCACGCGAGCGCGCGATGGCGAACGAGCGCCGGGTGGGTCGCGCCGAGGCGACGCGCGAGCGTCTCGACGCAATAGACCGAGCGATGCTGGCCGCCCGTGCAGCCGATGGCGATCGTCAGGTAGCTGCGGCTGTCGGCCGCGTAGGACGGCAGCCAGCGACGCACGAAGCCCTCGATGTCGTCGACCATCTGGCCCACGAGCGGCACCGATTCGAGAAAGTCGATCACTGGCTGGTCTAGGCCCGTCAGCGGCTTGAGTTCGGGGATGTAGAACGGATTCGGGAGACAGCGCACGTCGAAGACGAGGTCCGCATCGCCGGGTACGCCGTGCTTGAACGCGAACGACTCGAACGAGAGCGTCAGTTGCGCGCGCTCGCTGCCGATGAAATCGCGCACCCATTGCCGCAAGGCCTGCGCGGGCAGACGGGTCGTGTCGAGCAGATAGCCCTCGGCCTCGAGCGGCTCGAGCAGTCGTCGCTCCTCGCCGATGCTCTCGTCGAGCCCGCGGACGTCGCCGGCGCTGTTCGCCGAATTGCGCAAGGTCAGCGGGTGACGGCGTCGCGTCTCCGAGAACCGCTGCACGAGCGTCGAGTTGTCCGCGGTCAGGAAGAGCAACTGGACGCTGTGACCGCGCTCGCGCAACAGCGGAAGGAGCCGCGGCAGATCGGTCACCGCCTCGACGCCCGAGCGCACGTCGATGCTCACGGCCGCGCGCTTGACGCCGCGCGTCTCGAGGTCGTCGATGACATCGAGCAGGAAACGCGCCGGCAGGTTGTCGACGACCGCGTAACCGGAGTCTTCGAGCACGTTCAACGCGATCGACTTGCCGGATCCGGACATGCCGGTGACGAGGATGACGCGCATGAGCTGGAGGGAACGCGGACGACGCTTCAGGGGGAAAGGCGTCTCGATTGTCGCGCGAATTCGACGAATGCGGCATGACGGCGCCGCACGATCGCTGTTGCACGCATCCGGCTGTCGGCCGGATGCGTCACTTCGAGCCGATCAGCCCTTGAGGCAGTCGCTCTGCGCCTTCTTGTATTCGTCGCCTTTCAGGCCCTTGTTCTGCTTGCTGCATGCGGCCATCTTCTGCTGCTGCGTCAGCGGGGGTGCGACCGCCGCCGTCTCGCCCTTCAGACAATCGCTCTGGGCCTTCTTGTACTCGTCGCCCTTCAGGCCCTTGTTCTGCTTGCTGCAACTGGCCATCTTCGACTGCGACGAACTCATCGCCTTGTCCTGTGCGAGCGCCGGCTGGAACGCGAGGGGTGCGGCGAAGACGAGGACGGCGAGGCCGCGGGTCACGACACGATGCACGATGGAATTCAATGGATTCTCCTCAAGGTGGGCGGGCCGGCGCGGCGCGCGGGCGCCGCATTGAAGCACGCAGGAACGACGCCGGGGCGGCTCGTCAGGCCCTCAACGCGCGGGGAAGGGAATCAGTGCACGGAGCGGATCGCTGTCCGCGTCGTCGCCGCTGTTCGACGCGATCTCGGCGCTGTGCCGGGTCACGAAGTCGCCGAGCGTGTCGACGCCGCGCAGTTGCAGGATCGTGTTCCGGACCGCGGCCTCGACGAGCACCGCGATGTTGCGCCCGAGGCCCACGGGGATCACGACCTTGCGCACGTCGATGCCGAGGACGTTCTCGGTGAGCACGTCGAGCGGCAGGCGCTGGTACTTCTCTTCGAGCGTGCTGTGCTTGACGAGGTGGACGATCATGCGCAGTCGCATCTTCCGGCGCACGGCGGTCTCGCCGAAGATCGTCTTGATGTCGAGCAGGCCGAGGCCGCGCACCTCGAGCAGGTTCGCGAGCAGCCGCGGGCAGTGACCCTCGATCGTGTTCGGCCCCACCCGCGCGAGATCGACGACGTCGTCGGCGACGAGGCCGTGGCCACGCGAGATCAGCTCGAGGCCGAGCTCGCTCTTGCCGAGACCGGACTCGCCCGTGATCAGGATGCCGATGCCGAGCACGTCCATCAGCACGCCGTGCATCGTGCAGCGGTCCGCGAGCGTCTTCGCAAGATAGGCGCGGATCGCCTCGATGATCGTGACGGCGGGTCGCTTCGACGCGATCAGCGCGATGCGCGCGTTCTCGCAGGCCTGCAGGAATTCTTGGGAAGGGAGGTGGCCGTCGCCGTAGATGATCGCCGGTGGCGGGTGATCGCCGAGATCGGCGAGCCAGTTTCCGCGGCGCTTCGGCGACAGCTTCGCGAAGTATTCGACCTCGCGCGAGCCGACGACCTGGATCCGGTTCGGATGGATCAGGTTGAAGTAGCCGATCAGGTCGGTCGCAGAGAGATGCGCGTCCTTGAGCAGCGAATCGTTCTTGGCCCGCGCCTCGGGGTCGGCTTCGACGGCCTCGTCGACGATCCACGACAGCTCGAGCGACTCGCGGTTGTCGTCGAAGAGCTGGCGGACGGTGGACATCGAGGGTCCGATGTCAGGCGTCGACGCGATCGATCGGACAGCGGCGGGTCAGGGGAAACAAGCGGCTGGGGATCAAGCGGCGGGCCGGAACGGCACCCAGTCGACGAGGAGTCGATGCACCCCGCTCGCGTCGGGCGCCGAGACGAGCGACTCGCGGAACGCGGGGTCCGAGAGCATCTGCGCGAGTTCCGAGAGGATCTCGAGATGCGCCTGCGTCGCCTGCTCGGGGACCATCAGGAACACCAGGATGGCGACGGGCTTGCCGTCCGGCGCATCGAACGGGATCGGCTCGGCGAGGCGGATGAATGCCGCGACCGGCTCGCGCAGGCCCTTGATGCGACCGTGCGGGATCGCGACCTGCTGGCCGAGGCCGGTCGACCCGAGGCGTTCGCGCGCGAACAGGCTGTCGAAGACCTTGCTTCGCGCGAGGCCCTGGTTGTTTTCGAAGAGCAGGCCCGCCTGCTCGAAGACGCGCTTCTTGCTCGACGCCTCGAGGTCCAACACCACGTTGGACGGCGGGAGCAGCTTGCAAATGAGGTTCATGGCGACTGCGTCGACCGGCGCGACACGCGTGTTCGGCGGCGTGCGAGTCCGGTCGGGCGATGGCGAAAAGCGCGGATTATAGGCGGATGGCGGCGGCGGTGGTGCGCCGCGTCATCACGCCGCAACCTGTCGCTTGGGCGACTCCGCGTTGTGCGCCTGGAGGCACTCCTTGTGCTTGACGACCTGGCGGTCGAGCTTGTCCGTGAGCGCGTCGATCGCCGCGTAGAGATCCTCGTCGGTCGCTTCGCAATGCAGGTCCTTGCCCCGCAGATGAAGATTGATCTCGGCCTTCTGGCGCAGCTTCTCGACGGAGAGCACGACGGTGACGTCGATGACCCGGTCGAAGTGTCGTCTCACCCGCTCCAGCTTGTTCATCACGTACTCCCGAATGGCCGGGGTCACGTCGAGATGATGTCCGCTGATGGTGAGATTCATAGAGCGCTCCTGTAAAGGCGTTTCACGAACGGGGACGCCGTAGCATGCGCGCGAGCCCAGCCCGCGTCCAGCGTCAAAGCGTCTTGCGAAGACTGACCGGCGGAATCCGCAAGGATTCCCGATATTTCGCAATCGTCCGACGCGCGACCACGATGCCTTGTTCCCCCAGCATCTCGGCGATCTTGCTGTCGGACAAAGGCTTCTTGGCATTCTCGGCAGCGACGAGCTGCCGGATGAGCGCGCGAATCGCCGTCGACGACGCGGCCCCGCCCGCATCGGTCGCGACGTGGCTGCCGAAGAAGTACTTGAGCTCGAACACGCCGAGCGGCGTGAGCATGAACTTCTGCGTCGTCACCCGCGACACGGTCGACTCGTGAAGACCGAGCGTGTCGGCGATCTCGCGCAGGACCAGCGGACGCATCGCGACCTCGCCGTGCGTGAAGAACTGCCGCTGGCGCTCGACGATCGCTTCGGCGACCCGGAGGATCGTGTCGAAACGCTGCTGCACGTTCTTGATGAGCCAGCGCGCTTCCTGCAGCCGCGAGCCCATGTTGGCCGCGCCGTCGGTTCCGCGCTGTTCGCGCAGCACGCGCGCATAGGCCTGGTTGATCGACAGCTTCGGCATGACCTCGGGATTCAGGAAGGCCTGCCACGTGTTCTTGACCTTGCGCACGATCACGTCGGGAACGACGTAGTTCGACTCGTTCTTCGCGAACGCGCGACCGGGATGCGGCGCGAGCCGCTTGATGAGCATGTGCGCGTCGCGCAGTTCGTCGTCGTCGCACTGGTAGATGCGACGCAGCCGCGTGAAGTCGCGCGCGGCGAGCAGACCGAGGTTCTCGGTGACGAGCTTGAGCGCGAGTTCGCGCGCCGCCGGCGACGCGTCGTGCGCCGGGCCGCGCTCGTCGCGCTTGAGCTGGAGCGCCAGGCATTCGGACGCGCTGCGCGCGCCGATCCCGGGAGGATCGAAGCTCTGCAGCAGGCACAAGGCCGTCGACAGCTCTTCCATCTCGATCGCGAGTTCATCGGGAAGCATCTCGAGGATGTCCTCGAGCTCTTCGCCCAGATAGCCTTCTTCCTCGAGCGCCTCGATGAGCACGGCGACGAGGCCGCGGTCGCGATCGCTGAGCTTCTTGAGGGCGAGCTGGCCGAGCAGGTGCTCGCGCAGCGTGACGGTGACGATGTTGGCGTGGGAGACGTCGCGCTCGTCGTCCTCGCTCTCGCTGCGTCGCTCGCTCGAGTTCCAGTCGGTCGCCGCGAGGTCGTCGGCACGGCGCTCGGCCGGATCGAACTCGCTCGACGCGAACGAGTCGGTCGCCTGATTGACCGCGTCGGACGCCACGTCGCCCGTGTAGTTCGATGCCGAGGCATCGAACGCTTCTTCGCCGTTGGCGCGCTTCAACGTGCCGTCGGACGACAGCGTCACCGTCGACTGCATCGGGTCGTCCGCGCGTTCGAGCAGCGGATTCTCCGCGAGCGCGACCTCGATTTCCTGGTTCAGCTCGAGCGTCGAGAGCTGCAGCAGCCGGATCGACTGCTGCAATTGCGGCGTCAGCGCGAGGTGCTGCGAGACGCGGAGCTGGAGGACCTGCTTCATGTCGGCCGGTCCTTACATCTTGAAGTGCTCGCCGAGATAGACCCGGCGGACACTCTCGTTGCCGACGATCTCGTCGGGGCGGCCGGCTGCGAGCACTTCGCCGGCATTGATGATGTACGCGTGATCGCAGATGCCGAGCGTTTCGCGGACGTTGTGATCCGTGATGAGGACGCCGATCTCGCGCGACTTGAGGAAGCGAACGATACGCTGAATCTCGATGACGGCGATCGGGTCGATCCCGGCGAAGGGTTCGTCGAGCAGGATGAAGCGCGGCGACGTCGCGAGCGCCCGGGCGATCTCGACTCGCCGGCGTTCGCCGCCGGACAGCGACGTCGCGGCGCTCGTGCGGATGTGCGTGATCTGCAGGTCCTCGAGCAGCGCCTCGAGACGCTGCTCGATCGTGGCCGTCGAGATCGAGCGTCCGTTCTCGTCGACCTGGAGTTGCAGCACCGCCCGCACGTTGTCTTCGACGTTCAGTTGCCGGAAGACGGAGGCCTCCTGCGGCAGATAGGACAGGCCGAGGCGCGCGCGACGATGGATCGGCAGGCGCGTGAGCGGGCTGCCGTCGAGCGTGATCTCGCCGGCGTCGGCGCCGACGAGGCCGAGCATCATGTAGAAGCAGGTGGTCTTGCCGGCGCCGTTCGGGCCGAGCAGGCCGACGACTTCACCGCTCCTCACGGTCAGGCTGACGTCGTGGACGACCGTGCGCTTCCCGTAGGTCTTGCGCAGGTGCAGCGCCTCGAGCGTCGCGCCGGACGTGGCGGCCTGCGCCCCGCGGTCGACCGCCGGCTCGGGAGTCTCGAGCGCCATCACGGCACCTTCTGTTCGATCGTCGGCTCCTTGCGAAGCTCGATCGACGGCGAGGCCGGCGAACGCACCGACGGTACGTCCGCCGCGGCCGCACCCGCTTTGATCTTCGGCTGCAGGATCGTCGTCGTGCGTCGACCCGCGCCCGCCGGCGTGCCAACGCCCGACTCGTTGTGATAGACCTCGGTGCGGCTGTTGTAGTCGATGCAGTCGCCGCGGCTCTCGTCCGCGTCGCGTCCTGCGACGAGTCGCTTGACCACGGCATGGTTGCAGAGCTTCACGGTGTCGGACTTCTCGTCGTAGTCGATGCGTTCGGCCTGGCCCTCGATGTACTCGTCGACCCCTTCGCGCTTCTGCTTGAAGTACGCGAGCTTGCCCGGCTTCGTCGCGATCGCCGTGCCGTAGTTGTAGCCCTCGGGGTCCTGACGAGTCGTCAGCTGGTCTGCGCGCAAGATGATCGTTCCCTTGGTCAGGACGACATCGCCCGTGAACAGCTGAGTCTGGTTGAGGTCGTCGCCGCTGCTGCGGTCGGCGATGATCACCGCCGCTTTCGTCTTATCGGCACGCTCGGCGAAAGCTTGCGGGCCGAAAGCAAAAAATGTGACAGCGAGCGCCAGGACGCGCAGGGAACGTGGATTCATGGGGTCGTCGCGCCTCCGTTGCGCGTCGCGCGCGGCTCGATGACGTGGCGGATGCGCCCGCCGTTCCCGCCACCGTCGAGCGCCAGGTGGCGCACCGCGTTGTCGTATTTCATCCCGTTGGCCGTCACCCGCGATCCGCCTTGCACGATGTCGACCGAGCGATCGGTCGTGAGCGTCTCGAGTTCCGGATTGACGAGCATGTAGGGTCCCTTCGCCTCGAGCGGCGCGGCGCCGCGCCATGCGGCGCGATTGAAGACCACGTTGCCGTACAGGCGCAGTTCCTCGCCGTCGCTCGTCGTCGTGCCGCGATCGGCGCGAACCCGCATCTGCGGACGATCGGCGCGTGCGCCGACGACGCGCGGTCGCGTGAACTCGCCGGTGTCGTCGTCCACGTAGTGCACGAGGCGATCGGCGTCGATCGTGTACTGACCTTTGCCGGTCTCGTCCATGCGCGTCATCGTGATATTGGCGGCGGTGTAGTCGACCTCGTGACCGAGTTCCCGGGTCGTGACGTCCGTCTGGCGCGCGCGTTCCGCGAACCAGTACGAACCTGCGGCGAGGCCTGCGAGCAGCGCCAGCGAGACGATCAGCGTGCCGCGCTCGCCCATGTCAGGCCGTCAGCGAGCTGGCGCCGCCGTGAGCCATCCATAGGCCGACATCGTTCGAGCGCGCGGAGAGCAGCAGGTCGCAGATCTCGCGGACCGCGCCCGAGCCGCCCTCGCGACGGCTCACCCAGTGCGCGAATTCGGCGATGCCGTCCGGGGCGCCGGGGACCGTCGCCGCGAACCCCACGCGACGCATCACGGGCAGGTCGATCAGGTCGTCGCCCATGTAGCCGCAGACGTCGGCCGACTTGCCGAGGCGGTCGCGCAACGCATCGAAGGCCGCGAGCTTGTCCTCGATGCCGAGCGCGACGTGCTCGATCCCGAGCTCCGCGCAGCGGCGCGTGACCGCGGGCGACGTGCGGCCCGAGATGACGGCCGGCACGATGCCCGCTTGCAGCAGCGACTTGATGCCGTGCCCGTCGTGGACGTGGAAGACCTTCATCGCCTCGCCGTCGGGCCCGAAGTAGAGGCGGCCGTCGGTCATGACGCCGTCGACGTCGAACACCATGAGCTCGATGCTCGCGAGGCGTTCGAGGAGCGGCGTCGGCAGCGGTCGCGTCGGAATGTTCGAGCCGGAGCGGGAGGGCATCAGATCACCTTCGCGTGCGTGAGGTCGTGGATGTGAAGCGCACCGGCCAACGCGCCGTCGTCGTCGACGACGAGCAACTGGTTGATGCGATGCGCCTCCATCACGTCCGCCGCTTCGGCGGCGAGGCGGTCGGCGCCGATGGTGCGGGGCGTGCGATGCATGACGTCGGCGACGGACACGTTCGCGAAGTCCTGGGTCTTCTCGATCAGCCGGCGCAGATCCCCGTCGGTGAAGATGCCGACCACACGAGCGCCGTCGACGACCGCGGTCATCGCCATGCCCTTGCGCGAGATCTCGAGCAACGCGTCGGACAAGGATGCGGAGACCGGCACGACGGGGACGGCCGCGCCAGTCCGCATGATGTCCGCGACATGCGTGAGCAGGCGGCGACCGAGCGTGCCGCCCGGATGCGACTGCGCGAAGTCGTCCTCGCCGAAGCCGCGCGCGTCGAGCAACGCGATCGCGAGCGCGTCGCCGAGCGCCAGCGCGGCCGTCGTGCTCGCGGTCGGCGCGAGGTTGAGCGAGCAGGCTTCCTGCGCGACGTGCGCATCGAGATGCACGTCCGCGAGCGCGGCGAGCGCCGATTGCGGTTGACCGGTGATCGCGATCAGCTTCGCGCCGCGGCGCTTGAGGATCGGGACGATCGCGAGCAACTCGTCGGTCTCGCCCGAATTCGAGAAGGCGACGAGACAATCGTCGTCGGTGATCATTCCGAGGTCGCCGTGGCTCGCCTCGGCCGCGTGGACGAAGAAGGCCGGCGTGCCGGTCGACGCGAGCGTCGCAGCGGTCTTGCGGGCGACGTGGCCCGACTTGCCGATGCCGGAAACGACGACGCGTCCCTTGCACGCGAGCAGCAACTCGACGGCCGCCGAGAAGCTGCCGTCGATGCGCGCGGCGAGCGCGGTGATCGCGGCGGCTTCGATGGTGAGCACGCGACGCGCGCTGGCGATGTAGGGGTCGTCCGTGTCGGTCGGCGCCTCGTCGGCGGGAGCCGGCGCGACGCGTCGCAGCCCCTGCCGATCCTGGGTGGGCGAATCGACTTTTTTCGAAGGAATCGGGGTACGTGCGGACATGCTGGACGGCATGCATCGAGTATAACAAGGCACGTCGCTTGCTTTCGCCCTCGCGCAAACGAAACGCGTCATCGAAACATCTTGAGCACTCTCGAACTCTCGCTGCTCTTCCTGTTCGCCGCGGTGATCGGCGTCGTCGTATTTCGCATGGTGCACTTGCCCCCGATGCTGGGCTACCTCGTCGTCGGCATCCTGATCGGGCCGCACGCCTTCGGTTTCGCCGCCGACCTCGAGAGCACGCGCCAACTCGCGGAGTTCGGCGTCGTGTTCCTGATGTTCTCGATCGGCCTCGAGTTCAGCCTGCCGAAGCTCTACGCGATGAAGCGCATCGTGTTCGGCCTGGGGCTCGCGCAGGTGGTCCTGACGATCGGCGCGACGCTCGTCGGCGGCTATGCGCTCACGCGCTGGTTCCCCGGCGTCTTCGGGCGTCCCGGAGGCGCCGCGTTGCTCGCGCTCGGCGGCGCGCTCGCGATGTCGTCGACCGCGATCGTCGTCAAGCTCCTGTCGGAACGCATCGAACTCGAGAGCGAGCACGGGCGGCGCATCGTCGGCGTGCTCCTGTTCCAGGATCTCGCGGTGATCCCGCTGCTGATCCTCGTCCCCGCGCTCGCGAGCCCGGACGGCGAGCTCACGCAGACGCTCGCGATCGCCGTCGCGAAGGCGGCCGCCGTGCTCGCGCTCCTGCTCTATTTCGGCCAGAAGCTGATGCGCGGCTGGTTCACGATCGTCGCGCGCCGTCGCTCGCAAGAGCTCTTCATGCTGAACCTGCTGCTCGTCACGCTCGGGCTCGCCTGGATCACCGAACTCGCGGGACTGTCGCTCGCGCTCGGGGCGTTCGTCGCCGGAATGCTGATCTCCGAAACGGAGTACCGGCACCGCGTCGAGGAGGACGTGAAGCCCTTCCGCGACGTGCTGCTCGGCCTGTTCTTCATCACGATCGGCATGCTGCTCAACGTGCGCGTCGTGGTCGACCATTTCGCGCTCGTGCTGCTGTTCTTCGTCGTACCGGTCGCGCTGAAGCTGTTGCTGATCACGGCCCTCGCGAAGTTCTTCGGCGCGAGTCCCGGCGTCGCGATCCGCACCGGCCTCGGGCTCGCGCAGGCCGGCGAATTCGGCTTCGTGTTGCTGAACCTCGCGGGCGACCTGCAGCTGATCGACGCGATGCTGTTGCAGACGGTGCTCGCCGCGATGCTGTTGTCGATGCTCGTCGCCCCCTTCCTGATCCAGTACAGCGAGCGCATCGCACTGCGGGTCTCGTCGTCGGAGTGGATGCTCCAGTCGCTCGCGCTCACGCAGATCGCGTCGCGCACGATGGCGACGCAGGGACACGTGATCGTCTGCGGCTTCGGTCGCAGCGGACAGGCGTTGATCGCGCTGCTCGAGCAGGAGAGCATCGGCTACGTCGCTCTCGACCTCGATCCCGACCGCGTGCGCGAAGCCCAGCTTGCCGGCGAGTCGGTGGTCTACGGCGACGCGACGCGGCGCGAGTCGCTGACGGCGGCGGGCATCCAGCGCGCGGCGGCGCTCGTGATCACCTATGCCGAGACGGCGGCCGCGGAGAAGACGCTGCACTTCGCGCACGAGCTCGCACCCCACCTGCCCGTGATCGTCCGCACGCTCGACGACAGCGACCTCGATCGCCTGCGCACGGCCGGGGCGACCGAAGTGGTGCCCGAGATCATCGAGGGCAGCCTGATGCTCGCGTCGCACGCGCTCGTCCTGCTCGGCGTCCCCGTCGCCCGGGTCGCCGAACGCCTGTCGATGGCGCGCGATTCCCGCTACCAGATGCTGTCGGGCTACTTCCACGGCGCCGACGACAAGGACGGCGAGACGGACGACTCACGGCGCGTGCGCCTGCGCTCCGTCACCGTCGCGACCAACAGCGACGCGATCGGGCGAAGCCTCGCGGAGATCGGCATCGACGGCCTCGGGGTCGACGTGACCGCGATCCGCCGGCGTGGCATCCGCGGCGTCGATCCGTCGCCCGAGGCGCGGCTCATGGCCGGCGACGGCCTCGTCCTGCGCGGCTCGATCGAGGCGCTCGCGCGGGCGGAGGAATTGCTCGCCTGAGCCCGGTGGGTCGAATCCGAGTTGCGCCGACACGCGCCGCAGGGGAGCGGTCCGGCCCGCCTCGCTATACTCGCGCGTTCGTTTCTTGCCCGACCGCGCGTTGATGCGGTCCATTCCCCCATGACAGCCCCTGTCGGCCCTCGGACTCCCGAAGGACCGCCGGTCGAGCTTCACGACCTTCACTTCCAATACGACGCGCGCCCGATCCTGTCCGGCGTGACGATGCGCTTCGGCCGCGGCCAGGTGATCGCGGTGATGGGCGGCTCGGGTTCCGGAAAGACGACGATCCTCCGGCTGATCGGCGGCCAGCTGCGCCCCACCGGCGGCACGGTCCGGGTCATGGGCGAAGACATCGCGACGATGGGCGGACGGGCCTTGTACCGCGTGCGCCGGCGCATGGGGATGCTGTTCCAGTTCGGCGCCCTCTTCACCGACATGAGCGTGTACGAGAACGTCGCGTTCCCGCTGCGCGAACACACGGACTTGTCCGAGGAACTGATCCGCGACCTCGTGCTGATGAAGCTCAACGCGGTCGGCCTGCGCGGCGCGCACGCCTTGATGCCCGGCGAGATCTCGGGCGGGATGGCGCGGCGCGTCGCCCTCGCGCGCGCCATCGCGCTCGATCCCGAACTGATCCTGTACGACGAGCCGTTCGCCGGCCTCGATCCGATTTCGCTGGGCGTGACCGCGAACCTGATCCGGTCGTTGACCGACGCGCTCGGTGCGACGTCCATCCTCGTCACGCACGACGTGGCCGAGTCGCTCGCCATCGCGGACTACGCCTATTTCATCGCGTCGGGGAAGGTTGCAGCCGAAGGGACGCCCGACGAGATCCGACGCTCGACCGATCCCTTCGTGCGCCAGTTCGTCGACGGGGCGCCCGACGGCCCGGTCCCGTTCCACTATCCGGCGCCTCCGTATGCGGAGGACCTCGGCCTCGCGGAGCGGGTGTCCGCATGAACGCGGTCGCGTCGCTCGGCGCATGGACCATCGACTGCGTCCGCGGGGTCGGCAACGCCGCGCGCTTCTTCGTCGCGTTGGTGCTTCGAAGCTTTCCCGCGCTGCTGCGCTTTCGCCTCGTCCGCGATCAGGTGCATTTCGTCGGCAACTACTCGCTCGTCATCATCGTCGTGTCGGGCCTGTTCGTCGGCTTCGTGCTCGGCCTGCAGGGCTATTACACGTTGCAGCGCTACGGATCGGAGCAGGCGCTCGGCCTCCTCGTCGCGCTGTCGCTCGTGCGCGAACTCGGGCCGGTCGTCACCGCGCTTCTCTTCGCCGGACGTGCCGGGACCTCGCTGACGGCCGAGATCGGCCTGATGAAGGCCGGCGAGCAACTGTCCGCGATGGAAATGATGGCGGTCGACCCCGTGACCCGCGTCGTGGCGCCGCGCTTCATCGCCGGCGTGATCGCGATGCCGGTGCTCGCCGCGCTCTTCTCCGCAGTCGGCATCCTCGGCGGCTACATCGTCGGCGTGCAGCTGATCGGCATCGACGAGGGCGCGTTCTGGTCGCAGATGCAGGGCGGCGTCGACGTCTGGAGCGACGTGGCGAACGGCGTCATCAAGAGCGTCGTCTTCGGGGTCGCGGTCACGTTCATCGCGCTGCGCCAGGGCTACATCGCGAGTCCGACGCCCGAAGGCGTCTCGCGCGCCACGACGCGGACCGTCGTGTCTGCTTCGCTGGCCGTGCTCGGCCTCGATTTCATCCTCACCGCGCTCATGTTCAGCAGCACTTGAGTCGAAGAACCACGGGAACCCTCATGAAACTCAAAGCCATCGACGTCTGGGTCGGACTCTTCGTGATCGCCGGAGGCGCCGCGCTCCTCTTTCTCGCGCTCAAGGCAGGCAACCTCGCGTCCTTCTCGTCGCAGGACACGATCCGCGTGTCCGCGAAGTTCGACAACATCGGCAGCCTCAAGGTGCGGGCGCCGATCAAGAGCGCCGGGGTCGTCGTAGGGCGTGTCGTCTCGATCCACTTCGACGACAAGACGTTCCAGGCGGTCGCCGATCTCGATCTCGAGGCGCGTTATCAGTTTCCGAAAGATACTTCTGCCAAAATACTGACCGCGGGCCTCCTGGGGGAACAGTATCTGGGGCTCGAAGCGGGGGGCGATTCGAAGATGCTCGTCGCCGGTGATCGCATCACGAGCACGCAGTCCGCGGTCGTGCTCGAGAATCTCATCAGTCAGTTTCTCTTCAACAAGGCGGCCGAAGGCAAATCGGACGACAAGGACAAGTGATGGAAATCGCACTCTGGAGTCGCTGGTCGCGTCGTGTCGCGACCGTCTCGCTTTTCGCCGCGGCCGTCGTCCTCACCGGCTGCGCGTCGACCGGTCAACCCGGCTTCCAGTCGGCGGGTGACCGGCAGGATCCGATCGAATCGGTCAATCGCGTCACGTACAAGTTCAACGACACGCTCGACAAGGCCTTGATCAAGCCGATCGCGCAGGGCTACAAGGCGGTGCTGCCGACGCAGGTCCGTTACTGCATCCAGAACGTGTTCGGCAACGTCGCCGACGTGCCGACGTCGATCAACAATTTCCTCCAGGGGAAGTTCAAGGAAGGCGGATCGGACCTGTGCCGTGTCGCGATCAACACGACGGTCGGCGTCGCAGGCTGCTTCGACTTCGCGTCGAAGTGGGGCTTCGAGAAGCACAACGAGGACTTCGGACAGACGCTCGGACGCTGGGGCGTGCCGACGGGGCCGTATCTCGTGTTGCCCTTCCTCGGGCCGAGCACGATCCGCGATGCGGGAGCGCTGCTCGTCGACTCGCAGCTCGACCCCGTGATGTACATCTACGACGTCCCGGTCCGCAACGTGACGTACGCGCTGCGCCTCGTCGACCGTCGCGCCCAGTTGCTCGACGCGGGGAACATCCTCGAAGATGCGGCCCTCGATCCGTATGTGTTCATTCGTGACGCGTATCTCGCGAGGCGCCACAGCCTCGTGACGGACGGTCGGGAACCCGACTCGGTGGACGCGCCCGGTGGCGACGCGACGCAGCCGACCGCGTCGCCGCGGCCGGACGAGAAGAAGTAGGAGATTGCTCGATCGAAGCCGGATCTGTCATCCGGTTCGATCGCTGAGCGGTTATAGGAGCGGACCGCCGCGCGCATCGCGCGTCGGCCACCGCAGCAACGCGAACCGGCCGCATCGCCGGATGGCAAGAGACGGAGACCTCGATGGCAAGCCCGTTGATGGACTTGAAGATCGTTCGCAGAAGCTTTCTCGCGCTCGCCGCCGCAATCGGCCTGTGCGCCGCCGGCGCGACCTGGGCGCAGGACATGGCACCCGATGCGCTCGTCAAGAAGCTGACCGAGGATGTCCTCGCGACCGTGAAGTCCGACAAGGACATCCAGAGCGGCGACATCTCGAAGATCCAGGCGCTCGTCGAGACCAAGGTCTTGCCGTACGTCAACTTCCAGAAGATGACCGCGAGCGCCGTCGGTCGCAACTGGTCGCAGGCGTCGGCCGACCAGCAGCAGAAGATCATCGACGAGTTCCGCCAGTTGTTGATCTTCACGTACTCCGGTGCGCTGTCGGACGTGCGCGACCAGCGCGTCGAGTATCGGCCGTTCCGCGCCGATCCGTCCGATCCGCAGGTGCAGGTCGACACGCGCATCGTGAATCCGCGCGGCGGCGAGCCGATCCAGCTGAACTACAAGCTCGAGAAGACCGGCGCCGACTGGAAGATCATCGACGTCAACGTGCTCGGCGTGTGGCTCGTCGCGAACTATCGCAACTCGTTCTCGCAGGAAGTCTCCCGCGGCGGGATCGACGGCCTCATCAAGGCGTTGAACGCGAAGAACCAGCAACTGATGAAGGGTGGCGGCGCGCGCAAGGGCTGAATCTGCGCTCCGACGGGCGCGGCCCCTGCGTCGCTCGAGGCATGTACCGATTCAACGCACCGATCACGATGGGCAACGCGTCGGCGAGTCTCGCCGACTGCGTGAAGGCGATCGACGGCGGCGAAACCGATCTCGAACTTGCCGCGCTCGAACATTCCGACTCGTCCGCCGTCGCGGTCCTGCTCGCGGCCGCGCGCCACGCGGGGCTCAACGGCAAGCGGCTCCGACTCGTCGAGATGCCGCGCGCCGTCGCCAGTCTCGCGAAGCTCTACGGCGTCGACACGATGCTCGCGCCCGTCGTCGTGACCGCCTGAACGCACGCCCGGGCATCACGCTCCTATAATCGCGGCCTCTCGAAGGCCCGCCTCCGCGCGGCGCCCCTGTCCATGCCGGCCGCCATCACCCTGTCGAATCTGCAGAAGCGTTATCGCGCGCTCACCGCGCTCGACGGCGTTTCGTTCGCGATCGAGGAGGGCGACTTCTTCGGTCTGCTCGGCCCGAACGGGGCCGGCAAGACGACGCTGATCTCGATCGTCGCCGGCCTGGTCCGTCCGGACGGCGGCACGGCGCGGGTGCTCGGCCACGACGTGATCACGGACTACGCCGCGAGCCGACGGCTGCTGGGCGTCGTCCCGCAGGAGCTCGTGTTCGATCCGTTCTTCACGGTGCGCGAGACGCTGCGCATCCAGTCCGGCTACTTCGGGCTGTCGAACAACGACGCGTGGATCGACGAGATCATGCACAACCTCGACCTCACGTCGAAGGCCGACGCGAACATGCGCGCGCTGTCCGGCGGCATGAAGCGCCGCGTGCTGGTCGCGCAGGCGCTCGTGCACAAGCCGCCGGTGATCGTGCTCGACGAGCCGACGGCCGGTGTCGACGTCGAGTTGCGCCAGACCTTGTGGCGTTTCATCTCGCGGCTGAACGCGGAGGGCCACACGATCGTGCTGACGACGCATTATCTCGAAGAAGCGCAGGCGCTCTGCAAGCACATCGCGATGCTCAAGCAGGGACGGGTCGTCGCGCTCGAGTCGACGGACTCGTTGCTCGCGCGCTTCGACGCCGCGCAGATCGTGCTGCACTTCGCGAGCGGTCGCCTGCCCGACGCGCTGCGCGACCGCGCGACCGAGCCCGATGCGATCGAGCGCTCGCGCGTCGCGCTGCGCCTCCACTCCGCCGACGAAGTCGAGACGATCCTCGCGACCTGCCGCGCCGCGGGCGCCGTCGTCGACCAGGTCGCCATCGAGCGGGCCGACCTCGAGGACGTGTTCCTGCAGATCATGGGCGCGGCGCCCGAGCCCGCGCGCGCGGTGCTGCAATGAGCAGCGTGCCGGCGCCCGAGGTCGTGAACGGGATCGGCCGTCCGACCGGCTCGGTGTTCGGGGCCGCGACCGGCTTTCGCACGCTCTACTACAAGGAGTCCCTGCGCTTCTGGAAGGTCGGCTACCAGACGGTCGGCGCGCCGATCCTCACGGCCGTGCTGTACCTGATGATCTTCTCGCACGTCCTCGAGGACCACGTGAAGGTCTACGGAAACGTGGGCTACACGGCCTTTCTCATCCCGGGCCTCGTGATGATGTCGATGCTGCAGAACGCGTTCGCGAACAGCACCTCGTCGCTGATCCAGTCGAAGATCAGCGGCAACTTCGTGTTCGTGCTGTTGAGTCCGCTGTCGCATCGCGCGGTGTTCGCGGCCTACGTGCTGGCCGCGATGACCCGCGGTCTCGTCGTCGGCGCCGGCGTCCTGCTCGCGACGCTGTGGTTCGACATGCCCGGCTTCGTCTCGCCGCTGTGGATCGTCGTCTTCGCATTGCTCGCGAACGGCGTGCTCGGCACGCTCGGTCTCATCGCCGGCATCTGGGCCGAGAAGTTCGACCAGGTCGCCGCGTTCCAGAATTTCCTGATCATGCCCGCCACGTTCCTGTCCGGCGTGTTCTACTCGGTCCATTCCCTGCCGCCGTTCTGGCAGGGCGTCTCGCATCTCAATCCGTTCCTGTACATGATCGACGGCTTCCGCTACGGCTTCTTCGGCGTCTCGGACGTCTCGCCGTGGACGAGTCTCGCGATCGTCGGCGTGACGGCGCTCGTTCTCGCGGCCATCGCGTTGCGCCTGCTCGCGTCGGGCTACAAGACGCGACATTGACCGCGGTTTCGTCGCGCGTTTCACGCCGAGTTCATCCGCGCTTCGCGCGGCAGCGGCATCGTGCGATCGACCAGGACCGACACTCTCCCCTCTGACCATGATGACCAAGGAATCCATTCGCGACCTGATCGCGGCCCGCATCGACTGCACCGAGATCGAGGTGCTGGGCGACGACGGCGCGCACTTCGAGGCGACGATCGTGTCGCCGGCGTTCGACGGCAAGTCGCGCGTCGCGCGTCACCAGCTCGTCTACGCCGCACTCGGCGATCACATGCGCGAAGCGATCCATGCGCTCTCGTTCAAGACCCTGACCCCCGCGGAACGGGAGGGCGGTCGTGGATAAGCTCGTCGTCGCCGGCGGCCGCGCCCTGACGGGCGAGGTGCGCATCTCCGGCGCGAAGAACGCGGCGCTGCCGATCATGGCCGCGGCGCTGCTGACGCCCGAGCCCGTCGAACTCGACAACGTGCCGGTCCTGCGCGACGTCGGGACGATGCTGAGGCTGCTCGAACGCATGGGCGCGACGACGGCGCGCGACGGTGAGCGCGTGTCGGTGCAGGCGCGCGAACTGACGGCGCTCGAGGCGTCGTACGACCTGGTCAAGACGATGCGTGCGTCGATCCTCGTGCTCGGACCCCTGCTGTCCCGCTTCGGCAGCGCGCGCGTGTCGCTGCCCGGCGGCTGCGCGATCGGCCAGCGACCGGTCGACCAGCACGTCAAGGGGCTGCAGGCGATGGGCGCCGACATCGTCGTCGAGCAGGGCTATCTCGTCGCTCGCATTCCGCACGCGAGCGGCCGGTTGAAGGGCGCGCGCATCGTGACCGACATGGTCACCGTGACGGGCACCGAGAACCTGATGATGGCGGCGACGCTCGCCGAGGGCACGACGATCATCGAGAACGCCGCGCGCGAACCCGAGATCGTCGATCTCGCGACGCTGTTGATCGCGATGGGCGCGCGCATCACCGGCGCCGGCTCGGGTTGCATCCAGATCGAAGGCGTCGAGCGCCTCGGCGGCGCGCGCCACACCGTGATGCCTGACCGCATCGAGACCGGCACCTTCCTGTGCGCGGCGGCGGGCACCGCGTCCCGCTACGGCGGCGACGTGACGCTGCGCGCCGTCAAGCCGCGCACGCTCGACGCGGTCCTCGACAAGCTCGCCGAGGCGGGCGCCGCGATCGATGTCGGCGACGACTGGTTGCGCGTGAGGTCCTCCGCACACGCCAAGCCGCTGCGCGGCGTCAACGTGCGGACGTCGGAATATCCCGCGTTCCCGACCGACATGCAGGCGCAGTTCATGGCGCTCGACTGCATCGCCGAAGGCGCGAGCCGCGTGACCGAGACGATCTTCGAGAATCGCTTCATGCACGTCCAGGAACTCGGCCGCCTCGGCGCCGACATCGTGATCGAAGGCAACACGGCCATCGTCCATGGCGGGCGACCGCTGTCCGGCGCGACCGTGATGGCGACCGACCTGCGCGCCTCGGCCGGGCTCGTGATCGCCGGCCTCGTCGCCGACGGCGAGACGACGATCGACCGCATCTACCACCTCGATCGCGGCTACCAGGCGATGGAGACCAAGCTGACCGGACTCGGCGCGACGATCCGTCGCGTCGACGGTTGAGCGGGGCCGACGATGCTGACGCTCGCACTCTCGAAGGGCCGCATCATCACCGAGTCGCTGCCGCTGCTCGCGGCCGCGGGCATCGCGATCGGGGAGGACCCGGAAGGCTCGCGCAAGCTGATCATCGGGACGTCGCATCCCGACGTGCGCATCCTGATCGTCCGCGCGTCCGACGTGCCCACCTATGTGCAATACGGAGCCGCCGATCTCGGCATCGCCGGCAAGGACGTCCTGCTCGAGCACGGCGACGGCCTGAGCGACGGCCTCTACCAGCCGATCGACCTCGGTATCGCGCGCTGTCGCATGTCGGTCGCCGCGCCGCGCGGCTTCGACTACGGGCGCGCCGTCCGGCAGGGCGCCCGCCTGACGATCGCGACGAAATACGTGCGGACCGCGCGCGAGCACTTCGATCTCAAGGGCGTGCACGTCGATCTCATCAAGCTCTACGGCTCGATGGAGCTCGCGCCGTTGACCGGCCTCGCGGATGCGATCGTCGATCTCGTGTCGTCGGGCGCGACGCTCGCCGCGAACGATCTCGTCGAGGTCGAGACGATCATGCCGATCGCGTCGCGCCTCGTCGTCAACCAGGCCGCGCTGAAGCTCAAGCGCGACGCGATCCAGCCGATCCTGGACGCCATCGAGGGCGCGGTCGCCGCGCGCGTGCGCTCGTGATCCGTCGCCTCGACACGGCAGCGCCGGACTTCGCGGAGGCGCTCGCCGCGCTGCTGCGTTTCCACACGGACGACGACACCACCGTCGACCTCGCCGCCGCCGCGATCCTGCGCGACGTGCGCGCCCAGGGCGACGCGGCGTTGATCGCGTTGACGACGCGCTTCGATCGCTTCGCGGTCGCGCGGGCCGCGGACCTCGAGGTGGCGCGTGCCGACCTCGACGCCGCCGTCGACGCGCTGCCCGCGGACCAGCGGGACGCGCTCGTCGCCGCGGCGGCGCGCATCCGGCGCTTCCACGAGCACCAGCGGGGCGAGTCCTGGAGCATCGACGACGCGGACGGCACGCGGCTCGGGCAACGCGTGACGCCGCTCGACCGCGTCGGCATCTATGTGCCCGGCGGTCTCGCGGCCTATCCGTCGTCGGTCCTGATGAACGCGATCCCCGCGAAGGTCGCCGGGGTCGGCGAGGTCGTGATGGTCACGCCGACGCCCGACGGCAAGCGCAATCCGATGGTCCTCGCGGCCGCCGCGATCGCCGGCGTCGACCGCGTCTTCACGATCGGCGGCGCGCAGGCGATCGGCGCGCTGGCCTACGGGACGGCGACGATCCCCGCGGTCGACAAGATCGTGGGACCGGGCAACGCCTATGTCGCGGCCGCGAAGCGCCGCGTGTTCGGCACGGTCGGCATCGACATGATCGCGGGACCGTCGGAGATCCTCGTCGTCGCCGACGGCAGCGCGCCGGCGGACTGGGTCGCGATGGACCTGTGCTCGCAGGCCGAGCACGACGAGGTTGCGCAGGCGATCCTGTTGTGTCCCGACCCGCGCTACATCGACGCCGTCGCCGCCAGCCTCGAGGCGCTGGTGCCGAGCTTGCCGCGTCTCGACATCCTCACCGCGTCGATGCGGGATCGTTGCGCGCTGATCCGGGTGCGCGACCTCGCCGAGGCGTGCGAGATCGTCAATCGCATCGCCCCCGAACACCTCGAGCTCTCCGTCGCCGAGCCCGCGGCGTTGTTGCCGCGCATCCGTCATGCGGGCGCGATCTTCCTCGGGATCCATTCGTCCGAGGCGATCGGCGACTACTGTGCCGGGCCGAACCACGTGCTGCCGACGGCGCGCACGGCGCGCTTCTCGTCGCCGCTCGGCGTCTACGACTTCCAGAAGCGCTCGTCGATCATCGAGGTCAGTCGCGCCGGCGCCCAGACGCTCGGCGCGCTCGCGGTCACGCTGGCGAAGGGCGAAGGGCTCGACGCGCACGCGCGCTCCGCCGCCTACCGCATCGACGCTCGACCCGCCGATGAGTGAGTTGATCGCACGCGTGATCCGCGACGACGTGCGCGCGATGCACGCCTACGCGGTGCCCGACGCGACGGGGTATCTCAAGCTCGACGCGATGGAGAATCCGTTCGAGTTGCCGCCCGAGTTGCGCACGGAGCTCGCGCGGCGCCTCGCGACGCTCGCGATCAACCGTTATCCGGCGCCGCGCGCCGACGCGCTGCGCGAGACGATCCGCCGCGTGATGCGCGTGCCGGCGTCGTGCGACGTGCTGCTCGGCAACGGCTCCGACGAACTGATCTCGCTCGCGTGCATGGCCGTCGCGCGGGACGGCGCGTCGGTCCTGTCGCTCGTCCCCGGATTCGCGATGTTCGAGTTGTCGGTGCGCTTCGCACGCCTCGCGCACGTCGCGGTCCCGCTGACCGCGGACTTCGCCGTCGACCGGGACGCGACGATCGTCGCCCTCGAGCGCCATCGGCCGGCCCTCGCGTTCGTCGCCTACCCGAACAATCCGACCGGCAACCGCTTCGCGCGGTCGGACGTCGAGGCCGTCATCACCGCGGCCCGCCGCACCGGGACGCTCGTCGTCGTCGACGAGGCCTACCGGGCGTTCGCGTCGGACTCCTTCCTCGACGACGTGCCGGCCCACGACAACCTGCTCGTGCTGCGGACCGTCAGCAAGAGCGGCCTCGCCGGCGCGCGCCTCGGCTACCTGTGCGGCTCGCCGGCCTGGCTCGCCGAGTTCGACAAGATCCGGCCGCCGTACAACGTCAACGCGTTCGCGCAATGCGCGGTCGCCTTCGCGCTCGAACACGCCGACGTGCTCGACGCGCAGGCGGCGATCCTGCGCGACGAACGGACGCGGCTCGGTGCGGCGCTCGTCGGGATGGCCGGCATCACGCCGTTTCCGTCGGACGCGAACTTCATCCTGTTCCGCGTGGCCGGCGACGACGGGGCGGCCACGCGCGTGTTCGACGCGCTCAAGCGTCGCCGCGTGCTGATCAAGGACCTGTCGCGGATGCATCCGTTGTGCGCGAATGCCCTGCGTGTTACGGTCTCGTCGCCCGAGGAGAACGATCGTTTCCTCGAGGCCCTCGCAGAGGCCGTCCGCGAGGCCGCTCCCCACCTTTGATCGTCATGAACGCAGCCGTCGCATCGGGCCAATTCGCAGACGTGCTCGCGCGCCGCGCGAGCGTGACCCGCAATACCGCCGAGACCAAGATCTCGGTGACCGTGGACCTGGACGGCCACGGCCACGCGAAGCTCGCGTCGGGCGTGCCCTTCCTCGACCACATGCTCGACCAGATCGCGCGCCACGGACTCGTCGATCTCGAGGTCGAGGCGCAGGGCGACCTGCACATCGACGCCCATCACACGGTCGAGGACATCGGGATCACGCTCGGCCAGGCCGTCGCGAAGGCGATCGGCGACAAGAAGGGCATCCGCCGCTACGGCCACGCCTACGTGCCGCTCGACGAGGCGTTGTCGCGCGTCGTGATCGACTTCTCGGGGCGGCCGGGCATCGAGTGGCACGTGCCGTTCACGCGCGCGATGATCGGCAGCTTCGACGTCGACCTCGCACACGAATTCTTCCAGGGCTTCGCCAATCACGCGCAGGTCACGCTGCACGTCGACAACCTGCGCGGCGAGAACGCCCATCATCAATGCGAGACCGTCTTCAAGGCCTTCGGGCGCGCGTTGCGGATGGCCGTCGAACGCGACGCGCGCATGGGCGCCGTGATCCCGAGCACGAAGGGCAGTCTCTGATCGTTCGACGCGCCTCGCGCTGAGGGCCCGAGCCGCGCCTGCGCGGGGCGACGCGGCGGGTCCCGATCTGCATCCATGGCTTCCATCGTCATCGTCGACTACGGCATGGGCAACGTGCGCAGCGTCGCGCAGGCCTTGCGTCACGTCGCGCCCGAGGCCGACGTGCGCATCTCCGGCGCGGCGGCGGACCTGATCGCGGCGGACCGCTTGGTGTTGCCGGGCCAGGGCGCGATGCCCGACTGCATGCGCCACCTGCGCGAGACCGGCCTCGTCGAGACGCTGCTCGACTGCGTCGACCGGAAGCCGCTGCTCGGCGTCTGCATCGGCGAGCAGATGCTCGTCGACGCGAGCGACGAGAGCCTCGACGGGACGCCGACGGCCGGGCTCGGTCTCGTCCGCGGGCGTTGCGTCCGCTTCGATCCGGCGGCCGGCGACGCCGAACGGCCGCTGAAGGTGCCGCACATGGGATGGAACCGGGTGACGCAGGTCGCGCACGACGGGGCGGTCCACCCCCTGTGGCGGGGAATCGAGGACGGTGCGTGGTTCTACTTCGTTCACAGTTACCATGTCGCGCTCGAGGACGCGGGCGATGCGGCCGGGACGAGCGTCTACGGCGCGCCCTTTACCGCGGCGATTGCCCGGGATAATATTTTTGCCACCCAGTTCCACCCTGAAAAGAGTGCCGCAGCAGGCCTAGCGCTGTACCGGAACTTCGTCGAATGGAATCCGTGAACGCGCGACCATGCTGCTGATCCCCGCGATCGACCTGAAGGACGGGCATTGCGTTCGTCTGAAGCAAGGGAATCTCGAGGACGCGACCGTCTTCTCCGAGGATCCCGCCGCGATGGCTCGCCACTGGGTCGAGCAGGGCGCGAGACGTCTGCACCTCGTCGACCTCAACGGCGCGACGAGCGGACGTCCGAAGAACGAGCCCGCGATCAAGTCCATCGTCAACGCGATCGGCGGCAGCATCCCCGTCCAGCTCGGCGGCGGCATCCGCGACCTCGACACGATCGAACGCTATCTCGACGACGGCATCGCCTACGTGATCATCGGGACCGCGGCGGTGAAGAACCCCGGCTTCCTGCACGACGCGTGCGGCGCGTTCCCGGGCCAGATCATCGTCGGCCTCGACGCGCGCGACGGCAAGGTGGCGACCGACGGCTGGTCCAAGCTCACCGGGCACGAGGTGATCGACCTCGCGAAGAAGTTCGAGGGCTACGGCGTCGAGGCGATCATCTACACGGACATCGGCCGCGACGGGATGTTGAGCGGGATCAACATCGAGGCGACGCTGAAGCTGGCGCAGTCGGTCACCGTGCCGGTGATCGCGAGCGGCGGCCTGTCGAAGATCACCGACATCGAGGCGCTCTGCGCGATCGAGGACGAGGGCATCGAAGGCGTGATCTGCGGCCGTGCGATCTACTCGGGCGATCTCGACTTCAAGGTCGCTCAGGAGAAGGCCGACCAGCTGGAAGCGCCGTGAGCATCCGGGTCCCGAGCGGTCGTCGCCGGTGCTAGCCAAGCGCGTCATCCCTTGTCTCGACGTGCACGCGGGCCGTGTCGTCAAGGGCGTCAACTTCGTCTCGCTGCGCGACGCGGGCGACCCCGTCGAGGTCGCGAAGCGCTACGACGAGGCGGGCGCCGACGAACTCACGTTCCTCGACATCACGGCCACGTCCGACGACCGCGACCTGATCCTGTCGATGATCGAGGCCGTGGCGTCGCAGGTGTTCATCCCGCTCACCGTCGGCGGGGGTGTGCGCTCGGTCGCCGACGTCCGCCGCCTGCTCAACGCGGGCGCGGACAAGATCAGCATGAACTCGAGCGCGATCGCGAATCCGCAGCTCGTCGCGGACGCCTCCGCCTACTACGGCTCGCAGTGCATCGTCGTCGCGATCGACGCGAAGCGCGACGGCGACGGCGGCTGGCAGGTCTACACGCACGGCGGACGCAAGGCGACCGGTCTCGACGCGGTGGCCTGGGCCCGCGAGGCGAGCGCGCTCGGCGCCGGCGAGATCCTCCTGACGAGCATGGACCGCGACGGCACGAAGTCGGGCTTCGATCTCGCGCTCACGCGCGCCGTCTCCGACGCCGTGTCGGTCCCGGTCATCGCATCGGGAGGCGTCGGCACGCTCGACGACCTCGCGGACGGCGTGCTCGACGGCCACGCGGACGCGGTGCTGGCCGCGAGCATTTTCCACTACGGCACGTTCACCGTCGGCGAGGCGAAGCGGCACATGGCGTCGCGCGGCATCCCGATGCGGCTCACATGAGCGCGATCGCCGCCGACGCGTGGCTCGACGACGTCGCGTGGAACGCCGACGGCCTCGTCGCGGCCGTCGCGCAGGAAGTCGGCAGCAACGACGTGCTGATGCTCGCGTGGATGAATCGCGAGGCGCTGCGGGCGACGCTCGAACGCGGGGAGGCGGTCTACTGGAGCCGTTCGCGCGGGGCGCTCTGGCACAAGGGCGACACGTCCGGCCACATCCAGAAGGTCCGCGAGATCCGCCTCGATTGCGACGGCGACGCACTGCTGCTGAAGGTCGAACAAGTCGATCGCATCGCCTGCCACACTGGCGCGCACAGCTGCTTCTTCCGGCGGCTCGACGAGCGCACCTGGGTCGACGACGGGGCGGCGACGTGAGCGGCGACGACGTGCTCGCGCGACTCGCGGGCGTCATCGCGTCACGGCGCGGCGGCGACCCCGAGACGTCCTACGTCGCGCGGCTGCTCGCGCGCGGCACGGACCCGATCCTCAAGAAGATCGGCGAGGAGGCGACCGAAACCGTGATGGCGGCGAAGGACGGGGACCGCGAGCGCATCGTCGCGGAGACCGCCGACCTGTGGTTCCACTGCCTCGTGATGCTCGCGCACTTCGATCTCGCGCCGTCGGCCGTGCTCGACGAACTCGTGCGCCGCGAGGGCTTGTCGGGCCTCGACGAATTCGCCGCGCGCAAGGACAGCGCGCGGCAGAACGACGCGCGTTGAGCGCCGTCAACAAGACAGGATCGATCGATGAACGAAGACTGCATCTTCTGCAAGATCGTCGCGGGACAGATTCCGGCGAAGAAGGCCTACGAGGACGACACGATGCTGGCGTTCCACGACATCAATCCCGCGGCGCCGGTCCACGTGCTGGTGATCCCGAAGCTTCATATCGACAGCCTCGCGGACTGCGAGACCGAGCATCACGACCTGTTGGGTAGAATGCTCGGCCTCGCGCCGCGAATCGCACGCGAACAAGGCGTCGCGTACGACGGACCGGAGGGGACGAGCGGTTTCAAGACGCTCTTCAATACGGGTCGGGGCGGTGGGCAGGAGGTCTATCACCTGCATCTGCACATCCTCGGCGGCCCGAAGCCGTGGAAGCCCCGTTAGGCGCGAGCGCCGAAGGAGAACGTGATGGGTGGTCTGAGCATTTGGCATTGGTTGATCGTGCTGGTCGTCGTCCTGCTGATCTTCGGAACGAAGAAGCTCCGCAACATGGGCGAGGACCTCGGCGGCGCCGTGAAGGGCTTCAAGCAGGGGATGAAGGACGGATCCGAGAAGCCGGCCGACGACGTGCCTGCCAAGGCGGTCGCCGACCGGACGACGATCGACGTCGACGCGCGCGAGAAGTCGCGCAACAGCTGAGCGCCCAACGGCAGGGCGTCCCGCGTGCCGCGGCCGCGTTTCGCTGAGCTGCGCCTGCAGAATCGAACAGGCTGATCCGTGCTCGACCTCGGCATCTCCAAACTCGCGATCATCGGTGTCGTGGCGCTCGTCGTCATCGGGCCCGAACGACTGCCGCGCGTCGCGCGCACGGTCGGCACGCTGCTCGGCCGCGCGCAGCGTTACCTCGCGGACGTGAAAGCCGAGGTCAATCGCGAGATGCAGGTCGACGAACTCCGCGCGATGCGCGACAACGTCCAACAGGCGGCCAGTTCGTTCGAATCGTCGGTGCGTTCGGGTCTGTCGGAGACGCAGGCCGAACTCCAGTCCACGGTCGAACAAGCCTTCGACGCGTCGCCGGCCCCGCTGATGCGGCCACTCGACACCGCGCCGCCCGCGACGACGTCGCCGGTCAAGCGCAGCAAGTGGCGTCGTAACGTGCAGGTCCGCCAGACGGCGATGCCGTTGTGGTTCAAGAGCGCGAACCGCAAGCGCACCCGCGTGCAGTCCGGCGCGGCCCGCGTCGCGCGTTATCGCGTGCGGACCTGACCGTGGCCGGCGATCCGTCGACCGAGGAAGGCGACTCGTTCCTCTCGCACCTCGTCGAGCTGCGCTCGCGGCTCGTCAAGGCCTCGCTCGCGATCGTCGTCGTGTTCGTGTGCCTCGTGCCCTTCGCGTCGCACATCTACGACTTCCTCGCGCAGCCGATGCTCCACGCGCTGCCGGCCGGCACGAAGATGATCGCGACCGGCGTGATCACGCCCTTCCTCGTGCCGATCAAGGTCACCCTGCTCGTCGCGTTCATCCTCGCGCTGCCGGTCGTGCTGTACCAGATGTGGGCGTTCGTCGCGCCGGGCCTGTACTCGCACGAGAAGAAGCTGGCGATGCCGATCATCCTGTCGAGCTTCCTGCTGTTTCTCGTCGGCGTCGCGTTCTGCTACTTCTTCGTCTTCGGCACGGTCTTCCGCGTGATCAACGAGGTCGCGCCGAAGTCGGTGATGGTCGCGCCGGACATCGACAGCTATTTCAGTTTCGTCATGTCGATGTTCATCGCATTCGGCGTCACGTTCGAGGTGCCGATCGTCGTGGTCGTGCTGGTGCGCTTCGGCCTGATCACCGTGGCCACGTTGAAGAGCATCCGGCCCTACGTGATCGTCGCGTCCTTCGTCGTCGCGGCGATCATCACGCCGCCCGATCCGGGATCGATGATGTTGCTCGCGGTGCCGCTCGTGCTGCTCTATGAAGTCGGCATCTTCGTTGCGCGCTTCGTGCGCGTGACGTCGCGTCGCGACGAAGCCGTCACGAGCTGACGGACGCGCTGCGAATCCAGTCGTTGAGCGGCGTCGCGGCCGCGAGCCGGTCCGCGATCAGCGTCGCGAGCCCGGTGCTGTCCTTCGCGTGGCCGGTGGCGACGAGGTCGATGTCGCTCGACGCCACGAAGCTCTTCAGGCGCAGCAGATCGCCGACGCGCTCGACGACCGGATCGTTCGCGTCGAAGCCTTTCGGAAGGCGCGCGAGGCGGTCTTCCTGGCTGAGCGAGCCGAACGCCTCCTTGAAACGCTTGCTGCGGACGACGCGGCGCAGGCCGGCCTCGTTCTCGATCACGTGGGCGCGCAGCGACGCGAGCACGTCGCGCGGCGGCATCCAGCAGCCCGCGCCCGCATGCAGGATGCCCTCGGCGTTGATCGACAGGTAGTACATCGGGCCCCAGTGCTTGACGGGGCCGTCCGCGATCGACGCGGAGAAGTGCGTCTTGTACGGCGTCTTGTCGTTCGAGAAGCGGATGTCCCGATGAATGCGGAAGAGCGCCTTCTTCGGATTCACCTCGGCGACGTGCGGGTCCTTCTTCGACAGCTTCGCGATGACCTCGGCGACGAGCGCGATGAATTCGGGTCGCAGGATGTCGTAAGCCGGCTTGTTCATGACGAACCAGGCCTTGTTGTTGTTCTCGCGCAGTCCGCCGAGATACGAGAGCAGTGCCGGCAGATGCATGTCAGTCGTCTCCGTCCGGCGCCTTCGCCCCGGGCTTGGGGCGCGTCGCGACCTTCACCGTCACGTCGACCTCCTCCTTCTTTCGCAGCAGCTTCAGATGCGTCGTCGTGCCGGGCTTGAGCCGTGCGATCGCGTCCAGCATCGACGTCGTGTCGACCACCGGCCGATCGCCGACCGAGATCAGGATGTCGCCCGGCTTGACGCCCGCCTTGTCGGCCGGCCCGTTGCGATTGACGCCGGAGATGAACGCCCCCTTGCTGCGCCCGAAGGTCAGCGCGTCGACGGCCGCGGCGGGAATGTCCTGTGGTTCGACCCCGATGAAGCCGCGCACCACCTCGCCGTTCGCGATGATGCTTTCGAGGACGTCCTTCGCGGTCGAGACCGGCACCGCGAAGCCGATCCCGAGCGAGCCGCCCGAGGTCGGTGCGAAGATCGCCGAGTTGATCCCGATGACGTTGCCGTTCGCGTTCACGAGCGGGCCGCCGGAGTTGCCCGGGTTGATCGCGGCGTCGGTCTGGATGTAGTTCTCGAACGCGCTGAGGTTGAGGTGGCTGCGACCGAGCGCGCTGACGATGCCCATCGTGACCGTCTGACCGACGCCGTAGGGATTGCCGATCGCGAGCACCACGTCGCCCACGCGCGCGTCCTCGACCCGTCCGAACGTGATGACCGGCAGATCCTGGAGATCGATCTTCAACACCGCGAGGTCGGTCTCGGTGTCGCTGCCGATCACGGTCGCCGGCGCGGTGCGACCGTCGGACAACTGCACCTCGATCTCCTCGCCGCCTTCGACCACGTGCTGGTTCGTGAGGATGTAGCCGTCCTTGCTGACGATCACGCCCGACGCGAGCGTCTTCTGGAAATAGCGGTCCGGCAGCCGCGGCGTGCGACGCTGACGCGAGTCGGAGAACGAATCGCGCGAACCACGCCCCTGCCCGTTGATGTTGATGCTGACGACCGCCGGCGCCGCGAGCGCGACCGCGTCCGCATACGAGTTCACGCGGTCGCCGCGCGTGGTCAGGCGGCCGAGCGACGACGACGGCGCGACCTCGCTGATCGTCACGTTGCCCGACGAACGCGTCCCCTCGAGCCATTCCGGACGCAGGCTGCCGACGACGAACAACAGCGCGACGCACACGGTCACCGACTGCGCGAACAGGAGCCACAGTCGCCTGGCGGTTGGTCGGATGGGGCGCGGGGCGTCAGCCGTCATGAGGCGTCAAAAAAAAGGCGGGCGAGTGCCCGCCTTGCGATGTGGAGCGGACTCAGGGTCGCTTGAGCGCGTCGCGGATCTCGCGCAACAACAGCACGTCTTCCGGCGTCGCGGCCGGGGCGGGCGGTGGCGGCGGGGGGCCTTCGACCTTCGCCTTCGCGTTGGCGATGAGCTTGACCATCCAGAAGATGATGAACGCGAGGATGATGAAATTCAGCAGGACGGTGAGGAAACTTCCGTAGCCGAATACCGCGACTCCGGCATCGGTCAACTCCTTATAGGTGTACGGCGCGGCGTGCCCCAGCTTCGTGGCCTGATCGGGCTTGATGCTGCCGAGCTGGAAAAAATGATTGCTGAAGTCGAGGCCGCCGAAGACCGCGCCGACGACCGGCATGATCAGATCCTTGACGAGCGAATCGACGATCTTGCCGAACGCGCCGCCGATGATGACCGCCACGGCGAGGTCGACGACGTTGCCCTTGATCGCGAAATCGCGGAAGTCCTTCATCATGCTCATCGGGTCCACCTTCGGGTGTCAGGAGTCGAGTCTCGTGCGCCTGCGGATCGTGGCGCCGGCATTCTAAGTCAGCGGGCATCGGACCGCCGCGAAGAGCGCTCGCACGGTCCAACTTTGATTCAGGGTTTCGATTCCGCTAAAATCGCGGACTTTTGAGCATCCGGGTCCGCCAGCGGACTTCCTCACGCGCGCCCATGTCCACCGCCGATGGTTTTGCAGACGCACGTGGTGCCGGCCTCGGCGCCGATCGACGAACCGGTGGTCCTTCTTCCCCCCAGCATTCACCCGAGGGTCCTATGAGCGACGGCAAGCCCGTTGACAACGCACGTCGCAACATCCTCATTGCGAGCTGTGCCGCAGGGGGCGTGGCCGGCGTGGCGACGTTGATCCCGTTCGCCGACAGTCTCGAGCCGTCCGAGCGCGCGAAGGCGGCCGGCGCGCCGGTCGAGGCCGATATCGGCGGGATGGCGGTCGGCGAACTGCGGACCTTCGAATGGCGAGGCAAGCCCGTCTGGGTCGTGCGCCGCAGCCCGGCGATGGTCGACGAACTCAAGAAGAACGATGCGGAGCTCGCGGATCCCGAGTCGAAGCGGAACCAGTCGGAGCTGACGCCGATGCCGCAGACGCGCAACGAATACCGGTCGCTCAAGCCCGAATACCTGGTGGCGGTCGGCGTGTGCACCCACCTCGGCTGCTCTCCGACCGCGCGCTTCGCGCCGGGACCGCAAGCGAGCCTGCCCGACAACTGGCCCGGTGGCTTCTTGTGCCCGTGCCACGGATCGACCTTCGATCTGGCCGGACGCGTCTACAAGAACAAGCCGGCACCGGACAACCTCCCGGTCCCGCCGTACACGTTCCTGTCCGACAGCAAGATCCTGATCGGCGAAGAGACCAAGGCGTGACGCGCGTGGGCCGGCGCACACGCGACGGCCCACGGCGGTAGAGCAGGCGGCAGTTTCGAGAACAGCAGTTCGCAGTCGCGGAGAAATCATGGCGAATCAAAAAGCGGGTACGACAGCACGGGTCGCCGATCTCTCGGCGCCCGCGCGACTGCTCGACTGGGTCGACACGCGCTTTCCGGTGACCGCGACCTGGAAGGCCCACCTGTCCGAGTACTACGCGCCGAAGAACTTCAACTTCTGGTACTTCTTCGGTTCGCTCGCGTTGCTCGTGCTCGTGATCCAGATCGTCACGGGCATCTTCCTCGTCATGCACTACAAGCCCGATGCCTCGCTCAACGCCGCGGGCATCCCGGTCGCGTTCGCGAGCGTCGAGTACATCATGCGCGAGGTGCCGTGGGGCTGGCTCATCCGCTACATGCACTCGACCGGCGCCTCGATGTTCTTCATCGTGGTCTACCTGCACATGTGGCGCGGCCTGATCTACGGCTCGTACCGCAAGCCGCGCGAGCTGATCTGGATCTTCGGCACCGCGATCTTCCTGTGCCTGATGGCCGAGGCGTTCTTCGGCTACCTGCTGCCGTGGGGACAGATGTCGTTCTGGGGCGCGCAGGTGATCGTCAACCTGTTCTCGGCCGTGCCTTTCATCGGGCCTGACCTGTCGCTGTGGATCCGCGGCGATTACGTCGTCGGCGACGCGACGCTGAACCGCTTCTTCTCCTTCCACGTCATCGCGATCCCGCTCGTGCTGCTCGGGCTCGTCGCGGCCCACGTGGTCGCGCTGCACGAAGTCGGATCGAACAATCCCGACGGCGTCGAGATCAAGAACAACAAGGACGAGCGCGGCATCCCGCGCGACGGCATCCCGTTCCACCCGTACTACTCGGTCCACGACGTGATGGGCGTGTCGGTGTTCCTCGCGATCTTCTCGGTGATCGTCTTCTTCGCGCCGACGGTGGGCGGCTACTTCCTCGAGTCGAACAACTTCCTGCCGGCGAACCCGTTGCAGACCCCGCCGCATATCGCGCCGGTCTGGTACTTCACGCCCTTCTACGCGATGTTGCGCGCGACGACGGACGTCTTCACGTGGGTGATGGTCATCGCGATCGCGCTCGCATTCGTCCTCTGGTACCTGCGCGCGAAGCCGGCGATGAAGTGGGTCGTCCCCGTCGCGATCGTCGCGGCGGTCGCGATGGTCCTGCTGCGCACCTTCGACGCGAAGTTCTGGGGCGTCGTCGTGATGGGCGGGGCGGTCGTCATGCTGTTCTTCCTGCCATGGCTCGACCGCAGCCCGGTCAAGTCGATCCGCTACCGGCCGGGCTGGCACAAGGCGCTGTATTTCTTCTTCGTCGTCGTGTTCGTCGTGCTCGGTTACCTCGGCACGCTGCCGCCGTCGGATGCGAAGAACCTCATCTCGCAGATCGGCACGATCTACTACTTCGCGTTCTTCCTCGGGATGCCGATCTGGACGCCGCTCGGCACGTTCAAGCCGGTCCCCGAGCGCGTGACCTTCGCTCCGCATTGAACAGCTCCGGAAAGCCACGCATGAAGACCCTGTTCGCCGCCCTGCTGTCCGCTGTCCTGCTCGTACCGCTCGCCGGCGCGGCGGAGGAGGGTTATCGCCTCGACCACGCGCCGGACCGCACGGACAACCTCGCGGCACTCCAGAACGGCGCGAAGCTCTTCGTCAACTATTGCCTGAACTGCCACGCCGCGTCGTCGATGCGCTACAACCGGCTGAAGGACCTGGGCCTCACCGACGACCAGATCAAGAAGAACCTGCTGTTCACGTCCGACAAGGTCGGCGAGCTGATGCGCGTCGCGTTGAACGCGAAGGATGCGAAGGAATGGTTCGGCGCGACCCCGCCCGACCTGTCGGTGATCGCGCGCGCGAAGGACAGCGAGGCGGGCAGCGGGCCCGACTACATCTATACCTATCTGCGCACGTATTACCGCGACGAGTCCCGCCCGACGGGCTGGAACAACATGGCGTATCCGAACTCGGCGATGCCCCACGTCCTGTGGCAGCTCCAGGGAACCCGCGACGCGGTGTACGTCGACAAGAAGGACGAGCACGACCACAGCAAGGTCGTGCACGAATTCGAGAAGTTCGAACAGGTCACGCCGGGCACCATGACGCCGCTCGAGTACGACGAGGCGGTCGCCGACCTGACCGGATTTCTGACGTGGATGGCCGAGCCTGCGCAGGAGACGCGCAAGCGCATCGGCGTGTGGGTCCTGTTGTTCCTCGGCGTGGCCTTCGTATTGACTTGGCGACTGAACGCCGCCTACTGGAAAGACATCAAGTAACGATCACTCGAAGGAGAAGGCCGGGAGGCATGGGCCTCCCGGCCTTCACTTTTTTTCAGGGACAAAACCAATGATGGTTCTCTATTCGGGCACGACGTGCCCCTTCAGCCAGCGGTGCCGGCTCGTGTTGTTCGAGAAGGGCATGGACTTCGAGATCCGCGACATCGATCTCTTCAACAAGCCCGAGGACATCTCGGTCATGAATCCTTACGGCCAGGTACCGATCCTGGTCGAGCGCGACCTCGTGCTGTACGAGTCGAACATCATCAACGAGTACATCGACGAGCGCTTCCCGCATCCGCAATTGATGCCGGCCGACCCCGTGATGCGCGCACGCGCGCGACTGTTCCTCTTCAATTTCGAGAAGGAATTGTTCATCCACGTGGGCACGCTCGAGAACGTCGCGGCCAAGGGTCACGAGAAGGCGCACGAGAAGGCGCGCGCGGGCATCCGCGATCGCCTCACGCAGCTCGCGCCGGTCTTCCTCAAGAACAAGTTCATGCTCGGCGACGACTTCTCGATGCTCGACGTCGCGATCGCGCCGCTGCTGTGGCGCCTCGGTCACTACGGCATCGAGCTCGGCAAGAACGCCGCGCCGCTGATGAAGTACGCGGAGCGCATCTTCTCGCGCCCGGCCTACATCGAGGCGCTGACGCCGTCGGAAAAAGTGATGCGGCGTTGAGCCGACCCCCGGGTTGCGAGAGAATCGGCCGTCCATGTCCGAGCCGTCGACCAAGCCCTATCTGATCCGTGCCATCTATGAATGGTGCACGGACGCCGGCTTCACGCCCTTCCTCGCCGTCCATGTCGACGCGAACACGCGCGTGCCGCAGGAGTTCGTCAAGAACAACGAGATCGTGCTGAACGTCAGCGCCCTCGCGACGAGCAAGCTGCAACTCGGCGACGACGTCATCGAGTTCCAGGCGCGCTTCGGCGGCAAGGCGCGCCTGATCTCGGTGCCGGTCGCGAACGTCAGCGCGATTTACGCGCGCGAGAACGGGCATGGCATGGCGTTCGACCTGGCCGAGGCGACCGCCGCGCGCGGCCACGAGCCGCAGCCCGCGCTTCCCGCGCCGGCGAATCTCGCGAAGGACGCACCGCCCCCGCGCGAGCCGCTCAAGGTCGTCCCGCCGGACGAGGAGCCCCACCCGCCGGGTGACGGGCCGAAGGGCCGCCCGCGGCTGACGATCGTCAAGTAGCCGACGACCCGCTCCGCTAGAATCGCGGCCGTGCCGGCTTAGCTCATTTGGTAGAGCAGTTGATTTGTAATCATCAGGTGGCAGGTTCGATTCCTGCAGCCGGCACCACAGAGCGCCCTGAGATCGAAGCTTCGCCTCGATCTCTCCGATGAGGGCGCTGTCCGGTGCCGTCCAACGGCCTCCGTCGACGTGCGCGGGTAAGCGGGGTAGCTGATCCGGCTGCATCGATCCATGCCCCTCGATGCCACTGGACGACGCTCAGCTCCGCAACGCCCAGCCCGCGACAAGGCCTGCACGCTCTTCCATCAGTCCAGGTAGCCGAGGCCGGCCCAGAACGAGCAGTGGTGGTTTGCGCTCGCGTCCTTCACGGCCCCGATCGCACTCGGAATGAGTTGCATCACGTCGGTCGCGCCTCTGTATCGCGCCCAAGTCGGCAAGCCATTTCCGTTGGGATTGCCGCTTCGTATGAAGTTGGCCCAATACTGGACCATGGCTTTGGACAGGGCGGCTTGCGCATCGTTGAGCGGCGTGGGAAAGCTGAACAAGTACTGAAGTTCGCTCGCATGCACGGGGCCCGGCCCGACGATGAAGGGTCCCAGCGCTGCGCGCGGCGCGTTCGGATCGTTGAATTCGTAGACGTAGACCGGGTTCGTCGTCCCGGCACTCAGATCGCCCGTGCGGATGTGGCCGCAAATCGGCGTCAGCTTGCCGAACGCTGTCGGCCCGAAGTCGGACTGCAGCGAGGACATCGCCCAGTTGCCGTTGGGATAGTTGCTCAACGGATACTCGGCTGCGACAGCCGCGGAGTTGACCCCGTACAGCGGCGCGAGCGCGACGAGGTACGACGCCATGTCCGTCGGATTGATGGACCCGCTGCCCAGCGGACTGACCACGGCATAACCGAGACCGTCGTATTCGTCGAAGCCCATCAGGAACGGGAACTTGCCGATCGCGGTACGAGGCTGCACAGGCACGACTGTTCCGCCAACCGCCGGCGTGATGTTGCCTGGCGCCACCGACGCCACGTTGAGGAATGCCTGGACGTTGAGGTTCGGCGAACGCAAGCACGCGGCGATCTGCGCATCCGAGCCGGCGCATCCAAGCCTCGCCGGAATGTCCGTCTGCGCCGTGTAGTTCTGTTCGAGCGTGCTCCAGCTCACCCAGCACGACACGCTTTGCGCGATCCCCCGAACGAACAGCCCGGATGCCCCGGGAGCGACGGTATTCAGGCATGCGAATCCCGATCCGGCAGACTCTCCACCGAACGTCACTTGCGCGGGATCGCCGCCGAACTGCGCGATGTTGTCCCTGACCCAGCGAAGTGCGGCGTGCGTGTCCTGCAGGCCGTAGTTGCCACTGTCACCTGGCGATTTCTCAATGGCCTTGTTGGCCAGATAACCGAGAACGCCGAGCCGGTAGTTGATCGTCACGACGACGACGTTGCCCGCTCGGGCGATCAGCGTGCCGTCGTAGTCGCTTCCCGCGCCGCCCGCAAAGCCTCCACCATGGGCGAACACATAGACAGGACGCTTGGGACCGTCGTCCTTCGGCCGATAGACGTTCAGGTAGAGGCAATCCTCTGTCGCCCTTTGCGTGCTTTGCGGGCATACCGGCTTCTTTGAATTGGCCTGCAATGTCGTCGTCCAGGCGGCTGCCGGCTGTGGTGCGGCAAACCGCAGCTCACCCACCGGAGGAGCGGCATACGGGATCCCCAGGAACTGCACCATGTCGTCGATCGCGAGTCCTTGGACCTTCCCGGTCGTGGTCGTCGCGACGGTGGGATCGTACGGAGGCGGGCCGTCGTTACTTCCCCCGCCATCGCCACCGCAGGCGGACAGCAGGCATGCGGCGAGCAAGCTGATCGCGGCACCGATCGCCACGAATCTGCGTGATTCAAGAGCATTCATCTCGTCTCCCATCTTGGTCTATGAACTCGAAGGCCAAGAAGCCGCGCTGCGGAGCGGACACGAACGTCTCCGATCACCTCAGGGCGACGAAGAGCGACGAGATACGGACATACGCTGGGGCTCGATGGCGGCTTCATCGTGGGCCTGCGCCCGGCGCCGCACTGTCACGCTGGCTACAAACGCCGCAGCATGTGCGTGATTCCTGCTCGCCGCCTCACACCTGGCTGTATGCCCGGAGGCGATCGGTGTCGAACACGAGGATCGAGCGGTACTGATTCTTGACCAGTCCCGCGGCCTCGAGCTCGCGAAGCGCGCGGTTGACGAGTGCGCGCGAAACACCGGCCAGCCGCGCGAGATCCTCTTGAGATATATGGATCTGATCCTCGGTGCGCGGATGGAAACGTGGGTCCATCAGCTCGGCCAGGCAATGCGCGACGTGTCGTTGAGGTTCATGCAGACGGGCATGCTGGCAGCGTTCGACGAACTGCCCCATTCGCGTGTTCAGCTGCGCGATCAGGAAGTGGGCGAACGGCAGGCTGTGAGCAAGCAGCCAGTGAAACGTCGCTGCGGGGATCGTGGCCACGACCGATTCCTCGCCGGCGACGGCGCTGAAAGGCCAGGTCTCGTGCTTCAGAAGCGTCCCCTCGCCGAACCAGCAGCCCGAAGAGAAGTTGATGAGGGTGGTGAGACGCCCGTCGAGCCCGGAGTTCTCGATGTTGATCATTCCGCCGGCAACACCCACCCAGCGGTCGGCGATGAATCCGCGCTTGCAGATTGCATCGCCCGGTCCGAGCGTCTGCACAACGAGCGACCGGCGAACCTGGATCGCGTGGTCGGGCTCGAGGGCCTTGAAGAAGCTGGTGCCGAGAAGGAGTGCCTCTACAGCGTCGTTCATTTCATTTTGCGAAGCTCGGGGCGCGATGTGTTCGGCGGGAACACTTGCAAGGGTACGCCTCGGCAATTCGCGTGCGCGCATCCGCCTGACGGCTGGCGGGGCGCGTCGAGTATCGGTCTCGATGCGAAGTGTGCTCAACGGTCGCCGCTCGCCGAACGGCGACTGCGAACGACCTCAGCGGCTCGTCGATCCGGCCTTCGGAGTCGCTCCATCGGGCGACTCGTCGTCGTCTCGATCGGCGACCTTGCTGACGGAGACGGACACCGGATCGCTCGCCGGGAAGGTCTCCTCGACGCCGTGATCGATGGCGTCTTCGTCGACCGGCTGGTCGCTCGGCTTGTTCTCCGTGGGATTGTCGACGACCGGCTTGCTCGCGGTCGGGAACTCGAAGTCTGTGTCTTGCGGTTGGCTCATCGAAACGCTCCGGTTGATGTCGTGCATGCGACGAGCTTGAGGGCGGAACGACGCGGCGCCTGTCGGCCGGCGACGGGCGTATCGGGTCGAAGAGGATTAACCTGCGCTCCGTCATTCAGGACCGGCGCGTAGGCTGACTCATGGGCTCTTTCGTTCGCAGGATTCTTCGGGGCGATACCGAGGCCACCGGGGCCGGCGTCCTCGCACCGGAACGCGACGATCTCCGGTCGGTACGTCGCTTCGCCGCGCGCCGCCGGTGGCTCGCCGGCATCGCCGGCGCCCTCTGCGCGTTTCCCGCGTTCGGGGCCGGCGCGCTGCGGACGCCCTGGCCTCGCGCGCGGCCGACACCGCCGATCGAACTGCCCGGGCTGGACGGCGCACTCTGGACGCCCGAGTCCGCTCGGGGACGGCCGCTGCTGCTGAACTTCTGGGCGAGTTGGTGCGAGCCCTGCCGTGCGGAAATCCCGTCGCTGGAAGCGCTGGCGCTCCGGCACGAGGGCGACGGGCTGATCGTGATGGCCGTCAACTATCGCGAGAACGAGGCGACGGTGAAGCGCTTCGTCGAAGCGACCTCGTTGCGCCTGCCCGTGTTGTTCGACCGGCGCGGCGAGGCCGCGAAGCAATTCGGCATCCATGCCTTCCCGAGCAGCGTGATCATCGATCGACGTGGCCACGCGGCGTCGGTGGTCGTCGGCGAATGCGACTGGGGCGCCGCACCGGCCCGCGACTGGATCGCCGCCACGCTCTCGTGAGGCCCGCCCCGCGAGCGCTTCACGGCTTTCGCCGGCCGTCCTTGATCCGGGTTGGACGCGACGCGTATAACGCGTGCTGCACGACTGACTTCTTTCGTCCCACACAAGGAAACTTGCCCATGTCTTTTCGCGTGTCGCGTCGCGACCTCCTGCGGACCGCTTCCGCCTCTCTTCTCTCGCTGGCCCTGCCATCGGTCCGGGCCCAGACGGCGCCCCGTCGCTTCGATCCGAAGCCGACGGGCTGGCGCACGTTCGAGGTGACGACGACCGTCACGCTGCGCGACTCGCCGGGGGACTCGCTCGTGTGGCTGCCCGTGGCGTCCCTCGACACGCCTTGGCAGCGGACGCAGGACACGAGCTGGTCGGGCAACAGCAGCGAGGCACGCCTCGTCACCGATCCGCGGAGCGGCGCGAAGGTCCTCGTCGCGCGCTTCGACGCGGCGACGACCGAACCGCGACTCGTCCTGAGCAATCGCGTCGAGACGCAGAACCGCGCGGTCGACTGGGACGCGCGTGCCGCGCAGGAGACCCCGGCCGACCTCGCCCACTGGCTCGAGCCGAGCGAGCTCATCACCACCGACGGCATCGTGCGCAAGGTCTCCCGGCAGATCGTCGCGGGCTCCCGCAGCGATCGCGAAAAGGTGCAGCGGATCTACAACTGGGTGATCGTGAGCACGTATCGCGAGCCGAAGGTGCGCGGCTGCGGGGTCGGCGACATCAGGACGATGCTCGAGACCGGCAACCTCGGCGGCAAGTGCGCCGACATCAATGCATTGTTCGTCGGTCTGTGCCGGGCGGCCGGCATCCCCGCCCGCGACATCTACGGCGTGCGCCTCGTGCCGAGCGCATTCGGCTATCGCGAGCTCGGGGGCAATCCCGCGAGCCTCAAGGGCGCGCAGCACTGCCGCGCGGAGGTCTACCTGAAGTCGCACGGCTGGGTCGCGATGGATCCGGCGGACGTGACGAAGGTCATGCGCCAGGAGACGCCGGTCTGGATCAAGGACGCGGGCGACCCACTCGTCGTGCCGGTCCGCACCGCGCTCTTCGGCAGCTGGGAAGGCAACTGGATGGGCTACAACAGCGCGAGCGATGTCGTGCTGCCCGGCGCGAAGCAGCCGAAGCTCGGCTTCTTCATGTACCCGCAGGCCGAGACGCCCTCCGGCGCGCGCGACCCCTACGAACCGGACTCGTTCACGTACCAGATCACCGCGCGCGAAGTCACGGCCTGACGGGTCGATGCATGGTCGATGCTTCGCTTCCTCGGCGCCAGTCGCCAGCGACCGATGCGCGCAAGCGTAGCGGCCCGGCACTCACGCTCGCCGGCGCGGCGGCGCTGCTCGCGTCGAGCTGCTGCGTGCTCCCGCTCGTGCTGGCGATCGTCGGCGTGTCGGGCGCGTGGATCGGTTCGTTGCGCCGCCTCGAGCCGTACTCCTCGTGGCTGCTCGCACTCGCGGTCGCGTCGCTCGCGCTCGCGGCGTGGCGCATCTATCGTCCGCTGCCGACCGCGGGGCCCGCGTGCGACGGTGCCGACGACGCATGCAGCCGATCGAATGCGGTCCAGCGGCGCTGGTTCTGGCTGGTCGCCTTGCTCACGCTGATTCCGCTCCTCGTGCCGCTCGCGGCCCCGCTGTTCTATTGAAAAGAGACTTCGGATGAACAAGCTCCCCGCAATCACCTTCGCGACGGCGCTCGCGATCGGCGCTCCGGCGTTCGCCGCGACCCAGCAGGTCACGCTGGAGGTGCCCACCATGGACTGTGCGACCTGTCCCGTCACGATCAGGGTCGCCCTGATGAAGGTGCCCGGCGTGAGTCGCGCGGTGGTGAGCTACGCGCATCGCAACGCGAAGGTCACGTACGACGACGCGAAGACGAGCGTCGTCGCGCTCACGCAGGCGACGGAGGCGGCGGGCTACCCGTCCTTCGCGTCCCGGTAGCCTCGGCGTCTCGCGCCCGATGAGCGCGGAACGCGTCGACTGCGTCGTGATCGGCGCCGGGGTCGTCGGCCTCGCCGTCGCACGGGCGCTCGCGATCGCCGGCTGCGAGGTCGTCGTGATCGAGCGCGAGGCGACGATCGGCTCCGGGATCAGCTCGCGCAACAGCGAGGTCATCCACGCGGGCCTCTACTACCCGCCCGGCTCCCACAAGGCGCGCCTCTGCGTCCGGGGCAAGTCGCTGCTCTATGCGTTCTGCGATGCGCACCGCGTCCCGCATCGACGCATCGGCAAGCTCGTCGTCGCGGTCGACGAGCCGCAGCGCGACGCGCTCGTCGCGTTACAGGCGAATGCCGTCGCGTGCGGGGTCGACGACACGGCGATGCTCGACGCGCACGAGCTCGCGGCCATCGAGCCCGCGCTGCGCGGCGTCGCGGCGCTGTGGAGTCCGAGCACCGGTATCGTCGACGGCCACGCGCTGATGCTCGCGCTGCAAGGCGACGCGGAACGGCACGGCGCGAGCGTCGCGCTGCGGACTTCCGTCGAAGGCGGCGCAGTCGACGACGGTCACCTCTCGCTCGAGACGCGAGACGCGACCGGCGAGCGCATGACGCTCGTCGCGACGCGGGTGGTCAACTGCGCGGGACTCGACGCGATCCGCGTCGCGTCGTTGCTCGCGGGCGCCGACCCGTCGCGCGTGCCGCGACTGCGACGCGCGAAGGGTCACTACTTCGCGTATGCCGGCGCGTCGCCGTTCTCGCACCTCGTCTATCCGATACCGGAGGACGGCGGCCTCGGCGTGCACGCGACGCTCGATCTCGGCGGCCAGCTCAAGTTCGGCCCCGACGTGGAGTGGCTGGACGACGACGCGCCCTTCGACTACGTGGTCGACGAAACACGTCGCCCGTCGTTCGAGCGCGCGATCCGCCGGTACTGGCCGGCGCTGCCCGAGGACCGGCTCGTCCCCGCGTACGCCGGCATTCGTCCGAAACTCACCGGACCCGGCGAGCCGAACGCGGACTTCGTGTTCTCCGGCCCGCGCGATCACGGCGTCGCGGGCCTCGTCCATTGCTTCGGCATCGAGTCGCCGGGGCTCACGTCGGCGCTCGCCATCGCCGAGGCCGTCGTCGCGGTGCTCGGCGTTCGCTAAAAAAAAGCCGGCGGGCGCCGGCTCTTTCGTCGCGGAGCAATCGCGCTCAGGCGGACTTCTCGAGCAACGCCTTCAGCTCGCCGCTCTCGTGCATCTCGCCGATGATGTCGGAACCGCCGACGAACTCGCCCTTCACGTACAGCTGCGGGATGGTCGGCCAGTTCGAATACGCCTTGATGCCCTGTCGCACCTCGTCGTCCTCGAGCACGTTGACGGTCACGAGGCTCGTGACGCCGTTCGCCTTGAGCAACTGGATGGCGCGGCCGGAAAAGCCGCACTGGGGAAACTGGGCCGATCCCTTCATGAAGAGAACGACCGGATTGGTCTTCACGGTCTGGTCGATGAATTCCTGCACGGTCTGGGTCGCGGTGGTCATGTTCGATTCCTCGTTGACGAAGGGCCGGCGATCCACGCCGGTCCTTCCCATCAGTTGCTGGTCTTTTCCTTGACCTTGTCCTTGGCGTCCGTCGCCAATTCCTTGGTCTTGTCGCCGACCTTCTCGGCGGTCTCCTTGATCTTGTCCTTCGCCTCGATCGCGAGTTCCTTCGTCTTGTCGCCGACCTCGGCCGCCTTCTCCTTCGTCGCGTCGACCGCGTCGCTCGCGGCGTCCTTCGCCTTCTGCATCGCGGAACCGCTCTCGGCTCTCGCGTCCGCGGTCGCGTCCTTCGCGGCGTCCTTCGTCGCATCGGCCACGTTGCCGACGGCGCTCTTGGCCGAATCGACGGACGCCTTCGCGTCGTCCTTCGCCCTTTGCATCGCGCTGGACGCGCCTTCGTCCTTCTTGCCGCAGGCGACGACGGCCGCGAGCATGAACAGGCCGGCGAGAAGAGTGCGGTTCATCGTGTCCTCACTTTCGTCGTGGTGGTGAAACGAAGGCAAAAATCCGACCGGCGATTATAAGTCAGCGGCCGTATTCGAGTCGGGGGCCGGCCACGTCCCTTCCGTCACGCGATCGAGGCCCGCGAGGTCGCGGTGCCCCGTGATCGCATGGAAGCCGGCGACCTCGAAGAGTCGTCGCGTCGCGCCGCCCTGGTCGAAGCCGTGCTCCACCGCGAGGAGGCCCCCGGGCCGCAGATGCGCGGACGCCTCTCCGACGATCGCCGCGAGCGCGCCGAGGCCGTCGTCGCCGTCGGTCAACGCGACGCGCGGTTCGAAGCGCAGATCGCCGTCGTCGAGATGCGGATCGTCGTGCGCGATGTAGGGCGGGTTCGAGACGATCACGTCGAAGCGCTCGCCGTCGGCGAGCGCGCGATACCACGAGCCCTCGCGCCAGTCGACCGCCGCACCGAGGCGGTCGGCGTTCGCGCGCGCGACCGCGAGCGCGTCCGCCGATCGATCGGTCGCGACGACGCGTGCGTTCGGACATTCGAGCGCGAGCGTGATCGCGAGGATGCCGCTGCCGGTGCCGAGGTCGAGCACCGGCGTGGGCGTCGTGCCGCGCGCGCGGACCGCCGCGATCGCGATCTCGACGAGGTGTTCGGTCTCGTGGCGCGGGATCAGCACGCGCCGATCGACGACGAACGGGCGCGAGTGGAACTCGCGGACACCGGTCAGGTAGGCGATGGGTTCGCCGCGTCGACGCGCGTCGACGAGCTGTTCGAAACGCGCGCGCGCGCCGGCCTCGAGCTCGTCGATCGAGCGCGTGAGCACCTGCACGGGCGACCAGCCCGAGGCATGCGCGAGCAGCGCGCGCCATTCGCTGGCGGGCAGCACCGCATCGGTCGCACGCGCCGTCCGGGTCACGAGGCGATCTGTGCGAGCTGTTCGGCTTGATGCTCGCGCGCGAGCGCATCGAGGATTTCGTCGAGGTCGCCGTCCATCACGAAGTCGAGCTTGTGCAGCGTGAGATTGATGCGGTGATCGGTCACGCGCCCCTGGGGGAAGTTGTACGTGCGGATGCGCTCCGAGCGATCGCCCGAGCCGATCAGGTCGCGGCGGGTCGCCGCTTCCTGCGCGTGTTGCGCACGCGTCTGCCGGTCCTTGATGCGCGCGCTCAGGACCTTGAGCGCCTGCGCCTTGTTCTTGTGCTGGCTGCGGTCGTCCTGGCATTCGACGACGATGCCGGTCGGCAGATGCGTGATGCGGACCGCCGAATCGGTCTTGTTGATGTGCTGGCCGCCCGCACCCGACGCGCGGAACGTGTCGATGCGAATCTCGTCGGGACGGATCTCGATCGCCGCGAGTTCGTCGGGCTCGGGCATCACCGCGACGGTCGCCGCCGACGTGTGGATGCGTCCCTGCGTCTCGGTGACCGGCACGCGCTGCACGCGGTGGCCTCCGGACTCGAACTTGAGCCGACCGTAGGGCGATCGCGACGGGTCGGTCGCGCCCGACGCGGCGAGCCGCGCGATGACTTCCTTGTAGCCGCCGAGTTCGGACGGCGACGACGAGACGACTTCGACGCTCCAGCGCTGGCGTTCGGCATAGCGCAGATACATGCGCAGCAGGTCGCCGGCGAAGATCGCGGACTCGTCGCCGCCGGTTCCGGCGCGGATCTCCAGGAACATCGGACGCGCGTCGTCGGGATCCTTCGGCAGCAACAACGCCTGCAACGCGACATCGAGTTCGCCGAGGCGGGCGCGCGCCGCGCGGACCTCGTCGTCGGCGAATGCGCGCATCTCCGGGTCGCGCTGCAGGTCGAGCGCGGCCGCCTCGTCGGAAAGGGCCGCGCGGTATGCGTCGTAGCGTTCGACGAGCGGACCCAGTTCCGCGTGTTCGCGCGACAGCTTGCGATAACGGTCGAGGTCCTCGGTCGCGTCGGGCGCCGCGAGCAGTTGTTCGAGCTCGACCCGGCGCGTCGCGAGCTGCTCGAGGCGGGCGGCGAGGCTGTCCTTCACGCGAGCCCTCCGGGCCGCGAGCCCACGCTCACGCGGCTCACTCCTTCGGCGCGCCGAACAGCCGCGGCAGATACTCGATCAGGTGGCTGCGCAATTCATCCGGCGCTTCGCTGAGCAGTTGCGTCGGCCCGTGCAGGAACTTGCTCGTGATGCCCGCGGCCAGCGCCTCGAGCACCGCGTCGGGCGACTCGCCCTTCGCGAGGCGACGCCGGGCGCGTTCCAGTTCGATCGCGCGGAACGCGTCGCCGCGCTGATGCAGGTCGCGGATCACCGGCACCATCTCGCGCTGGTCGAGCCAGCGCATGAACTGCGCGACCTCGCGATCGATGATGACCTCGGCCTCGTCGACCGAGCCGAGCCGGCTCTGCAGGCCGCTCGCGACGACCCGTCCGAGGTCGTCGACGCTGTAGAGATAGACGTCGTCGAGCGCACCGACCTCGGCCTCGATGTCGCGCGGGACGCCGAGGTCGACCATGAACATCGGCTTGTGGCGGCGCGCCTTCACGGCGCGCTCGACCATCCCGAGTCCGACGATCGGCAACGTCGACGCGGTCGACGACACGACGATGTCGAAGCGCCCGAGTTCCGTCGGCAACTCCGACAGCAGCATCGCGCGGGTCCGCGTGCCGTTTGCCGCGAGCCGGGCCGCGAGCGCCTCGCCGCGCTCGAGCGAGCGGTTCGCGACGGCGATGCCGGCGGGTCGGTGCGCAGCGAAATGGGTGGCGACGAGTTCGATCATCTCGCCGGCGCCGATCACCAGCACGTGCTGATCCGCGAGGCGGTCGAAGATGCGTTGCGACAGGCGCACGGCGGCGGCCGCCATCGAGATGCTCGCCGCGCCGATCGCCGTGTTCGAGCGCACCGACTTCGCGACCGTGAACGAGCGATCGAAGGCCTGGCGCAATGGCGTGCCGAGCACGCCGAACGCGTCGGCTTCGCGTGCGGCCTCCTTCATCTGTCCGAGGATCTGCGGCTCGCCGACGACCATCGAGTCCAGGCCGCTCGCGACACGGCACGCGTGACGCACGCTGTCGACGCCGACATGCCAGTACCAGTGCGGTGCGAGGAGGTCCGGGGAGAGGCCGTGCCGGGCGGCGAGCCAGTCCGCCAGCCGCGTGCGGATCCCGTCGAGCGCGTCCGCCGGCGCGTCGACGCTCGCGTAGAGCTCGGTCCGGTTGCAGGTGGACAGCACGACGGCGTGCGGGACGACGTCGCCGAACGTCGTCGTCAACGCGTCCAGCGTCGGTGCGATCTGGTCGGGTGCGACGACGACGCGCTCGCGGAGCTCGACCGGGGCGGTGGTGTGATTGAGGCCGAGGGTGACGAGATGCATGCGTCGCGAATCGCGGACCACGCGTTTGGCTGCCGGTGCGGGTTGTCGGACGGGGCCGTCCGCCGCGCGTTGGTGGCGTCTCTGAAAGACCGCGATTATACCGGCGCAGGCCGGCGCTAGGGCGTCGTGTCGAGGCGGTCGAGGCGGTAGCCGTAGCCGTAGACGGGCATCACGCGATACCGCGCCGACGAGCCGAGCGCGAGCTTGCTGCGCAGACGCGAGACGTGGGTGTCCATCGTGCGCGAGGACACGTCGGCATCGCCACCCCACACGAGCTCGCGCAGATGATTGCGCGACAGCGGGCGACCGGCGTTGCGGAACAGGACGAGGGCCAGGTCGAACTCCTTCTGCGTCATCGCGACCGCGCGCTCGTTCGACGACCCGGCATCGACGACGACCTCGCAGCGATCGGGCACGAACGCATAGGGCTCGAACACGAAGCGCTCGCCGGTCTCCTCGGGATAGGTGCGCCTGAGCATCGCCTGCAGCCGGGCGACGAGTTCCGAGGGTCGGATCGGCTTGAGCAGGTAGTCGTCCGCCCCCGAGGAGAGCGCCGCGATGATGTCGTTCTCGTTGCCGCCGGTGATCATCGCGAGCGTCGGCACATGCGGCTTCGCCGCCCGGATCAGCGGCAACACGAGGGCTTCACCGTGGGCCGCGTGACGACAGTCGGCGACGAGTCCGTCGCAACGGCCGAGCGCGTCGCGCAGCGTGTCGACGTCGGCACACGGCACACAGTCGAAACCGCAGCGTTCGATGAGCTGGCGGACGAGCGCGAGCTCGGCGGGATCGGGGTCGAGGACGGCGATGCGCATGGACGCATGATGAGGCATGGGCTCGGATCGACACGCGCTGTGAGACGATGCCGTCACGCTCGAACCGCTGCACCGACTCATCGGCATGACTCTTCTTCGCCTCTTCGTCGCGACCGTCCTGCTCGCGTCCTCCCTCGTCCATGCGGCCGACTTCGGGGCGGCGGCTCGATCGCCTCGCGCGAGGAGTCTTCCGGCACCCGAGCGCGATCGTGACCTCGTGAGCGCGTATGCCGCGTATCAGCGCGGCGACGCGAAGCGCGCCTATGCGGCGTATCTGCGCGCGGCGAAGCGGGGACAGCCGATCGGGGAGTTCAACGTCGCGGTCATGGCCTTCAACGGCGAAGGCACGAAGACCGACGTCGACGCGGCCCGCGTCTGGCTCGAACGCGCGGCGACGAAGGGCTTCGCGCTCGCGCAGTACAACCTCGGCCTGCTCTACGAGAACGGGACCGGCGTCGCGAAGTCGCAGCCCGACGCGAATCGCTGGTACCTGCGCGCGGCGGAGCAGGGGAACGTCGACGCGGAACTCGCGATCGCGACGCAATACCTGCTCGGGCGCGGCATCGATCGCGACCTCGCGTCCGCGGCGGGCTGGTACGAGCGCGCCGCCGAAGCGGGCAACCCGGACGCGCAATACACGATCGCGAGCCTCTATGAACACGGCGAAGGCGTCGTCGCCGATCGCGAGCGCGCGGTACTGTGGTACGCGGCGGCCGCGAGGCAGGGTGATCGCGCCGCGCTCGAGAAGGTTCGCGTGCTCGCGGAAGAACAGGCCGCTGAACGCGGGACGAACTAGCGCGTGGTCTCGACCTTCGACGTCTCGTCGACGACCGAGCGTCTCCATCGCAGGATGCCGATCGCGTAGGCGATGTAGTAGCCGGCGAGGACGCCGAACACCGCGAGCGTGAGCGGGCTCCGACCGAACGAGGACCACACGTGCGGGTCGACCGTGCCGGTCGCGAAGTAGAACGCGCCGAAGCGATAGAGCACGCGCCCGACGAACAGCAGCGCGAGCGCGATTCCGATCCCGGTGTGCGGTCGGTAGAACAGCCCCTCGGGGGTGACTTCGTAGCGGGTCATCCGCAAGCCGACGACGCCGATCAGCGCGCCGAGCACGAGCCCGCCGCCGAGCCCGAACAACACCTCGGGGTCACGAAAGCCGCTCAGACCGAGCAGAACGACGAGGAGCGGGAAGAAGACCAGCGTGAACGCGAGACGCCCGGGACGGACCGGTTGCCGTCCGACGAGACGACGCACGCGACGCGTCACGCGCCAGAGAACGAGCGCGCCGATCGCGATCGGCATCAGCGCCTGCGGCGAGATGGGAAGGGGAGTCATCGGTGCGAAGTCATCGCTGCGGAGTCATCGCTGCGAATCGGGGCCGACGCGCTCAGGGCCGCAGGTAGGCATAGCCTTCCTGCTGCTTCTTGATGATCTCCACCACGCCGGACGGCACGTAGCCGACGTCGCCGAGCATGTCCGCATGCGTGAACTTCATGTTCGCCATCGTGTTCTCGCAGACGAGCACGCGGACGCCCGCGGCCTTCGCTTCCGTGACGCGCGCCGCGATCGGCGAGTCGGCCGCCTTGAGCAGCGTGATGCCCGGTCCGTAGGCGACGACCTCGATGTCGACCTGGTCCGCGCCGAGCGCCGTCTGCATGTTGCGAGCGTTGCCGAGGGCGAGGTTCCACTTCAGCGGATCGGCATCGCTGACCTGGATGACGACCTTGTCCTTCGCCGCGACGGACGACGCGAAGACGAGGGCGGCGACGACGAGCGCGCTGCGGATCAGGGCCGGGATCGGATGCGTCATGGATGGAGTCCGGTGGTGGGGTGCGCGATTGTCGCATCGGGACGCGCGCGCGGCCATGTATCGTTCGTCCGTGACCGTCGATCGAGGAGCGCAGCGTTGAGCGAACGACCCCGCCGGCTGATCGTCGCCATCACCGGTGCGAGCGGCGCGATCTACGGCATCCGCCTGCTCGAGGCCTTGCGCGCCGCGCGGGCCTGCGAATCGCACCTGATCCTGTCGCCCGCGGGCGCGCTGACCGCGACCCAGGAGACGGGCCGCACCCGCGCCGACATCGAGGCGCTCGCGGACGTCGTGCACGCGTCGCGCGACATCGGTGCGACGATCGCGAGCGGCTCGTTCGCGACGCTCGGCATGGTCGTCGCGCCGTGCTCGATGAAGACGCTCGGCAGCATCGCGCACGCGCTGTCCGACAACCTGGTCGCGCGTGCCGCCGACGTCGTGCTCAAGGAACGCCGTCGGCTCGTGCTCGTCGCGCGCGAGACGCCGCTCAACCTCGCCCATCTGCGCAACATGGTGGCCGTGACGGAGATGGGCGCGATCGTCTGTCCGCCGATGCCGGCCTTCTACACGCGGCCGTCGACGATCGAGGACCTCGTCGACCAGACCGTGGCGCGCGTCCTCGATCTCGTCGGGCTCCCGCACGGGCTTCCGGTCGAGCCTTGGCCCGGGCTGCTCGCCGACCGAACGGCCGAATGACGCGCGGGGTCGCGCGTCTGCTCCGACGACAGACGCGGCACCCGCGCATCCCGCGCGGCGCGATCCTGAATCAGTGGCTGAGGCAGGCGGGATCGCCGCCATTGCAGGGGTCGAAGTCCGGTGTCGACGTCGACTCGATCACGATGATCGCGGCGAGGACCAGGGCGAACACCACGGTGATGCCCCACAGCTTCCAGTCCACGCCGTTCTCCCCGTTGCGCTGCATCAAAACCCAGAGCCTGCATTAGCTCACGGCGTCGTGCGCGTCCGTGTCTCAGGAAGTTGCACGATCGACTCGGAATGAAACGAATCCTCGTGTCGACCGAGTGAGGAACGGCGTCGACGGCCTTCTGGCGCACGCCGAGCCGGGACGGGGCCGCCGCGATAACTCGTTCGCCGCATGAACTTATGCGGATTTCTTCGTTCAGTTCGCCAGTGACGATTGCTATGGTGCGCGGCTCTTGCGGCGCACAACCATGGCGATCATCCTTCTCTCCGGCAGTCCTTCCGCGCGTTCCCGATCCCAGGCCATCCTGAATGCGATCGGCCGGCGACTGGCCGACTCGGGCCACGACGTCGAGTCGATCGGCCTCTCGGACGTCCCGGCGGAGGACCTGGTCCATGCGCGCCACGCCGGCGAGGCCGCAGTCGGGCTCGCGGTCCGGTTCCGTGCGGCCGAGGCCGTCGTCGTGTCGACCCCGGTCTACAAGGCGTCACTGGGTGGCGGCCTGAAGGCATTGCTCGATCTGTTGCCGCCGGGGGCCCTCGCCGACAAGGCGGTGCTGCCGATCGCGACCGGCGGCAGCGCCGCGCACCAACTTGCGCTGGACTTCGGGCTCAAGCCCGTCCTGTCCGCCCTTGGCGCCCAACACATCCTGGGCGGCATCTACGCGAGCGACCCCCAGATCGAACTGCTCGACGACGGCGAGGCGCGTTTCGCCGACGACATCGCGGTGCGCATCGACCGCGCCGCCGAACTCTTGCACGAGCATCTGATCCGGCGTCGAGGGCTGGCCCAGGGGCCCGTCGACGCGTACGTGCTGCCCTTCCGTCGTCAGCGCCCGGCGGCGGATCGGCACGCCGACGCGCGATGTAGCGCCTGACACCCGGCGCTCCGCAGGGTCGGCCTGGCCGACCTTTCATTCCCGACTGTTCCACCGCGCGCGTCCAGCGTCGCCCTCCGGGCGCGCCCACGCAGTGCGTTCGTCTTCCCGACAGGCATCGTCCATGACCCAACGCAAGCTTCCGTCCGTCGTCGCCCGCCGTGGCTTTCTGCGCGCGATGGCCGCGGCCACGGCGCTCTCGATCACGCTCGGCCCACAACTCGGCGCGCGTGCGGCCGACCGCGCGGTCGTGCGCATCGGCTACCAGAAGGCGGCCAGCACGCTCGTCCTGCTGAAGGCGCGCGGGCAACTCGAGACGTCGCTCGGGGCGCGGGGCTTCGACGTCAAGTGGATCGAGTTCCCCGCAGGCCCGCAGTTGCTCGAGGGCATGAACGTCGGTTCGGTCGACTTCGGCTACGTCGGCGAGGCGCCCCCGGTCTTCGCCCAGGCCGCGGGCACGCCCTTCGTCTATGTCGGCTACGAAGTGCCGACGCCGAAGGCGGAAGCGGTCCTCGTACCGAAAGCCTCGGCCATCAAGCGCTTCGCCGATCTCAAGGGCAAGCGCATCGCGTTCAACAAGGGCTCGGACGTCCATTGGCTCGTGCTCGCGTTGCTCAAGCAGAACGGCCTGCGCTACGAGGACATCCAGCCGATCTATCTCGCGCCCGCCGACGCGCGCGCCGCGTTCGAACGCGGTGCCGTCGACGCGTGGGCGATCTGGGATCCGTTCAAGTCCGCGGCGATCCTGCAGACGGGGGCGCAGGTGCTCGCGACGGGGGAGGGGGTGGTCAGTCACCATCAATTCTTCCTGGCATCGCGAAGCTTCGCCACGCAGCATCCCGAGGTCGTCGACGCTCTGATCGACGAGGCGGGCAAGACGGGCCGCTGGATCGTCGAGCACCGCCGGGCGGCGGCGGAGTTGCTTGCGCCGATCCAGGGCCTCGACGTCGAGGTCGTCGAAACGAGCCTGTCGAACTACGCGCATGTCTTCCGCCCGATCGACGCGACCGTTCTCGCCGAGCAGCAACGCATCGCGGACGCCTTCTTCGACCTGAAGCTGATCCCGGCCCGCATCGCGACGCGCGACGCCGTGTCGTCGCTCGTGACGGCGCAACGGTGATGCGGTCCGTCCTCGACCCCGTGCGCCTCGTCGTCGCGCTGCTCGCGCTGGTGGCGTCCTTCGCGATCGCCGCGGAGGGCGCCGGTCCGGCCCAGCTCCGCATCGGCTTCCAGAAGTCCTCCGCGGACTTCGTCGTCGCGAAGCAGCGCCACACGCTCGAAGCGCGGTTTCCCGCGACGAAGATCAGCTGGATCGAATTTCCGGCCGGGCCTCAATTGCTCGAGGCGCTCGCGGTCGGCAGCGTCGACGTGGGCATGACCGGCGATGCGCCGCC
>Ga0247783_1000002_pt1 | contig 106351 bp, 96 predicted proteins | sample UWRJL064202C5_FD_179911 | JGI IMG/M metagenome (GOLD analysis project Ga0247783, IMG submission 179911) | Plant litter microbial communities from Arlington Agricultural Research Station in Wisconsin, United States - UWRJ-L064-202C-5 | ecosystem: Environmental > Terrestrial > Plant litter >...
CGCGCTGCTCGTCGTTCAACGGCGTATCCAGCAACAGGCCGCTCATCCCGATCACCGCATTCATCGGCGTGCGGATCTCGTGGCTCATCGTCGCGAGGAACGCGCTCTTCGCCTCGTTCGCCGACTCGGCCGACCGTCTTGCCGCGTCGGCCTGCGCGCGCGCCTCCTTCGCCTCGTTGAACAGCCGCGCGTTCTGCAGCGCGACGCCGACGTTCGCCGCGATCGTCTCGAGCAGGCGCTGGTCGCCCGCGTCGTACGCGCCCTCGCGCTCCGCGTTCTGGACGCTGATCACGCCCTGCGACACGCCGTCCACGACGATCGGCACGCCGAGATACGAGCGCGCCTGACGACCGACGACCGACGCGCCGATCTCCTGGGTCCGGCGATCGACGTCCGAGTTGAAGATCACCGCCTGCCCGGTCTCGATGATCTTGCTGGTGATGCCCTCGCCGTACACGATCGACGCGTTCTCCTCGCCGAAGCGATACGGGAAGTCGATCATGCCGCTCTCGCGGTCGAGCAACGCCACGTAGGCCATGTCGGCCTTGAACACCGAGCGGCACTGCTCGCCGACGAGTTCGATCAACGCATCGACGTCGAGCTTGCCGGACAGACGCTGCGACACCTTGTTGACGGTGTCGAGTTCCGCGGCGCGCTGCTGCGTCTCCGCGAACAGGCGCGCGCTCTCGAGCGCCACGCCCATGCTCGACGCGATCGTCTGCAGCAGGCGCGCGTCGGCGTCGGTGAACGCGTGCTCGCGCTCGAAGCTCTCGAGGATGATCTCCCCGAGCGCGCGATCGCCGACGACGATCGGGATGCGGATGCTCGACAGCGCGAGATCCGTCCCCGGGATCGCGCTCTGCGTGCGGGGGTCGCGCATGTAGCGGGCGTCGCGGCGCGACGTCCGCTCGATCCACTGCGCCTCGTCGAGGTCGCGCGGCGGTACCGTCAGGCGTGCCCCGTGCTCGCGCTCGTAGAGATAACGCACGCGCCGATGCTCGTACTCGAACCAGCGGATGCCGATGTCCTGCGTGTTCAGCACGTCGCACAGCTTGTCGCCGACGAGCTCGACGATCGCGTCGAAGTCGAGCGAGCCGGCCACGCCCCGCTGGATGCTGTTGATGACGGCCAGCTCCGCGTTGCGCTGCTCAGTCTCCTTGAGCAGGCGCTGGGTCTCGTCGAACAGGCGCGCGTTCTCGAGCGCGGTCCCGAGGCTCGCGGCGATCGTCGACAACAGCCGCAGTTGCGCGTCGTTGAACGCGTCCTCGCGCTCGTAGTCCTCGAGGATGATCGTCCCGAGCAGCCGGTCGCCGGCGAACATCGGGACGAACACGGCCGACCTGCTCTTGTCGGTCCCTTCGACCTGCACCACCCCGAGTGCCTTCGCGGACGCCGGATCGCGCGACACGACGGGCCGGCGTTCCATCAGCGCGCGCTCGAGCGGTCGGTCGCGATACATCGGCACGAGTCCGAGCTCCTGGCGTGCACCGTGCTCGTACGAGTACAGGAAGCGTCGCTTCCCGAGCGCTTCCTCGTTCCAGAGGATCGCGATGTTGCCGGTCTCGAGGACCTCGCGCAGCTTGTCGCCGACGAGGTCGACGATCGCCTGGAAGTTGAGTTCGGCGCCGATGCCCTGCTGGATGCTGTTGATGACGGCAAGCTCGCCGTTGCGCTGCTCGGTCTCTTTCAACAGGCGTTGCGTCTCGTCGAACAGGCGCGCGTTCTCGAGCGCGATGCCCATGTTCGACGCGACGGTCGTGAGCAGGCGGACCCGGCTCTCGTCGAACGCGTCGTAGCGTTCGTGGTCCTCGACGATGATGCTGCCGAGCGCCCGGTCGCTTCCCAGGATGGGCACGCCGACGACCGACTTCGACTGGTCCGTGCCGGGCGAGACGACGAAGCCGAGGGCGTCGGCCGTCTCGGGTCGGCCGGAGACCAGGACTTCCCGTCCGCGCAGGATGCGTTCGGCCGCGCTGGACGGGCGGATCGTGAAGGGAGGCAGCTGCAGGCGCTCGCCGTGTTCGACGATGTAACGCGGCATCGCGATGTCGTCGACGCCGTTCCACGTGAAGATGCCGAGGTCCCCGGTGTCGAGCACGGTCCGCAGCTGATCGCCGACGAGGTCGATGATCGCGTCGAAATCCAGCTCCGCCGCGACCCCCTTCTGGATGCTGTTGATGACGGCGAGCTCGGCCGCGCGCTGCTCCGTCTCCCTCAGCAGCCGCTGGGTCTCGTCGAACAGGCGCGCGTTCTGCAACGCCATGCCCATCGCCGTACAGACGGTCGTGAGCAGGCGGACATCATCGTCGTCGAACGCATCCTGACGCTCGAAGTTGTCGACGTTGACGATGGCGATCATGCGCCCGGCGGCAACCACCGGTGCGCGCATGTAGGAGCGCGGCATTTCGGTGCCGGGGACCGGTCGGCTGGTCTTCAACGTGTTGGCGTTCGAAGCGAAACCGAGATGCTCGTCGAACAAGCGCTCGTTCACCGGCGTGCGCCTGAAGTTGAACGGGCCCACATCGCGCAGGCGCTTGCCGCGCTCGAAGAGGTAGGCCGGCGTCGCCGTGTAGCTCGCCTCGTCGAACCAGCTGATGGAGAGGTCGCCGCTCTGGAAGACCTCGCGGAGCCGATCGCCGACCAGGTCGACGATCGCCGCGAGGTCGAGCTGCGCGACGAGCCCCTGCTGGATGCCGTTGATGACCGCGAGCTCGGCGTTGCGCTGCTCCGTCTCCTTCAGCAGCCGCTGGGTCTCGTCGAACAAGCGCGCGTTCTCGAGCGCCACGCTCATGCTCGCGGCGATGGTCTCGAGCAGGCGCACGTCGGCGTCGCTGAACGCATGCTCGCGTTCCAGGTGGACGAGATCCAGCATCCCGACGATCTGCTCGCCCACGAACATCGGGACGATCAGCATCGAGCGGGGCGGCGTGCTGCCTCCGACCACGGACGAACCGAGCCGACGCATCTCCGCCTCGAGGTCGCGATCGATCTTCAGCGTGCGCCGGATCCGGACCACCTCCGCGCCGAAGCCCGACACGGGCACCGCCGAGCCGTCGTGCCCGCGCTCCGACCCGATCGAGAAGTAGCGCATCTCGCTCATCCCCGTCGACGCGTCGTAACGTCGGATGCCGACGCCGAAGGACGGGAACACCTCGCGCAGCTTCTGACCGACGGCGTCGTATACGCCCTGCATGCTGAGTTCGCCCGCGAGCGAGCGCTGCACCGTGTTGATGAGCGCGAGCTCGGCCGCACGCTGGCGCTCGGCCTCGTAGCTCTTCGCGTTGAGGAGTGCGACCGCCATGCTCGATGCGATCGTCGACGCCAGCCGCGCATCGGCGGCGGTGAACGCGTCGTACCGCTCGAAATCGGAGAACGAGATCGCGCCGAGAATGCGGTCCCCCGCGAGGAGCGGGATCAGCATGAAGGAGCGCTCGCTATCGGTCCCGGGAACGGTTTGCGCGCCCGCCGCTTCGAAGTCGGCGGGCGAATTGAGGACGACGGCCCGACGCTGCCGATAGAAACGGTCGCTGAAGTCGTCCGGCTCCGCGACGCGCGGCGGTCGGTCCAGCAGGCGCAACCCGTGTTCGTAGACGTAGAGCGGGTGCTGCGTGCGCGTCGCCTCGTCCCACCAGCGGATGCTGAGGCCGCCGGTCTTGAAGACCTCGCGCAGCTTGTCGCCGACGGTGTCGACGATCTCCTGGAAATCGAGCGCGGCGCCGACCGCCTGCTGCACGCTGTTGATGACGGCGAGTTCGGCGTTGCGTTGCTCGGTCTCCTTGAGCAGCCGCTGCGTTTCGTCGAACAGGCGCGCGTTCTCGAGCGCGACGGCCATGCTGCCCGCGAGGGTCTCGAGCAGGCGAACGTCGCCGTCGCCGTAGGCGTGCTCGCGTTCGACGTCGAACAGTTGCAAGGCGCCGCGGACCTGCGTGCCGCTCAACAGCGGAACCATCAGCAGCGATCGCGGCTCGGGGACCTCGGGATGCGGGCTGGTCGAACCCAGCCGCATCGCCACGGCCCGGAAGTCCTCGTTGACGCGAAGGGTCTTGCCGGTCCGAACGACCTCGCCGATGAAGCCGCGCCCTTCCGTGTTCATGGTCGGCGGAGGCGCGGGCAGGCGGCGGCCCCGGTACGAGGTGTAAGGAATGGATTGAAGGCCGCCCGCATCGATCACGCGCACCGCCACGCAGGCGCCCGGGAACACGTCACGCAATTTGTCGCCGACGACGCCGTAGACGCCTTCGAGGCTCAGTTCGCCGGCGAGCGACTGCTGGACGGCACTGATGATCGCGAGCTCGGCGACGCGCCGACGCTCGGCTTCGAAGCTGCGCGCGTTCTGCAACGCGAGGCTCAGGCTCGCCCCGACCGTCGTGACGAGGTCGACGTCGCGCGGACCGAACGCGTGGGCGGCGCTCTTCGCGATCACGATCGCGCCGATCGGGTCGCCCTCGATCAGGAGCGGGCTGTAGACCAGCGACTGGTCGACGTTGCCGCCGCCGATCTCCTTGGTCGGGATGCCCGCGCGCCTGCAGGCCGCGTCGAGTTCTCCTTCGGTGCCGAAGACCTGGGCCTCCCGAGTGCGCATCGCGAAGCCGGACATCGTCTTCTCGAGCGCGTCGCCGTGAACGCCGTTCGGATAGAAGCGCTCGCCGTGCTCGATGTAGAAGGGGATCGTGATGGCGTTGCGCTCGCGGTCGAAGAGGTCGACGCGCAACGAGTCGGCCTCGAATACTTCCGTCAGCTTCGTGCCGACGAGTTCGATCACCGCGAGCAGGTCGAGGTTCGACGCGAGGCCTTGCTGGATGCTGTTGATGACGGCGAGCTCGCCGTTGCGCTGCTCGGTCTCCTTGAGCAGGCGTTGCGTCTCGTCGAACAGGCGGGCGCTTTGCAAGGCCATGCCCAACGACGTGCAGACCGTCGTCAGCAGCCGCAGGTCGTCGTCGCTGAACGCGTGCTCGCGTTCGAAGTTGTCGACGTTGACCACGGCGACGATGCGGTCGGCGATGACCACCGGCGCGCGCATGTACGACAACGGCAACTCGGTGCCGGGGACGGCATGCATGTCGACCATCTCGGCCTGCGAATTCACCGCGATCGCGATGCGCTCCGTGACCATGCGCAGGTTGCCGGGCGTCTCCCTCATCGGCCATGGCGCGAGGCCGCTCAGCCGCTCGCCGTGCTCGTAGAAGTAGACCGGCGTCGAATAGCGCGTCCGGTCGTCGAACCACGCGATCACGAGGTCGCCGGTCGCGAAGACGGCGCGCAGCTTGTCGCCGACGAGGTCGATGATCGCCTGCAGGTCGAGTTGCGCGACGAGACCTTGCTGGATGCTGTTGATGACCGCGAGCTCGGCGTTGCGCTCCTCGGTCTCCTTCAGCAGCCGTTGCGTCTCGTCGAACAGCCGCGCGTTCTCGAGTGCGATGCTCATGCTGTCGGCCACCGTCTGTAGCAGGCGGACATCGGCCGCCGAGAACGCGTGTTCACGCTCGATGTCGGCCAGCGAGATGATCCCGCGCACCTCGCCGGCCGCGATCAATGGAACGTAGACGAGCGCCTTCTCATCGCTCGTTCCCGCGATCACCCCGCTGCCGTAGCGCTCGCTGACGGCCGCGAGGTCCTCGTTGATGACGACCGTTTCGCGCGTGCGCAGGATGTGCGCGCTGAACCCCGTACCCTTCAACGGCCGCGGCGGCAACTCGACGCGCTTGCCGCCCTCGATCAGGTAGACCTGATGCTGAAGTCCGGCATCGCGATCGATGATGCGGATGCCGACGTCGCGACCCGCGAAGACCTCGCGCAGCTTGTCCCCCACCGCGTCGTAGATCGCGCGGATGTCGAGTTGCGCGGCGAGCGAGGTCTGCACGCTCGTGACGACCGCGAGCTCCGCGGTGCGCTGGCGTTCGGCCTCGAAGCTCTTCGCGTTGAGCAGCGCGACGCTCATGCTCGACGCGATCGTCTCGAGCAGGCGGACGTCGGACGGGCCGAACGCGTCGTCGCGGTCGTGGTTCTCGAGCAGGACCGCGCCGAGCACACGGTCGCCGACCCGGAGCTGGACCACGACGAGCGAGCGCGACTGGTCGGTCCCCTCGCGAGTCTCGATCCCCGCCGCCTTCTGTTCCGCGATCGAGTTCGCGACGAAGGTATCGCGTCCGCGCAGGAAGCGCGCCAGCGGAGGCGGGGGAGGCTTCGAGACGAGGTTCAGGCGCTTTCCGTGCTCATACGAGTACAGGTTGTGCACGAGGTCGGCGGCTTCGTCCCACCAGCGGATGCTCATGTCGCCGGTCGCGAAGACGACGCGCAATTCGTCGCCGACCGCGTCGACGATGCCCTGGAAGTCGAGTTCCGCGCTGACGGCCTGCTGGATGCGGTTGATGACCGCGAGCTCGGCGTTGCGCCGCTCGGTCTCCTTCAGCAAGCGTTGCGTCTCATCGAACAACCGCGCGTTCTCGAGCGCGACGCCGAGCGACGCGGCGACCATCTCCAGGAGGCGCTGCTCCGCATCGCCGTATGCGTGGTCGCGCTCGTAGTCCTCCATCACGAGCGCGCCGAGGACGCGGTCGTTCGCGACGATCGGGACGGTCACCGACGAGCGACTCCGTGCGGTACCGGGGACCGCGAAGAGACCGGCCGCTTCCTGCTCGGCCGAGGTCCCGTACACCTCGGATCGACGCGACGCGATAATGCGGGCCAGGCCTTCGCCGTAACGATGGGGCGGCGTTCCGACCTGCCGCACGCCGCGCTCGTACACGTACAGGAATTGCGCGAGCCGCTGTTCGACATCGAACCAGTAGATCCCGAGATCGCGAACGCCCAGCACCTCTCGCAGGCGATCGCCGACCAGATCGACGATTTCCTGGAAGTCGAGCGATCCGGCGATGCCCTGCTGGATGCTGTTGATCAGCGCGAGCTCGGAGACCCGCGCCGACAGCTCGGTCGTGCGCTCCGCGACCTGCGTCTCGAGGCCCGCGGACCAGCGCGCGTTGTCGATCGCGACCGCGGCCTGGTTCGCGAGCAGCGCGACGAGGTCGCGGTCCGCGTCGCCGAAACGGCCGAACGCGCCGTCGATGTCGGCGTACAGGCAACCGAGCAGTCGATGCTGCGCGACCAGCGGCGCGACGAGGCAGGAGCGTTGGTCGATCGCGCGCGCGCCGTCGGGCCCATGGCGCAGGCGCGTCTCGCGCGTCGTGCGCGCCTCGTCCAGCCACGGCGTGATCGCCGCCAGCAGTGCGTTCGCGTCCTCGCCGAGCGGCACGAGCGATCCGACGGTCGTCCAGCCGTCGCCGTCGGGCAGCACGAGCATCAGCCGTTCCGCGCCGGTGAGTTCGGTCGCCTCGTCGATCAGGAAGTCGTCGAGCGATGCGGCGTCGCGCTGCTCGTTGAGACGCACGCCGATCTCGACGAGGCGTTCGAAGGGCGCGCGCGAGTCAGCCGAACTGGACAGGTGCGGGTGCGTCGCGGCGCGGGGATGCGCCGCGAGGCGTGAACGAACGATGGCGCGCCGGTACGCCTGCTTGTCGAGGTAGTTGCGACGCAACCCGGGGTCTTCGACGTGTGCGAGTCCGCCCATCGTGAAGTCGTAGGCTCGCGCCATCGCGGCGGCCGCTTCGTCGCGCAGCCCGTTGGCCGCGAGCGCTTCCGCGTGCCCGTGCCAGAGCGCGTCGCTTCGCATCAGGTTGACGTCGGCGAGGTCGTGCGCGAGGTGGAGGTCGGTGGCGCGGCGGGTGGCGCGCAGCGCGGCGTCCGCGCGCCCGGCGACGAGCGCCGTCTCGCCCTGGAACATCAAGGCGGTCATCAGGGCGCCATCGCCGGCCGCTTCGGCCAGACGCACCGCACGCGCATGATGACGCGCCGCCTCGTCGTAGCGGCCCGCGATCCGCGCGAGATTGCCCGAGATGTTCGCGACGAAGCTCTGATAGGGCACGTTGCCGCTCTCGCCCGCGAGAGTTGCCATCTCGTCGACGGAGAGACGGACCTCGTCGTAGCGGCCGAGCGCCAGGTCGACGCGCGCCAGGCCCATGAGCGAGTGCACCACGCCGTCGCGAGCGCCCATGCGGCGTCGCACATCGGCCGCGCGGACGAACTTGCGGCGCGCGCGGCGGAAGAGTCCGAACTCGATGTCGCTCATCCCCTGGTTCGCCCAGACCGTGGCCTGGCGCCCGACGTAGCCCGCCGCTTCGAACGCGGCGAGCGCTTCGTCCAGGATCCGGTTGCGAAGCCGATGGTCGACGATGTGGAACGCGGCGAGGTTCAGGGCGTTGCCGAGCGTGACGACCGCGCCGGCACGGCGAGCCAGCGAGACGGCACGCGCCGAGGCCTCGTCCGCCTCGGCCACCCGGCCCATCGTCGCGAACGTGCCCGCGACCGCGCACAGCGCGCGCGCCTCGCCGGCGAGGTCACGTTCGTTGCGGAACAGCTCGACCGATCGACGCGCGGCAGCGAGCGCGCGCTCGTGCCCCGCGCGATCGGGCGCGTCGATGCCCGCGGACACGCGCAACAGTTCGGCCTCAAGCGCGGGGCGACCTGCGCGGATCGCCGATCGCAACGCGGCGCCGACGACCCGGCGAGCGGCGTCCGTGTCGCCGCGCGCCCAGCGGTGCTGCGCCTCGCGCAAGCCCGCGAGGGCGTGCAGTTCGTGCGCGTCGGCGCCGCCCGCGCGGGCAAGCGCGCGCATCTCGGCGATGTCGTCGTCGACGCGTGCCATCTCGCCCTGTGCGAACCAGCTCTCGGCGCGCAGGTCGAGGAGGCGCATCCGCGTCGTCGCGTCGAGTTCCGCCGCTGGGCCATCCGCAGCCAACGCCCGCGTGACCGCCGCGACCGCGTCGCCATGACGCCCGACACGCGCCAGTTCGGCGATCGAGCGCTCGAGTTCAGCGGACATGCGAGGTGCTCATCGGCCTGGATGCGTCGTTCTGGATTGGGGTTCGCGCTGATCCGCTCTCGCGCCTTCGACGGCGTCTCTTGGGGGAATCCATCCGCGGGTTGATGGAGGATGCCATGCCGTGAGCGCGCCGTGCACGGGATGTGACCAAGTCACGACGAGCCCGTGACCAATTCACGTTTGACGACATACCAACCGGTCGGTATGTTCCCCGACATGCCTGCTTTCGACGCTCCCGACACGCCGCGCACCGACGCGCGGACGCGCCTGCTCGACGCCGCGTTGCACGTCATCCGGTCGAAGGGCTACAGCGCCACGCGCGTGGACGATGTGTGTGCCGCCGCCGGCCTGACGAAGGGCGCGTTCTTCCATCACTTCGCGAGCAAGGAAGCGCTGGCGCTGTCCGCGGCGCAGCATTTCTCGGACACTGCGGATGAGCTCTTCGCGAGTGCGGCGTACCAACTGCTGGAAGACCCGCTCGACCGGCTGATGGCGTACGTCGACTTCCGCATCGCGCTGCTCGAAGGCGACCTGCCGGACTACACGTGCCTGCTCGGCACGATGGTGCAGGAGACGTACGGCACGCATCCGCCGATCCGCGACGCGTGCGAGCGCTTCATCCGATCGCACGCGGCCGACGTCGCGCGCGACATCGCGGCGGCGAAGCGTCTGTATGCGCCGCACGCGTCATGGAGCGCGGAGAGCCTGGGGCTGCACATGCAGGGCGTGATCCAGGGCGCCTTCATCCTCGCGAAGGCCGGAAACAGCACGGCGCTGGCGGCCGATTCGATCCGCCACCTCAAGCGCTATCTCGAGACGCAGTTCACGAGGCACAAAGGAGACTGAACGATGCCTACGTATGGCGTCGACGATGACCATGGGCAAAATCGACATCGTCGTACTCGAACGCGGCGCCGACGGACGTTGAGACCGTCACACTGCCGACCGATCCGGTCGCGATCGTCGATGTCGAGCGGCCCCTTTTCTTCACCAACGGAGGAGACATCATGAGCGTCAAACCGATTCCCGAAGACATGCATACCCTCACGCCGCACGTCATCTGCCGCGATGCCTCGGCCGCGATGGACTTTCACGCGAAGGCCTTCGGTGCCGTCGTGATGACCAAGATGCCCGGACCCGACGGCAAGCTGATGCACGGGATGTCGAGCATCGGCGACTCGAAGATCATGTATGGCGAAGAAATGCCCGCCTGGAACTCGCTGAGCCCGCAGTCGCTCAAGAATTCGCCGGTCGTCCTGCACCTCTACGTACCCGACGTGGACGCGGCCATCGCAAAGGCCGAAGCGGCCGGCGCGACGGTCACGATGCCCGCGGCGGACATGTTCTGGGGCGACCGCTACGGGCAGGTCGTCGACCCGTACGGGCACCGGTGGTCGATCGCGACGCACACGCGCGACGTGTCGCCCGAGGAGATGAAGAAGGCGATGAACGAGATGGCGCCGTGTCCGGAGGGTGGGCCGGCTTGAGGGCGGGACCCCGTCCCGACCCCGGCTTGTCGTCTCCCTCCCCTTCAAGGGGAGGGCTGGGGAGGGGATGGGGTCAACGCCGCGCGAGGGTCGATCATCGAGCGCGACGCCCCTACGGCTCGCGGCGCCCGTCCCAGCAGCCCCGGCAACGCATTCACCGCCGGCACGTTGTCACGCGTGAGCAGTTCGAGGTGCCCGGCCGAGTACGGCGAGAAGTGCAGCGCGTCGCAGACCCGCGCCGCCACGCGCGCGAGCACTGCGGGCGCGTGCAGCGTGCGTGCCGGCCGCGCGCTCCGTCGTAAAGACCTCAGGTAGTCCGCGAACGACAGCGCACGCGGACCACCGAATTCCACCACGCGCTCGAGGGAGCCGCGGCGCGCATGGCACAGCGCCGCGATCGCGAGGCCGAGATCCTCGACGTCGAGCGCGGCGATGCGCCCGACCGCCTGCGTCGGCACGACGTGGATCGGCAGTCGTGCCATCGCACGCAACCACAGGGCGCCGAAGCCGCCGTGGCCGTCGAGCAGCGACGGACGAACGATCACGCAATCGTCCATGGCGGCGAGGATCGCGTCCTCGCCGCGCTTCTTCGACGTCATGAACGCGTGGCACGCCCCCTCGAGGCCGAGAGCGGACACGTGGACGAGGCGCACCGCCGCCTCGTCGCAAGCGTCGGCGAGCGCCGCTGGAGCGAGGTGGTGGATCGCCTCGTAGCGCTCACCGATGCGCTCCCGCAGGATGCCGACGCAGTTCACGACGACGTCGAAGCCGCGCACGAGCGGATGCCAGGCCGCCGCTTCCAGCAGACGCTCGAGGCGTACCGTGACGACGCCGGCGCCGCGTCGGCGGGACGCGACGATCACCCGGTCGCCGCGCTCACGCAATGCCGCGGTGACGTACCGTCCGATGAATCCCCGTCCGCCGAGCACCAGGACGTCCATGTCATTCCTTCATTAATTTCTGTCTTGACAGAAATGTATGACATTACGGACAATGTGCGCAAGGAGATTCGCACATGGACGCATCCGTCATCGACGACCCGATCGTGCTCTCGCCGCTCGCGCGACGCTTCGTTCTGCACTGGGGCGAGATGGGCTCGCGCTGGGGCGTCAACCGCACGGTCGCCCAGATCCACGCGCTGCTGTTCTTCGTCGGACGACCCCTCCCTGCGGAAGACATCGCCGGCGCCCTCGACGTCGCACGATCGAACGTCAGCAACAGCCTGCGCGAGCTGCAGAACTGGAAGCTCGTGCGCGTCGTGCACCGCATGGACGATCGGCGCGATCACTTCGAGACCTCGCGCGACGTCTGGGACCTGTTTCGCACCATCGTTTCGGAGCGCAAGGCACGCGAGTTCGATCCGACGCTGGCGGTGCTGCGCGAGTGCGTCGCCGACAAGGCCTTCGACAGGGAAGACCCCGCCGCGCGACAACGTATCGAGGAAACCGTCGCGCTGATGGAGACGCTGACCGCGTGGGGCGAGGAGATGCTGCGGCTGGACCCGGCGACGCTCGTCAAGGTCATGAAACTCGGCGCCCGCGTACAGGGCCTCGTGCGCGGCGGCAACAAGGACAAGAAGGCGAAGCGGACCCGCGATGGATGACGTCGTCCAGTTCCCGCTGACGATCTACTACGACAGCGCGTGCCCGGTCTGTCGCGGCGAGATGAGCGCGCTGAAGCGGCTCGATGCCGCGAATCGACTCGTCCTGGTCGACTGCGCGGGCGGCGTCGTCGACGATGCGTGTCGCGCGGCCGGACTCGGCGGGAACGATCTGCTCGGCGCGATCCACGCGCGCGATGCGAGCGGTCGCTGGCTCGCGGGCGTCGACGTCTTCGTCGTCGCGTACCGCGCGGCCGGCTTGCACGCGCTCGCCTGGCTGTTCGGCGAGCGGCACCTGCGCGCGATCTGGGATCGGCTCTACCCGTGGATCGCGCGTCATCGCTACGCCTTGTCGCGCGTCGGGCTCGCACACCTCTTCCGGCTGCTACCGCACCGCCCGGCGCGATCGGCCGCGTGCGACGACGGCGTCTGCGCGCCTCGTCAGGTCGGGGCACGCGCGTACCACAGCGCCGCGAAGAAGTGACACGCGCTGCCGCCGAGCACGAACACGTGCCACAAGAGATGCGCGTAGCGCACGCGTGAGTCGAACAGGAAGACGACCGCGCCGATCGAGTAGCAGACGCCGCCGGCGACGAGCCACGCGAGTCCGGCGGGCGACACGAGGTGCACGAGCGGCACGATCGCGACCAGGACGCACCAGCCCATCGCGAGGTACAGGCCCGTCGACCACAGCGGATGCCGCAGGCGATCGAGCAGCTTCGCCGTCACGCCGATCGCCGCGATCGACCACACGAGGCCGAACAGGATCCATCCCCAGGTCCCGCGCATCACGCCGAGGACGAAGGGCATGTAGCTGCCGGCGATGAACAGGAAGATCGCCGCATGATCGAGCCGCACGAACACGGCCTTCGCGCGGCTGGTCGGCAACGCGTGATAGATCGTCGAGACGAGATACAGCACGATCGCCGTGCTCGAGAACAGCGCGGCGCCAGCGACATCGGCGGCCGTGCCGCCGCCGCGCACGGCGGCGACGACCAGGACCGGCAGCGACGCGATCGCGAGCAAGGCCCCGAGGCCGTGGCTGATCGCATTGCCGATCTCTTCGCCGACGGTTTGCGGGCGGTCGTTCACAATCGGCGTCCTCGAGGTCTTCGTGCCCGCGTGGGCGACGACCGCATCATCGCAAATCCGTCGGAGCCGATTCATGCCACGTCTCATCGCCGTCGTCCTGCTCGCCTTCGTGGGCTCGCTGCACGCGGAACCGGTCGGCGACGTCGACACCGTCTTCAAGCTGATCGGGCCCGACCACAAGATCGTCGTCGAGGCCTACGACGATCCGAAGGTCAGCGGCGTGACCTGCTACGTGTCCCGCGCGAAGACCGGCGGCATCAAGGGGGCGATCGGCATCGCGGAAGACAAGTCCGAAGCGTCGATCGCATGCCGCCAGGTCGGACCGATCACGTTCACCGGCGGCCCGATGAAGCAGACCGAGGAAGTCTTCAACGAGCGCCTGTCGATCCTGTTCAAGCGGCTGCGCGTCGTCCGCATGATCGACGCGAAGCGCAACGTGCTCGTGTACCTGACCTATTCGGATCGCGTGATCGAAGGCTCGCCGAAGAACAGCGTGACCGCGGTGCCGGTGCCGGCAGAACAGAAGATCCCGACCCGGTGAGCGCGCCGGTCGAGGTCGACGCAGTGCACCTCGACGTCCGTGGCTCGGAAGCCGCTCGACGCGTCGGCAAGCGCAACCTGCCTCAGAAGTCCATGTCGAGATCCTCGATCTCCATCGGCTCGGCGCGCGCCGCTTCGATCCACTCCTGCATCTCCGGCATCGCCATGATCGTGCGGCAATAGGCGACGCAGGGCTCGTCGAGTTTCACGTCGTACGTGATGAAGCGGGTCACGACCGGCGCATACATCGCGTCGGCCATGCCGCGATGCTTGCCGAACAAATAGGGGCCGCCGTAGGCCGCGAGGCACTCGGTCCAGATCTCGACGATGCGGTCGATGTCGGGCTTCGCGCCGGCCCAGACTTTGTGGTTCTCGTAACGCGCGCGAAGATTCATCGGCAGCGCGGCGCGCAGATTCGCGAAGCCCGAGTTCATCTCGCCGCAGATCGATCGACAGTGGGCGCGCACGATGCGGTCGTCGGGCAGCAGGCGCGCTTCGGGCCGCACCTCGTTGAGGTATTGCGCGATGGCCAGCGTGTTCCAGACCCGGGCGCCCTCGTGCGTGAGGCAGGGCACGCGGATCGACGGCGCGAGCAGCAACAACTCCATGCGGGCGTCCGGGTCGTCCGCGGGAATCACGACCTCGCGGAACGGCAGGCCCGCGAAGCGCGCGAGCAACCAGCCGCGCAGCGACCACGATGAATAGTTCCTGCTGCTCAGCGTGAGCGTCGTCGCGGGCAGGGGCTCTGCGACCGGTCGCGACCGCTTCGCCGTCACCCGCTTCGCGGGATGGCCCTTCGTGCGCGCAGACCGCACGGTGGGAGGGCGTGCATTCGAGGGGGTGGTGCGCGGCGTGGCGGATCGCGAAGGCATGGTGCGTCCATCGAAGGATCAGGACGGGTTCGTCGCAAGAAATATGCCGCGATGGCACGGTAGTTGCGGTTGATGTCCGGTTTCCATCCGAAGGGCCTGGACATGCTGTATTCGGCTTTCCACGCGCAGTCGCAACTGCTCGGCTCGCTGCGCGCGTGGTCGCAAGCAGTCGATGCAGGCCTGAGCTTCGTCGACGGGGACAGGGTACCGGCGGCGCGCTCGCTGGCCGCCCACTGCGCGGTGCTCGCGTTGTCCGAGATCACGCACGCGCGGCCGCCGTGGCGGATCGATTCCGCGCTCGTGGGCGGCGTGCCCACGCCCGTCACCGAATCGGCTGCGAGCGCGACACCCTTCGCCACCCTGCGATGCTTCAAGGTGTCGAGCAGCACCGTACGACCACGTGTCCTGCTCGTCGCGCCGATGTCGGGTCACTTCGCGACGTTGCTGCGCGATACCGTGAGGACGCTGCTGCGCGACCACGACGTCTACGTCACCGACTGGCACAACATCCGCGACATCCCGCTCGCCGAAGGACGCTTCGGTCTCGACGAATACACGCATCACCTGATCGACTTCCTCGCGGCGATGGGTCCGGACGCCCATGTCGTCGCCGTCTGCCAGCCGACGGTGTCCGCGTTCGCGGCCGTCGCGCTGATGGCGGAGGACGAGCACCCCTGCACGCCCGCGAGCCTGACGCTGATGGCCGGCCCGATCGATTGCCGCGTCGCGCCGACCGAGGTCAATCGACTCGCGACGTCGAAGCCGATCGAGTGGTTCCGCGACCACCTCATCAGCCTCGTGCCGTGGAATCTGCGTGGACGGGGTCGACGCGTCTATCCCGGCTTTCTCCAGTTGTCGGCGTTCATGAGCATGAACCCCGATCGCCACGCCGAGGCGTTCAAGAACTACTACTGCCACCTCGTCGCGGGACGCGCGGACGACGCGGAGCTCATCCGCGCGTTCTACACCGAGTATCTGGCGGTCTCCGACCTGTCCGCGGACTTCTATCTCGAGACCGTGGACCAGGTCTTCCAGAAATACGCGCTCGCGCGCGGCGAACTTCGCGTGCGGGGTCGTCGCGTCGATCCGACGGCGATCCGGCGCACGGCGCTCGTCACGATCGAAGGCGAGCGCGACGACATCTGCGCCGTCGGGCAGACGCTCGCGGCGCAGGACCTCGCGACGCGCCTGCGTCCCTATCTACGGACGCATTACGTGCAGCCGAACGTCGGCCACTACGGCGTCTTCAGCGGCAAGCGCTGGCAGCGCCACATCTATCCGCTGATTCGCAACGTGATCCACGTGTCGGCCTGAGCGGCGCCGCGCGAACGCGCCTTCGCGTCACTTGCGCGCGAGCGGGATCTGCAGATTCGTCGGTCGATTCGCTTCGGTATCGAAGCCGCGTCCGTCGACGTGGCGCGCGCCCCAGAACAACAAGTCGTGGCGGAGATAGACGAGGTCGTACTCCATGAAGTTCTTGCCAGCGACGAGACCGAAGGGCGCGAAGGACTTCCCGAAGATGCTCTGCGTGCCGCCGACCGACCACGGCTCGTAGCCGGCGCTCGCGACCTTGTCGAGCACGTCGGCGAAGCCCTGCGCGAGCGGTGTCACTTCGTAGGCTTCGTCCGCGACGAAGTCGACCTTCTGCGCCCCGGCCGCGATCGGGTGCGGCCCCCGCCAACGCATGTGGCCCCTGATCCCGATGCGCGCGAGCGGCACCGTACCGTTCGCGTCGGCCGAGTTCACGATCGTGAGTTCGAAGCGATCGGCGCCGAGATACTTGAAGTCGCGCGTCAGATAGAAGGGCTTCAGCGTGGCGTCGGGGTTCCGGCTCGGACGGACCTCGGTCGCGAGGCTGATCCATTCGCCGACGAGGCCTTGCTGGAGCTGGTCGAGATCCATCACCGGTCCTTTCGTGTGGTCGGAGGAAGTGGCGCAGGCCGCGAGTCCGGACGACAGGACCGTCGCGATCAGGATCGAACGAAGTCGTGCTCGCATGCGGCGCCCCCTCGGTACTCGATGATTCAGGATGATAATCATAATCCAGAATCGCGGTCGCCGATAATCGGGCGATGGGACACTCGAAAGCGGACAAGGCGGAGACGCACGAGCGCATCGTCGCGATGGCCGCGGCCTTGTTCCGCGAACTCGGCGTCAACGGCATCAGCGTGGCCGACCTGATGCAGAGCGCCGGGCTCACGCAGGGCGGCTTCTATCGGCACTTCGCATCGCGCGACGAACTCGTCGCGGAGGCCGTCGAACGCGCGCTGGCCGACGGCGGCGCGGCGGCCGACGCGATCGCCGCGAATCCGGCATCGAACATCGGGACACTCGTCGACGCCTACCTGAGTCCCTGGCATCGCGACAACATCGCGTCGGGTTGCGCGGTCACCGCGATGGCGACCGACGTCGCGCGCAGCGACGATCGCGTCCAGGCCGCCTACACGCGCCAGGTCCGCCACTACATCGAGTTGATCGCCCAGCTCACCGCGCATCTGCCGAAGAAGAGGCGCCGCGGCCTCGCGCTCGAGGCGCTCGCGACGATGGTCGGCGCCGTCTCGATGGCACGCGCCGTCGACGACGCGTCGCTGTCGCAGGAGATCCTGAAGACCGCGGCCGACGCGTTGAAGGCGCGCCTGGCGGGCGGCTGAGGCCGATGATCGTCCACCTCGTCGACGGGACCTACGAACTGTTCCGGCACTTCTACGGACAGCGACGTTTCAACGAAGGCAAGGACGCGCCGCTCGGCGCCGTGTTCGGCGTGTTGGGATCGGTGATCGAGATCATCGAGCAGGGCGGCACCCACATCGGCGTCGCGACCGACCACGTGATCGAGTCGTTCCGCAACGACCTGTGGCCCGGTTACAAGACGGGCGTCGGCATCGAACCGGCGTTGCGCGCCCAGTTCGTTCCGCTCGAGGACGCGCTCGCGGCGATGGGCGTGACGGTGTGGCCGATGGTCGAGCTCGAGGCCGACGACGCACTCGCGTCGGCCGCCGAGATCGCAGCGCGCGACGCGTCGGTCGACAAGGTCTGCATCTGGAGTCCCGACAAGGATCTCGCGCAATGCGTCCGCGACGACCGGGTCGTGCAGATCGATCGTCGCGCGGGCAAGGGGAAGATCGCCATCCGCGACGCGGCGGCGATCGAGAAGAAGTTCGGCGTCGTCCCCCGCCTCATCCCCGACTGGCTCGCGCTCGTCGGCGACTCGGCCGACGGCTATCCGGGCATCGACGGCATCGGCGCGATCGGCGCGGCGCGGCTACTCAACCGCCATGGCCCGATCGAGGACTTCCCCGCCGCGACGCTCGGCGACGCGCGCGAGGAAGCGCTGCTCTTCAAGCGACTCGCGACGTTGCGGATCGACGCGAAGCTGTTCCGCAAGGCGAGCGCGCTGCGATGGAAAGGCCCGCGCCCCGGCTTCGCCGCATGGGCCGCAAGCGCCGGCGCGACGAGACTCGCGGAGCGTTGCGAGCGGGTCGCCGCGGCGCTCTGACGCGGCGCAGAAGCTGCAGGTCGACCTGCTGACCCTGCTGCCGATCGATCACGAGATGTGAGGACCGGCGGGCCCTCGAGCGCCGCGACGCTCGCTGACGGTGGCCCTTCACAACGCCGCGATCTGTCGACTTTCCTTACGACCCGATCATCCGCCGGGCTCGCCCTCGAAGCCTAGTTTGTTGATTGCATGTGCTTTGCGCGAGTCGGCACCAATCGTGCTTGCGGACCGCCGACGAGGGGGCGGCGCCTGACACGCACGGGGCCCCGCTTCTTCGTGCCGGTCCACCACCGCTGTCGAACCGCACGATGCGGGGACGTCGTCGCGAGAATCGCAGGCACGTCGCACCGCGATCGACGGCGCCCGCGACCTTCAACTGTCAAGGGGAAACGAGCATGAAGCGCAGCCTTGCCGTCGTCACGTTCGCGCTGATCGCGATCGCAGCGACACCGTCCAGCGCCGCCCCGCTGTACAACAACCTCACGCCCAACAACCTGATCGCGATGGCGACGCGACCCGACGGCGCGAGCACGTTCGAGATCGAAGCGGCCGACGACTTCCTGCTCAACGCGCACAGCGTCGTCAACACCGCGTCGTTCGTCGGGCTCGTGACGCCGGGACGCGCTGGCGCGCCGCAGGTCCTGCAAGTCGTGGTCGAGATCTATCGGATCTTCCCGTTCGATTCGGACGTCGGACGGACGTCGGGCCCGCCGACCTTCTCGACCCCGCAGGTGCCGACCCGCGTCAACTCGCCGTCGGACGTCGCGTTCGCGAGCCGCGACTCCGCCTCGTCGGGCCTGAGTTTCACGACGACGACGCTGAGCGCGAGCTTCACGGCGACCAACAGCGTGCAGCCCGGCGGCATCCATCCGCTACCGAACATCACGACCGGCGGCAACGGGCCGATCACGGGCCAGGAGGTCGAGTTCGACGTGACGTTCACCACGCCGTTCGATTTGCCTGCGGATCACTACTTCTTCGTGCCACAGGTCCTGATGAGCGATGGCAGCCAGTTCTACTGGCTGTCCGCATCGCGCCCGATCTCCGGCGCCGGGACGACGCCGTTCGCACCGGACCTGCAGGCGTGGACGCGGGACGCGCAACTCGATCCGGACTGGTTGCGCGTCGGCACCGACATCGTCGGTACGGGCACGTTCAACGCCGCGTTCTCGCTCGACGGCACGGTGACCGCGGTGCCCGAACCGTCGACCGTCGCGCTCGTCGTGCTCGCTCTCGGACTGCTCGGACTTCGTCGTCGCCAGGCGCACGGCGCCGTTTCGCCGCGTCGCATCTGACCGCCGCGCCGGCGAGGCGCGGTCGCGCGCGCTGACGCGGCGACCCTTCGGACGCGTGCCGACACGGCATTGCGGCGAAGCGCTCGCCGATCCACCGCCGACGCGCTCATGATGTGCCCCTCGATCGGAGCAAGCATGAGCGACGAAGACGCGGGACCCGACTTCGCCGGCGGCATCGACGCCGCCCGGCTCGACGAGCGCGGCCTGCTCGGCGGCACCTACGAAGGCAAGCCGGTCGTGCTGGTCGACGACGGCGGCCGCCTGTGCGCGTTCGCCGGGCGATGCACGCATCACGACGCGCCGCTGGCCGACGGGCTCGTCGTCGACGGGACGTTGCGCTGCCCCTGGCATCACGCGCGCTTCTCGCTCGCGACCGGCGAGGCCGTCGCGGCACCGGCCCTCCGCCCGCTCGTGCGCTACGTCGTCGAGCGGCGCGACGACAAGGTCTACGTCACCGGTCGCGACGACGCGAACGTCGCGAGAAAAGCGACGACGAACCCCGGACGCGTCGTGATCGTCGGCGGCGGTGCTGCGGGCCACGCGTGCGCCGAGATGCTTGCGCGGGAAGGCTACGGGCCTCGCGTCACCGTCGTCAGCGACGAGCCGGACCGCCCCTACGACCGGACGGCTTGCTCGAAGGACTACCTGAGCGGCGATGTCGAACGGGATGTCTGCTTCATCGCGGACGAGACGTTCTACGGCGACGGCGGTCCCGTGTTGCGCGCCAACCGGAAGGCGACGTCGATCGACGTCGCCGCGAAGACGCTCGTGCTCGACGGGGGCGAGCACCTACCGTTCGACAAGCTCGTGATCGCGACCGGCGCGGCGCCCATCCAGCCGGAGTTGCCCGGCTTCCATCGATCGAACGTCTATCGACTGCGCACGCTCGCCGACTGCGATGCGCTGGTCGCCGCGGCCGAGTCCGGCAAGCGCGCCGTCGTCGTCGGTGCGAGCTTCATCGGGCTCGAAGTCGCCGCCTCGTTGCGCAAGCGCCAGTCGACGTCGACGTCGTCGCGCCCGAGCCCATCCCGCTCGCGAAGGTCATCGGGCCCGACGTCGGCGCGATGATCCGCCGCGTGCACGAGGCGGAGGGCGTGCACTTCCACCTCGGCCGTCAGGCGAAGGACTACGACGGCGAGCGCGTGACCCTCGACGACGGCACGACGCTCGCGGCGGATTTCGTGGTCGTCGGCGTCGGCGTACGGCCGCGCACCCCGCTCGCGGAGGCCGCGGGACTCGCGCTCGCGCCGAAGGAGGCGGGCGGCGGGATCGTCGTCGACGAGCGGCTCGAGACGTCGGTCCCCGGCATCCATGCGATCGGCGACGTCGCCCACTATCCGGACCGCTATGCGGGACAGGCCGTGCGCATCGAGCATTGGGTCCACGCGCAGCGACAAGGACAATTCGTCGCGCGACATCTGATGGGCACGGCCGAACGCTTCGACGACCTGCCCTTCTTCTGGAGCGCGCACTTCGACACGGGCCTCGTGTACTCCGGCCACGTCGGCACGATCGCCGACGCGCGGGTCGACGGATCGATCGACGATCAGGACTTCACGATCCGTTTCACCGGCAAGGCCGGCGACGAGGCGATCCTCGACTGCAATCGCGACCTCGCGGCGCTGGCGGCCGAAGCGGAGAAGGAACGCGCGACGCGCTGAGTCCCGCCGCGCGACACGCTCCTCCGATACGGCCCGCCCAGGTCGAACAACCCGACGATCGACGCGTCGTGTCCGTCGAAAAGCGACGCGGCAGTGACGAATCTGACCTTCTGTGTCGGGCGCACGGCGTCACGCTCGGCGATGGTCTTCGGTTCCGACAGTCGGTGGTGCGGTGCTCGCGATCGACGGCGGGCCGCGTCGTGCGTCGAGCGTTTGGCTAGGACGAGCGCCTAGGCGCTCGTCCGATTCGCAAGAAAGCGGTGTCGAAGCCGTTGACGAATCGGGTTGGCGGCGCGCCCGCCCACCACCGGACCGGCTCAGATCTCGTCTGGATCGTCCGTCGGGATGGACCTCCGCGTCATAGGGGAACGCCCGCGGGACGGGGGAGGGGAAGGACGCTCGCGATCACGGCAGGCCCGCTCCTTGCAAAAGGAACAAGGCATCAAGTCCCAACCCTTCCCCATCATGATCAAGTCTCTCCTCGCCATCGCCGTTCTCGGGCTCGGTGCCCTCACGTCGGCGCACGCCAACCTCGTCACCAACGGCACGTTCGAAGCGACCGCCGTTTCGTCCGGCACCTACGTCACCCTCGGCTCGATCCCCGGCTGGACTGGCGCGCCGACGATCGAGATCCAGAACCACATCGCCGGTTCGCCGTTCGCGGGCAACAACTTCGTCGAACTCGATTCGACCGCGAACAGCGCGATGTATCAGGACATCCCGACGACCGCCGGCCTGACGTACACGGTCAGCTTCGCGTATTCGCCCCGTCCCGGCGTCGCGGCCTCGTCGAACGGCATCAACTTCCTGTGGAACAACGCGCTCGTGCAGACCATCGCGATGAGCGGACTCGGCCTGGCCGACACGGCCTGGACGGTGTTCTCGTTCAACCTGCTCGCAACCGGCGCGACGTCCCGCATCGGTTTCGCGGCGACCGGCACGAGCGACTCGCTCGGCGGCTACCTCGACAACGTGACGGCGAACGGCCTGTCGGCCGGCACGGCCGTGATTCCGGAACCCGCGACGATCTCGCTGCTCGGCGCGGGCCTGCTGGCCACGGCACTGGGCGCGCGCCGCCGTCGTCACGCACGCTGAACGCCTCGCGCGTCCGCACGACGAAGGCCACCTCGGTGGCCTTTTTCTTTCGAGGCCGCGGCGTCAGACGATCTTCGTCCCCACGTCCTCGGGCGCGAGTGGCGGGTATCGGGGGTCCATCTTGCGCAGGGCATCGCGCACCAGCGTCGCGACCATCAGGTCGCGGTGGCCCTTGCGATCGGACGGCACGATCCACCAGGGCGCGCCGCGCGTCGCCGTGTGACGGATCGCATCCAGGTACGCCGCCTGATTGAGGTCCCAGCGACCGCGCTCGACCAGATCGTTGCGGTTGAACTTCCAGTGCTTGGTGGGCTCGTCGAGGCGGGACTGCAGCCTCAGCTTCTGCTCGTCCTTCGAGATGTGCAGGAAACACTTCACGATCACGGTCCCGTGTTCGTACAGGAGCCGCTCGAAGTCCACGATCTGCCGATAGCGACGCCGACACTCGGCACGGTCCGCGAGTCCGAGCAGGCGTTCCGCGATGACCGCCTCGTAATGGCTCCGGTTGAAGACCGCGATCATTCCCTTGCGGGGCGCGTGCGCATGCACCCGCCACAGGAAGTCGTGCGCGGCCTCCTCGGTCGACGGCGCCTTGTACGGCGTGACGACGAGTCCCTGCGGGTGCGTCTTGTCGAAGACCGCGATCGTCACGCCGTCCTTGCCGGACGTGTCCATGCCCTGCAGCACGACGAGCAGGCTGCGCGTGTTCTCTGCGAAGAGCGCGTTCTGCAGCGCGCCGATCTCCTTCTGCAGTGCGGACAACGCGTTGTCGACGTCGTGCGTATCGACCACTTCCGCCTTCGTGTCGAAGTTGTCGAAGTCGAGGCGATCGTCGTTCGTGATGCGATAACGCTTCAGGGGATTGGGCATTCGTTCGCTTCGGTAGGGATTCAGGTTCGTCGCGTGAAGCCGTCGTCGCTCCACGATTCGCTGCCGACGCCGTGGCGCACGAAGAACAGCCCGTGCGGATCGTAGCGCCGCTTCGCGGCCGCGAGCCGCGCATGGTTCGTTCCCCAACACGTCCGCTGCCAGTCGGGATCGAAGTAATCGCTCTCCGAGACATAAGTGCCCTGGCTCGGCACGCGCGCGAGCAACGCGTCCATCGCCCGATACACGCGGTCGCGCTCGAAGGCCGCGACCTCGAGATCCGGCGCCTGACGATAGGCATCGGTCGCTTCGGCCGCGCAGATCGCGAGCGCGAACGCATCGAGGGCGCCCGGGTTCGTCGCGGTCTCGCGTGCGAGCGCGAGCGCCTCGTCGGGCGAACCCGCGAGGCCCTTGTTGAAGTGCAGCGAGATGCGCCAATGACGACTGGCCGCGAAGAGCGCGTCGACGAGCGTCGCGCCGTCGTCGGCGTTCAGCGCCGGCGCGCCGAGCCACGCGGACCGATAGGCGTGGAGGAACTGACCCGGCTCGTCGCGATTGCCTTCCCAGAACACGTTGCCCTCGGGCGCACCGGGTCGATCGTCGACGCGCACGATGCCCGGCAGGGTCTTCAGGAACTTCGCGTTCCACCAGTCCCGCGCCGGCAAGGCCGCGATCAGCGGCTCCCCCAGCCGGTAGGCGTCGGGCTCGGCCCGGACCGCGTCGAGGAAGGGTGACCACAGGCTCTGCAGTTCGTCGCGCGTGAGGCCGTGACTGACCATGCTGACCGTCAGCACGTTGTGCTGGTCGAACGCGACCTGCTCGCCCCAGTGCGCATTGAACAGCCGCTCGCGATAGAACGCGACGAAACGCGCGACGAGGCGTCGGTAGGCCACGTCCGACTGCGCGGCGACGCGCAGCATCGCCACGCCGAAGAAGGTCGGCAGCTCGTGCGTGCGCAACGTGAGGCGCGTGACGACGCCGTAGTTGCCGCCGCCTCCGCCCTTGAGCGCCCAGAAGAGTTCGGGGTCACGGCGACGATTGACTATGCGCAGACGGCCGTCCGCCGTGACGATCTCGGCCTCGAGCAGCGAACCGGCCGCGGTACCGTAGTGCTTCGAGTGACTGCCGAAGCCGCCGCTCTGCACGAGGCCCGCGACGCCGACCGTTGCGCAGCCGCCGTCCTGCACGTAGCGACCGCCGCGCGTCGTGACCGCGTCGTACACGTGCATCCACAGCGCGCCGGCGCCGACCGACACGGCCGGGACCGGCGCATCCGCGCAGCCCGTCGCGACGAAGGCGTCATGCAGGCGCACGTCCTGCATCGGTCGCATCCAGACGAGCAGCGAGTCCGGCGCGCAGGACGTGCCCTGGTAACTGTGGCCTCCGCCGCGGACGACGAGCCGCAGGCGATGGCGGCGCGCGAAATGGACCGCGGCGACCACGTCGGCTGCCTTCTCCGCCGCCACGACGTAGGCGCTCGGCGACGAGCGCCACGCTTCGAACCACCCGGCGTTCTGCGTGAGTCCCGGGTTGTCGGACAGGAAATAGGGATTGAGGGGATTCGCCCCGGGGTCGAGCGTGGCGCTCGGCACTGCGAGGCGGCCCTCGACGGCGCGCTCGAGTCCCCGCCATTGCGCCGCCGTCGGCCACGCGGCGTCACCGGGCCGTACGCGAGCGTGCAGCGATGCGGCCTGCGCGAACCGCGGCGTCGGCCACGCGGACCCGGCGAGCAAGGCCAGGGCGCGCTTGATGAGGGATCGTCGGGAATTGGAAGTCGGTCGTGGCAATGGAGCGCAATCCTTGACGCGGTCGATCCGGGGTGTTTCACCCAATCGGAGGACAACACGCGATCGTGAGCTGATGAACAATCGACCCCGCCGCGTCGCGACGGACGTGGGGTCGGGCGGCCGTGCAGCCCATCCATGATGGCATTGCCCGGGCTCCTGCCGAAATGCGCCGCGTGCGCGCCCCTTTTTCGATGAAGACGATCCTCTCCCTCGATCTGCAAGCAGACGTCGCACGTGCCGTCGTCTACGACCGGCGCGCCCGCGTCGCGGCGCGCGCGGAACGGGCGACGGCGATCGTCCGACCCACCCGCGATCGCGAGGAACAGGATCCGATCGCGCTGGCGCGCGCGATGCTCGAGGCGGCGACGGCGGCGATCACCGCGGCCGAGCCTATGGAGCTCGCCGCGATCGGGATCAGCGCGCCGCGCGACGCGATCGTGGTGTGGGACCTCGGGACCGGAGAGCCGGTCGCGCCGGCGATCGTCGGTCGCGACATCCGCGCCATCTCCGCGTGCCGTGCGCTGGTCGATGCGAACTTCGAATCGTCGATCCACGACCGGGCGGGCCTGACGATCGATCCGCGTTTCGCAGCGCCCCGGCTCGCGTGGCTGCTCGATCAGGACGATCGACTGCGGGCCCGCGCGGAGCGCGGCGAACTCGCGTTCGGCACGCTCGACAGCTGGCTCGTCTGGACGCTCACCGGCGGCGTCGAACACCTCTGCGGCGTCGTCAACGCCGCAGGCACGTCGCTGTTCGACCCCGAGCGAAATCGCTGGGACGAGCGGCTCGCGCGCATCTTCGGCGTGCCGACCGCGATCTACCCGACGGTCGTTCCGACGGCCGGACTCGTCGCGATGCTCGCGCCGGCCGACGCGTCGCTCGACCACCTGGCCCCCGCGCTGCACGAACCCTTGCGCCGCCTCCTCGACGCGGCGCCCGCGAGGACGCCGATCCTCGCGGTCTCGACCGAGCGCGCCGCCGCGTTCGTCGGCCAGGGCTGTCTCGCACCCGCGAGCGCGTCGGCCACGTTCGACGCGGATCGCACGACGGTCCTCTACAACACCGGTGCCGCCGCGCTTCGTTCGCGCACGGGCCTGTGGTCGTCGATCGCCTGGCATCGGCCGATTCCCAGCGACGAACCGGAAGACCCCTTCGGCGACGAGTACCTGCTGCCCGAGTTCCCGGTCGAGAACTGGGACAGCGCGCGCGGCGGCTGGGTCACGACGACCGAGGTCGTGGTCCTCAAGCATCCGGTCGTGCTGCCGCAGGATCGCGAGTTCGCCTTCTGCTTCGAAGCCTGCATCGACCGGCGGTCCGATGCGTCGCACGACGAACACGCGCTCGCGATCAGCGACCTCGTCGCCCGCATGGAGGACGACATGGCGATGAAGATCGCGGCGCTGCGCGTCGACGGCGGCGGTGCCGGCGACGATCGTGCGATGCAGGCGCAGGCGGATCTGCTCGGCGTGCCCGTCCTTCGGGCGGCATCGCCGCTCACGTCGGCGCTCGGCATCGCGATGCTCGCGGGTACGGCCGCCGGGCTCTGGACGTCGCTCGAGGCGGCGGCCGACGACGCGGCCGTCGGCGACGCCCGCGTCTTCGAACCGTCGGGAGACGCTGCGGAGCGGCGGCGCCGCGTCCTCGAGTGGCGCTACGTCAGAAGTTGTGGCGCAGCCCGAGCTGGAACGACCACGGATTGAAGCCGGGCGGCACGTTCGCCGCGGTGAAGAGGCCGTTGTTGCTGTTGTCGCCGATCACGTTCGCCGCAGCGCCGTTGTTGACGAACTTCGAACCGGTCATGTAGACGTCGGTCCGCTTCGAGAGCAGGTACTGGCCGCCGAGGCCGAAGAAGTTCGCGTCGTTGTACTTCAGCAGGCTGCCGTTGTCGTCGTACTTGTTGTCGATGCGGCCGACGACGCCGATCACGCGGAACGACTGCAAGGGCACCGTGAGGCCGACCGAATACGCGTTCTGCTTCGTCGTCGTGTCGTTCTTCGTGTGGAAGAACAGCGCGTGAACCTTGACGACCTTGAAGTCGTAGGTCCCCGCGACCGTGCTGCTGCGGGTCGTGTTGTTGTCGAGCGGCGCGGCGGCGCTGAGATAGCCCACGCCGACGTACGCCGGTCCGGCCGTATAGGTCAACGAGGCCCCGTAGCCGTTGCCGCCCGCCTTCACCGCGCCGCTCGCCGTCGAATTCGTCGTCGACTCGCCGGGCCGGAACTGCCCCTTGGCCTGGAAGCCCGCGAAGCTCGCGGACTCGATCGTGATCGTGTTGTCGAAGCGTGTTGCATTGCCGACGGCATAGTTCGTCGCGCGCGCGACGGTGCCGGCCAGAAACGGATCGGCGACCGACCAGGTCTGATAGTGCGGCGTGTACTCGCGGCCGAAGCGCAGCTCGCCGACGCCGGCCAGGTTCAGGCCGACGATCGCGCGGCGCCCGAACAGGCGGCTGCCGGTCGAACTCGTCGGCGACGTCGGCGTCGTCCCGGCGACGTTTCCTTGAGGCGCGCTGTTGTCGCTGAGGTCGAAATCCTGCTCGAAGTTGAAGACGGCCTTGAGGCCGTTGCCGAGATCCTCGGTGCCGCGCAAGCCCCAGCGCGACGACGCTTCGCCGCCGCTCCCGATGGACTTCAAGGTCCCGATCGCCGTGTGGTCGAAACGCACATTGCCGTCGGCGATCCCGTACAGGGTGACGGTGGTCTGTGCGCTGGCGGCGCCCATCGCGAGCAGGCCGGCCGCGACGAAGGACGATTGGAATTTCATGACGCTCCCTGAGGCTCGACGGCGCGCAGCCGTTCTCGTTAGCCGCCGATGACGCGACGGGCGGTTCGCTTGGATTGGACGATTCGACCGGAACGGCCGAATGGAGAGTATCGACGAGCCGCGGGCGGCTGAAAAGCGCGTGTCGGTTGGAAGCAACGTCCCGGATTTCTACGGAACCCCGACGATGACGCTGGACGCCTTGAAGATGGCCGTCGCCGCGACACCGGGCTTCAGCCCCAGCGATTTCGCGCTGGCACGGGTCACGATCGCGGCGATCGTGAGCGGGCTGTCCGCGCCGCCGACCGAGACCACGACCTCGTCGTTGACCGCGCCCTGCTCGTGATGCGTCACCACGCCCGCGAACTGGTTGCGCGCGGACAACCTGCCCGACGACAGATCCGTCGCGAGCAGGACCGACGACGCCTTGACGAGCGCAAAGGCTTTCGCGCCGACCGCGAGGCCGAGCGCCTCGGCACTCTCACGCGTGACGATGGCCACGATCGTCTGGCCATCGCCGATGTCGATCTCGACTTCGTCGTTGACCGCTCCGGCCCGGAGCGCGACGACGTCTCCGTGAAAATGGTTGCGTGCACTGGTCTTCATGTCGAGCGCTCTCAGGAGACCGATGTCTCGGGATAGGTCGTGGGCTTGCGCGTTCAACGCGCGGACGAACGCTGCGTGCAAGGTCTCGATCTGTCCGTAGCGATCGATCAGCCGAAGGCCGGGTTCGGTCAGCGTCGTCCTTCCCCCGCCACGCCCGCCGGCCGTCCGTTCGACGAGCGCGAGGCCGGCGATGTTGTTCATCGCGTCGACCGCGTCCCAAGCCGCCTTGTAGCTGATGCCGAGCGCGCGGGCCGCTTGCGTGATCGAGCCCGTCGCATCGATCGCGCGCAACAGGTCGACGCGATGGCGGCCGCCGAGCAGCGCGCCGTCGACGGTCAGCCATACGGTGCCGTCGAGCGTGAGTTCTGGCGCCGCCCGCGCCGCGGTCGGGCGGGCGCTCATGGCCGCACGCGTCCGTGTTCGATCGTCACCACCCGCTCCCCGAACAGCTCGACGTCGACCGGATCGTGACTGATGAGGATCATCGGAAGACCGGTGCGCGCCTGCAGCGCGAGCAACTCCTCGCGCAGGCGCCCGCGCAGCGGCACGTCGAGCGCGGCGAACGGCTCGTCGAGCAGGAGTGCGCGCGGCTGTGCGACGAGCGCGCGCGCGAGCGCCGTGCGCTGCCGCTGGCCGCCGGAGAGTTGTTCGGGAAAGCGATCGGCCAAGGTGTCGAGCTCGAAGGTCGCCAGCCACTCGCTCACGCGTGCCACGTCGTCGCGACGCGAAGGATTCGTCAGGCCGTGCGTCGAACCGAAGGCCACGTTCTGGCGCACCGTCAGGTGCGGGAAGAGCGCGTAGTCCTGGAACAGGTAGCCGAAGTGGCGGTCGCGCGGCCTCACGTTTCGTCGCGACGCCTGATCGAACACGACCTGGCCGTCGACGGCGACATGGCCGGCGTCGGGGCGCAACAGGCCCGCGATCGCCTGCAGCGTGAGGCTCTTGCCGGCCCCCGACGGACCGAACAACACGAGGCGCGACGCGTCCGCGTCGAACGCGACGTCGAGATCGAAGGCGCGCTCGCCGCGGCCCATGCGTCGTGCGATGCGGACGTCCCACTTCATCGCCGACCCAGATCCCGTTGTCCGATTCGCGCGGGCGCGAGACGACTCGCCGCGACCAGGATGACGACCGCCGTGACGGAGATGATCGCGACGAGCTGGTTCGCGAGCGCGTCCTCGCCCGCCTGGACGGCCTCGTACACCGCGATCGAGAGCGTCTGCGTGCGACCGGGGATGCTGCCCGCGATCATCAGCGTCGCGCCGAACTCCCCCAGGGCACGCGTGAACGCGAGCAGCAGGCCGGCGAGGATGCCGCGCCACGCGAGCGGCAGCGTGATGCGGAAGAACACCGCGGCCTCGCCGAGGCCGAGGACGCGCGCCGCCTGTTCGTAACGCGGATCCACCTCCTCGAACGCGGCGCGCGCCGACTTGCAGACGAAGGGAAAGGACACGATGGCCGCCGCGATCACCGCGCCCTGCCACGTGAAGATCAGATGGATGCCGAACGTCGACTCGAGCCAGGCCCCGATCGTCCCGCGTCGGCCGACGAGCACCAGCAGGTAGTAGCCGAGCACGGTCGGCGGCAACACCATCGGCAACAGCAGCAGCGAGTCGACGACGTCGCGGCCGGGAAAGCGCGTGTGCGCGAGGATCCACCCGATCGCGATGCCGACGATGCCACCGACGGCGGTCGCCCAGAGGGCGACCTTCAGCGACAACGAGAGTGCGACCCAGGCCGGCTCCATCGCGTCGGGCTCAGGGCCGTGCGAAGCCGTAGCGGGCGAGGACGGCCTGCGCTTCGGGCGACGCGATGAACTGCGTGAAGCGCGTCGCGAGCGCCTTGTCGCCCGCGGCCTTCATCACGGCGATCGGATACCGGATCGGCGTCGGCGTCGGCACGGCGAACAGGACGCGGACCTTGTCCGGCATGACCGCCGCGTCGGTCGCGTAGACGAAGCCCGCGTCGACCTCCCCGCGCGCGACGTAGTCGAGCACCTGGCGCACCGACTGCGCGCCGATCATCCTCCGCTCGACCTTCGCCCACAGGCCCGCCTGTTCGAGGACCGACTTCGCGTAGCGGCCGACCGGCACGCTCGCGGGCTGTCCGATCGCGATCCTCGACAGGCGTCCGTCGACCGCGGCCGCGTCGAACTCGGCGAGCGACTTCGCGGTGAGCCTGCTGTCCGACGGCACGACGACGACGAGCGCGTTGCGCACGAAGTCGACGCGCGTGCCCGGCTCGACGAGATCCTGCTTCTGCGCCTGGTCCATCGTCTCTTCGTCGGCGCTCGCGAACACGTCGACCGGCGCGCCCTTCGCGATCTGCTGCAGCAACGCGCCCGACGCCGCGAAATTGAAGAGGATCTTCGCGCGGGGATTCTGCGACTCGAAGGTCTTGCCGAGCTCGGTGAAGGCGTTCGTCAGGCTCGCCGCGGCGGAGACCGTGACGTCGGCGGCGTGTGCGAGCGTTGCGAAGAAGGCGACGCCGAGCGCCGCGACAACGCGCTGGAGAGTCGTGAACATCCTGGGAGCGGACCGAGCGGGCGGGACCGCAATATACCGCGGAATACAACGCTCCGACCGGCCTCGGCCGGCTCAGGGCAGCAGCTCGCGCAGCACGAGCGACGTCTCGACCGTGCGTTCGTCCCGTCTCACGGTGAGCCGCACGGTCGTCCCGGGCGCGCGACGAAAGACGTTGCCGATGTCGCCTCCCGACAGTTCGGACGTCGGGACGCCGTCGATCGCCACGAGGCGATCCTTCGCCTCGATCCCCGCCGCTGCCGCCGGCGAATCCGCCGACACCGACACGACGAGCGCGTCCTCGGGCCGATCCTTGAGCACCCGCAGCCCGCCGCGCGGAAACGGCTCCTGCACGTGACCCGGCACGTACTGCCAGCCCATGAGACCCCGCCGGTAGTCGAAGTCGATCGTGAAGTTCGCGAGCAGGTCGGTGCCGATGTTGCCGGCCTCGGTCCGCGACGAGAACGCACCCCGGCGATCCTCGGCATAGCGACCGAACTGGTGCTCGATGCGCGCGCCGCCGATCTCGAAGGGCTCGAGCCGGCTCGCCCAGTTGCGCGACAACCCGCCCGCGCCGAAGGAGGCGGTCTCGACCCCAGCCTTCATCGCAGCCGCCAGCCCGACGCGTTCCGCCCAGTGATGCTGGACGAGCGTGCTGCCCGCATTGCCGGTATCGAGCGCGAACAACCCGGCGCGTCCCCCGAGAATCCCCGTCACGAGCGGGATGTCGGCATCGAACATGAGCGGCGTGACGACCGCGTCGCGTGCGAAGCGATGACGTGCGAACGACGTCAGCGTGAGCCGCCGCGCGCGATAGTCGATGCGCACGCCGAGGCGTTCGAACAGTTCGACGCCGAGGAGCCCGGCGATCGGCGCCTCGCGCCCGCGCTCGAACGTCGGATAGCCGAGATCGAGCACGAAGAAGTGCTGGTCGGTCATCGTGACGCCGCCCGCGTCGAAGCCGCGCTGGTCCGTTCCGCCGAGATCGACGCGCGCGATGCGCGTGTACTGCTCGGTCAGCGTGCCCTCTCCCGCGCCGCCGCTCTGCCCCGCGCCGCTCGCCACGAGCCCGAGTTCCTTCGCGATCGCCGGCGAGACGATCGCATGGCCGCCGGTGTCGAGGATGAAGCGATACGGCCCGCGGCCGTCGAGCCGCGCCTCGATCGTCAGGACCCCGTCCGCCAGGTCGAGCGGGATCGTGACCGGGCGCGTGCCGATGCGCGTGTCGTCGGGCGTGCGCGGCGGGACGAACAGGTCGGCCGTCGCGCGCGCGAGGCGCTCGTAGCGGGCGACCGTCGTCGTCGACGCGTTCCCGTCCGAGTCGGTCGTCGCGATCGTGAACGGCAGGCGCAGTCCGTCGACCTCGCGATAGTCCGTGAGCGTCGTCGTCTCGAGACTCGTCGGCCGGGTCCGGACGATCCGGACGAGATCGCGCGTCGCGGCATCGAAGGACAGCGTCATCGGCTCGCCGCCGCGCGGGACGACGGTGAGCTCGTCGCCACCCGCTTCGTGGCGGACCGGCCCGGCGAAGGCACCGTCGAGATCCGGCTTCAGCCACGCGCGCTTCGCGAGCCACGCATTGCCGATGAAGTGTCTCGTCGAGTCGGCGCCGTCGAGCCGGTGCACGCCGCCCGAGTTGCCCTGGTGCCAGGCGACGCGTCCGTCCCACACGTCGCGCAACGCGAATACCGGGTAGCGCGCGCGTTCGTCGATACGCCCGTCACGCACGTCCTCGACGAGGACCGACTCCCCGTCGAGGCCGCTGCTGCGACTCGTGCCGACAGTGCGCAGGAGGATCACGTCGCGCCACGCGTCGGCGTGCGACTTCGCGCGGACGTCGGCGAACAGGGCCGCGGCGTCCGGGGCGATCGGCGCTGCGGCGGCGGCCGACGCGGCGACGACCAGGATCAGGACAGCGCCAAGCGATTTCATCGACGGCCTCGCGGAATCGAAAGGCCGCGATTCGATCACGTCGGCGAGTGGCGTCGGGCGCCTCGCGACGAAGCGCAGGTTCGACGGATCGAAGCCCGCGTTCGCGTGACGAAGCGCGCGCGGGCGGGCGCGACGGCGCGCGCCGACTCAGGCCGCGGCGGAGCGCCAGAGGCCGAGCGCTTTCTGGACCGGGCGATCGGAGAAGCTGAACAGCACCGCGTCCTCGTCGGCCTCGTGACGGACCGGCAACCAGGACGGCGCGACGAAGATGTCGCGCGGCTTCCAGGCGAAGCTCGTCGCGCCGACGACCGTGCGGCCCGTGCCTTCGACGACGTGATAGATCGTCCCGTCGGTCACGCGCTCGCTCGAGCCCTCGAAGCCCTTCGGCAGGTATTGGATGAAGGTGCCGATCGTCGGCATCGCGGACGCGCCGCTCGCGGGATTCACGAACTGCATCTTGATGCCGTGCGCCGGATGCAGCGGGCCGGTGCGTGCCAGCGTGTCGAGCGTCTCGCGACTGCGCTCGTAGGGATAGTGGAAGACGGGGCTGGTCTTCGAGCTCGGCTCCCAGTCGACCGGCAGCATGTTCGCGCCGAAGCGCGAGAGTGCGTCGCCTTCGGGACGCGTGACCGCCTGGGTTTCCTCGCCGAGTCGTTCGGCGAAGCTGGCGTCGAGCAGGCGCACGAGCGGGATGTCGAGCCCGTCCATCCACACGACCGGCTCGTCGCCGGTGTTGCCGTGGTCGTGCCACGTCCACGACGGCGTGATGATGAAATCGCCGCGCTTCATCGTGACGCGCTCGCCGTCGACCGCGGTGTACGCCCCGTCGCCTTCGATGACGTAACGCAACGCCGACTGCGTGTGCCGATGGCTCGGTGCGACCTCGCCGGGCATGATCACCTGCAAGCCGCAATACAGCGTCTGCGTGATCGACGAATTGCCGCGCAGCGCGGGGTTCTCGAGCACGAGCACGCGACGCTCGGCCTCCTTCGCCGTGATCAGCGCGCCGGCCTCGAGCAGGTAGTCGCGCAGTTCGTCGTAGGCCCAGTGCGCGGCGACGCACGGCGACTTCGGTTCGGGAATGACGAGGCTTCCGAGGACCTCCCACAGTGGGGTGAGGTGGTGCCGGTCGATGCGCGCGTAGAAATCCTCGCGCGCGTTGCTGGTGTTGACCTTCGCGAACATCGCGGTCCTCCGACGAACGAGGCCGGTACTGTACGCCGCCGGAGCCATGACGAACGATCGACCGCGGTCGCGGTCGCACCTCGCCGTGACGATCACCACCGACATCCCCGCGCGCCTCGACCGGCTGGCCTGGTCGCGCTTCCACACGCTGGTCGTGGTCGCGCTCGGCATCACGTGGATCCTCGACGGGCTCGAGGTCACGCTCGCCGGCGCGGTCGCCGGTGCCTTGCGCGACCCGGCGTCGCTGCAGCTGAGCAACGCGGACATCGGCTTGTCGGCCAGCGCCTATCTCGCGGGCGCGGTGGGCGGTGCGCTGTTCTTCGGCTGGGCGACCGATCGCCTCGGCCGCAAGCGCCTCTTCTTCATCACGCTCTTCCTCTACATCGCCGCGACCGCGGCGACCGCATTCGCGTGGAACCTCGCGAGCTTCGCGTTGTTCCGCTTCCTCACCGGCGCCGGCATCGGCGGCGAATACACCGCGATCAATTCGACGATCCAGGAACTCACGCCGGCCCGCCTGCGTGGCCGCGTGGACCTCGCGATCAACGGCAGCTTCTGGGTCGGCGCCGCGATCGGCGCCCTCGGCTCGATCGTCCTGCTCGACCCCGCGGTGCTCGGTCCCGACCTCGGCTGGCGCGTGTGCTTCGGGATCGGCGCCGCGCTCGGTCTCGCGATCATCGGCCTGCGCACCTGGATCCCCGAGAGCCCGCGCTGGCTGATGTTGCGCGGTCGACTCGACGAGGCGAACGCGATCGTCGAGGACATCGAGCGACGCGCTCGGGCGCCTTCGGTCCCCGATCCGTTGAGGACGATCCGCCTCGTGCCGCGCGACCACACGCCGTGGCGCGAGATCGTCGCGGCGCTGCTCGTCACGCATCGTCGGCGCTCGCTGGTCGGGCTCGCGTTGATGGCGTCGCAGGCGTTCTTCTACAACGCGATCTTTTTCACGTACGCGCTCGTGCTGACGAACTTCTACGGCGTTCCCGCCGCGCATGTGGGGTGGTATCTGCTGCCATTCGCGCTCGGCAATTTCGCCGGGCCGCTGCTGCTCGGACCGTGGTTCGACTCGCTCGGTCGACGAACGATGATCGCCACGACCTATGCGCTGTCGGGCGTGCTGCTCGCGGCGAGCGGTTGGCTGTTCGCCCACGGCGTGCTCGACGCCGTCACGCAGACGATCGCGTGGGGCGTGATCTTCTTCTTCGCCTCGGCCGCCGCCAGTTCCGCGTATCTCACGGTCAGCGAGACCTTTCCCCTCGAGATCCGCGCGCTCGCGATCGCGGTCTTCTATGCGATCGGCACCGCGCTCGGCGGCATCGCGGGGCCGATCCTGTTCGGTGTGCTGATCGACTCGGGTTCGCGCGACGAGGTCCTGGTCGGCTATCTCGTCGGCGCCGGCGCGATGATCGCGGCCGCGGTCGTGCAGGCCGTGTGGGGCGTCTCGTCGGAGCGACGATCGCTCGAGGACGTCGCGACGCCGCTCGCCGCGGTCCGCGACTGACCGATTTCAAGTTCCTGCGTCGACTGCCGATGACGGATCACGACACTTCGTCGCGTCCATCAGTCGAGGCCTTCCGTGTTCGCACCGTCCGTCTGCGCCGCCCTCCTCCTCTACGTCACCGCCCGACTCGCCCGGCTGCGCCGCGCCGCCGTGCGCGATCGCCGCTGAGTCATGGACTCCCGGGCTGAAGGCCGGCAGCACTCGGCCGGAGACGCGCGCGACCTGCGCTCCCGCGCGATGTGCCTCCTGCTCGTCGGCGCGTTGCTGTCCCTCGCCGTCGTCCGTTATGCGGGCGCGGAGCCGGTCACGCCGCGGCCGCCCGCGCCGACGAAGACGCGCTGACGCCTCGGCCGGCCGCGCCGGTCCGGCGTAGATCAGCCCCCGACGACCGGTCGTCGGGCGGTCGTTGACCCACGCCCGTGCCCATGATGTGATCGCCGCACAGCTCGCGGCGCCTCCCTGCCGCGCCCCTCACGACGAATGGTTCCCGCCGGCTCCCGCTCGGTGGTGGGCTCGTCATCGCTGATCATGGCCGCCGCCCGACTCCCCCTCGACGAAGCCGCGCGACTCGACTCTCTCCACGCACTCGAGCTACTCGACACGGCGCCGGAGCCGGCTTACGACGACCTCGTCCGACTCGCGCGCGAGCTCTGCGCGACCCCGATGGGTCTCGTGACCCTCGTCGACGAGCATCGCCAGTGGTTCAAGGCCCGCGAAGGCGTCCCTCTGACGGAGACGTCGCGCGACGTCTCGTTCTGCGCACACACGATCCTCGATCGCGAACAGGTGCTCGTCGTCGACGACGCGCTCGCCGACCCGCGCTTTTGCGACAACCCCCTCGTCGCGGAAGGTCCGCGCATCCGCTTCTACGCAGGCGCACCGATCGTCGACCAGGACGGGCGAGCGCTGGGAACGCTGTGCGTGATGGACGTCGAGCCGCGCACGTTGACGTCGGCTCAACGCGAGTGCCTGCAGGCGCTCGCGCGCCAGGCTTCGGTGCTGATCCTGCTGCGCGCGAAGGCGACGACGGCGGCGCGGATCGCGCGAGAACATTCGCGGTTGTCGGTCGAGGCGCGCCTCAAGCAACAGCACGGCAGCGAACTCCTCGACCTCGTCCTGCGCGGCGACCGCATGGGGCTGTGGGACCTGCACCTCCCGACCGGCGAGTGGACGATCAATGCGCGCGAACTCGCGATGCTCGGCTACTTCGGCGTTGCGGCGCCGCCGGCCCTGGGCACGCTGCAGGAGATGATCCACCCCGACGACTGGCCGGCCTTCGAAACGGCGATGCACCCGCACGTCGACGGCAAGACGTCGTTCTTCGAATGCACCCACCGCCTCCGGCATCGGGACGGGCACTGGATCTGGGTCCTCGGTCGTGCCGTGATCGTCGAGCGCGACGTGTGGGGCACGCCGATCCGCATCGTCGGCACGCACGTCGACGTCACCGAGACCCATCTGCGCGACGAGGAACAGCGTCGCAACACGGAGCGCCTCGAACTGGCGATGAGCGGCGGCGACATCGGGATGTGGGACTGGCACACGGCGACCGACACCGTGGTTCGCAACGAGGCGTGGGCGCGCATGTTCGGCTACGACCCGGTCGAGACCGAGACGGGCGACGGCCTGTGGCGACGCACCGTGCATCCCGACGACCTCGAGCCCGCGCGCGCGCTGATGGAGCGCCACTTGCGCGGCGAGACGCCGATGTACGAGACCGAAGTCCGCATGCGTCACAAGGACGGCCACTGGTTGTGGATTCTCGACCGCGCGCGCGTCGTCGAACGGGATGCCGCGGGCCAGGTCAAGCGCGTCGTCGGCACGATCATGAACATCACCGCGCGCCGCGAAAGCATCGCCGCGCTCGAGGCCGCCACCGAGATGCTGACCCGCACCGGCGCGATGGCCCGCGTCGGCGGGTGGGAACTCGAGGTCCCGAGCGGCGCGGTCACCTGGTCGACCGAGGTGTATCGCATCCACGATCTCGAGCCCGGCGACCGGCCCGATCTCGCCCAGGCGATCGAGTTCTATGCCGCGGGCGCGCGGCGCACGCTCGAGGACGCGATCGAGCGGGCGATCGCCGACGGCACGCCCTTCGATCTCGAGCTGCCGCTCGTGACCGCGCGCGGCCGCGACATCTGGGTCCGCTCGCGCGGCGTCGCCGACCGCGTGAACGGCGTCACCGCGCGCCTGCACGGCAGCATCCAGGACATCACCGACCGCAAGCGCGCGGAGCAGGCGCTGATCGACAGCGAGCGCCGCATCCGCACGATGGCCGACAGCCTGCCGGCGTTGATCGCCCACGTCGATCGAGACGAGCGCTACACGTTCGTCAACGCGCATCTGCTGCGCTTCCTCAAGAAGACCCAGGAGGAGGTGCTCGGTCAGAAAGTGGCGACGATCCGCGGCGAGAAGCGCTACGAGCAGTTCCGCGGGGCGCTGCACGAGGCTTTCACGGGCAAGACCGTCTCCTTCGAGGCGGAAGGTCCGGCCTTCGGTCGCCACTACCACACGCAATCGCACTTCATCCCCGATCGCGACGAGACCGGCCGCGTGAACGGCGTCTATGCGATGACGCTCGACATCACGGACCGCAAGCGCGCCGAGCTGCTTCGCGCCGAGACCGACGAGCGCCTGCGCGCGATCACCGACAACCTTCCCGCGCTGATCGCGGAACTCGACCCCGAGTGGCGCTTCCGCTTCTGCAACGAGACCTATCGCACCTGGCTCGACATCGACCCCGCGTCGGTGCAGGGTCGGCACATCGTCGACGTGGTGAGCAACGACTACTTCAAGGGCTGCGAGCCGCATCTCGTGCGCGCGTTCCGCGGCGAGAAGGTCAGGTTCGAGCAGACGCTCGACCTGCCGATCGGGCTGCGCACCCTGCAGACCACCTACCTGCCGCACTTCGACGCGCAGGGCGCGGTGACCGGCGTCTACGGCATGACGCACGACATCACCGACCAGAAGTCGATCGAACGGCGTCTCAACGCGCTCGCGCGCATCGACCCGCTGACCGGCCTGCCCAACCGTCGGCAGTTCGAGGAACGCGTCGCCGATTCGATGGCGCGCTCACGACGCAACGGCACGTCGATGGCCGTGCTCTATCTCGACATCGATCGCTTCAAGTCGATCAACGACACGCTCGGGCACGCGGGCGGCGACGAGGTGCTCAAGCAGGTGGCCGAACGGCTGCGGGCCTCGGTGCGAACGAGCGACGTCGTCGCGCGGCTCGCCGGCGACGAGTTCGTCGTCGTGCTCGAGCACCTCGCGACCGACGACGAGGCGAACCACATCGCGGCGAAGGTCGTCGCGGCGATGCGCCCGGCCTTCCGCGTCGACGGAAGCCCCTTCCTCGCGACACTGAGCGCGGGCGTCGCGATGTTCCATGGCGACGACGAGGACACCGAGGTCCTGTTGTCGCGCGCCGACCGCGCGCTCTACACCGCGAAGTCCACCGGCCGCAATCGCGTGAGCGTCGCGAACGCCTGACGCGCGCCGACGTCGTGTCGGTCGCACGATCAGCGGAGCGCGGACGCCTCCGTCGGCGCCAGCCACAGGTATTCCGGCTTGCGCATCAACGCCGGCCACAGCAGGTCCGGCACGTCCTCCCGCCAGCCGCGCCGCGCGCGCCACGACGCCTCGAAGCCTTCGCGCGTCCGGCCGTCGTCGAGGCGTGCGCACCACGCGAACACGAACTCGTCCTCGCGCACCGGCAGCCGCGTGTAGGCATTCGGCGTCGGCTCGCTCGCGAGCGTGGCGAAGACCGGGGCGCCGCACGCGGCGAGCGCGGGTTCGAGCGTCGTCGCGAAGAAGTGCGCGAACGCGTCGCAGGTATCGGAGGCGATCGGATGCAGGCCGACGATCAAGGTCGATGGGCGCCCCGTCGGCCGACCCGGCTCCCAGCGGCGCGCGCGCAGCAGCAACACGTTGTCCGAGTCGAGCATCGTCGCGACGGCCGGCGCCCGGTGCGCCTGCCAGACCGGCCCCTCGTAGAAGCGGGTCAGCGCGCGCAGGCGCGCATCGAGGTCGGTGAAGCCCCGCCACCACACGAAGCGGTCGGGATCGTCGAGATCGCGGCACTGCCCGAGGACATGCGCACCTACGGCGTTCTGCGAGTCGACGAAGCGCGTCTCGAAGTGCTCGATCAGCACGTCGCGCTGATCGACGTGCAGGGTGTATTGCCGCAACTCGACGATCGGACAGGTCGGCGGCTTCATGCGGCGCGCTCGAAATGCATGATCCAGTTCGTCTCCCACGTCGTGCCGCCGTCGAGCGAGAACGCCTGCTCCCAGCGCGGCGTGTCGGTGTCCGCGCGAAACCACGCGAAGCGACACAGGATCGGCCGTCCGTCGAGGACGTCGTCGCCGTAGAAGAGGCCGACGCCGTCCTCGAAGCCGCCGGTGACCGGCGGCTCGATCCCGGGAAAGCGCGCGTCCATCCACCAGATCGACCAGCGGCGCGCCGCGGCGTCGAACTGGCGGATGCCGATCGCTTCGTACCGCCCCGTGGGCAGCTCGAGCACGTTGTCGTCGACGTTGCCGAGGCCCGACAGGATCGGCCGGTTCTCGCAGGTGCCGTCGAAGGCGTCCCACGTCTCGCAGTCGGCGAGACGGCGCTGCAGCCGGCGATGACGGATCGTCCAGCGTCCGACGAGGAAGTCGAAATCGTGTGGCGCGCCGTGCGGCAGGTCGCGCGCGGTCAGGAGGTTCGCGGGCATGGCAGGGATCCGGGAGTGGCGATGCGAGCACCCTAGCCCCGGTAGTTGCCAACCTGTGTCAGCTATTCGCGGCATACTCGATCGATGCGTGCGAGCCGTCTCCTGTCGATCCTCATCGAGCTCCAGGTCAAGGGGCGCATGAGCGCCGAGGCGCTCGCGGCGCAGTTCGAGGTGTCGAAGCGGACGATCTATCGCGACGTCGACGCGTTGAGCGCGTCGGGCGTCCCGGTCTACGCGGACCGCGGACCCGGCGGCGGCTTCCAGTTGCTCGACGGCTACCGCACGCGGCTCACCGGCTTGTCGCAGCCGGAGGTCGAGGCGCTGCTGCTCGTCGGCCTGTCCGGGCCGGCGGCCGACCTCGGCGTCGCGGAACACGCCGCCTCGGCGCGCCTGAAGCTCCTCGCCGCCCTTCCGCCCGAGGCGACCGACGCGGCGCTACGCGTCGGCGATCGCTTCCATCTCGACGCGGTCGACTGGTATCGGCGCGCGTCGCAGCCCGCCTGTCTCGCGATCGTCTCGCGCGCCGTCTGGGAGGGTCGGCGCCTCACGATCGACTACGAGAGCTGGACCGCGCGGCGGCCGAAGACCGTCGATCCCTACGGCCTCGTGATGAAGGCCGGGACCTGGTATCTCGTCGCCGGCACGTCGCGACGCATCGCGATCCACCGCGTCGACCAGATCCATGCGGCGTCGCTCGAGGACGCCGCCGTGGTCCGTCCGAGGGACTTCGACCTCGCCCGCCATTGGCAGGCGGAGGTCGAGCGCTTCGAGGCCGCCCTCGAGCGCGACGTCGCGACGATCCGCGTCGGCGAGGCCGCGATGTCGCGCATCCAGCGCCTCGGTCCGACCGGCGAGGACCGCGTGCGTGCGGCGACGCCCGATGCCGCCGGCTGGCGAACGGCAACGGTGCCGATCGAGGGCATCGAGCATGCGGCGTTGCTGATGCTCGGTTTCGGACCGGAGGTCGAGGTCGTCGCGCCGGCCGCACTCGCCGAGCGCGTGCGCGCGCTCGCGACGGCCGTGCGGCGCATCTACCGGAAGGCGCGTTAGGCGGCGTCGGCCGACGGCGGGCACGCGCAACGCGCCGCGAGCCGGTCGAGGAAGGGATCGTGGATGCCGCGGGTCGACAGACCGGCGATGGTCTGCGTCAGATACTCGCTGCAGGGGCCGAGGAAGCCGCCGGCGGTCTCGAGCACGGAGACCACGCGCTCGTCGTCGAGACGCCCCGCATAGCCTTTCGCCCGGCGCTCGACGGCGAACGCGATCGCGCTGACCGGACCCGCGTCGGTGCGGGCCTTCACCCAGGTGGGACGATAGGCGCCGGTCACCATCTCGCGACGCCAGACCATCCGCAGTTCCGCGAGCGCGTGATGGCGTTCCAGGCGCAGCACGACGCCCTGGCAACGGCCGCCACGGTCGAGACCGAGCACGAGGCCGGGCTTGCCCGGCGAGCCGCGTCCGAGTTCGGACCAGATGCAGAAGGAGCGATGCAGTCCGTGGACCATCGCGACGCGCTCCTCGGCAACCGGGACCAGCGGATTCCAGATCAGCGAACCGTACGCGAACAGCCAGATGTCGCCGTCGGGCGCCTTCGTCATCGTCTCCGCGAGCGAGCGATCGATCTGCTCGGCCGTCCACGCATACGGAACGCGTGCCCGCAGATAGTTCTGCAACGCGCTGCCATCGCACAGGTCGTCGCGCGACAACGGGCGGACTTCGAGCGGATCGCGTTCGGACACGGTCATGCGGCTCCGAAGAATGAGGACTCCATGATCGACCATCGGCCGCGTGCGTTGTTTCCTGAATCACGCTTCGATCGACATCGAAACAACAGCGGGTGACGATTTTCGATACTCGCAACGTACCGACAGTCCCCGAACGCGCCGGAGTCTCTTCATGTTGACCTGCTTCATCCGCTATCAGCTCGACCCCTTCCAGCGCGCGACGTTCGCGACCTATGCCGGGAACTGGGGACGGATCATTCCGCGCAACGGCGGCCATCTCGTCGGATACTTCCTGCCGCACGAGGGCACGAACGACGTCGCGTGGGGCTTGATCGCCTTCGAGAGCCTCGCCGCCTACGAGGCCTACCGCAGACGCTTGCGCGTGGATCCCGAGGCGCTCGCGAACTTCGCGCTGGCGACGAAGCAACGCTTCATCCTTCGCGAGGAGCGCACGTTCTGCGAAGTGGTCGACGGGACCCTCGGCATCCCCGTACCGGCACAGGAGACTCCATGAAGAGCCAGCAGGAGAAAGGCGACGCGTTCCGCGCGTTGCATCACGGCCCGAGCGCATTCGTCATCCCGAATCCCTGGGACATCGGCACGTCGATGCTGCTCGCGGACGCCGGCTTCGCGGCGCTCGCGACGACGAGCGCGGGCTATGCGTTCTCGATCGGACGTCCCGACAACGCGGTCGGACGCGACGAGATGATGAAACACGTCGCACAGATCACCGCGGCCACCGACCTGCCGGTCAGCGGCGACCTCGAGAACGGCTACGGCGACACGCCCGAAGCCGTCGCCGAGACGATCCGCCTCGCCGCGGCCAACGGCCTCGTCGGCTGTTCGATCGAGGATTCGACGACGCGACCCGACGACCCGATCTACGCCTTCGATCTCGCGGTCGAACGCATCCGCGCCGCGGCGGCCGCCGCGCGCGCGCTGCCGTTCACGTTCACGCTGACCGCGCGATGCGAGAACTTTCTCGTGGGCCGTGCCGACATGCCGGACACGCTGCGCCGCCTCGAGGCGTATCGCGACGCGGGCGCCGACGTCCTCTACGCGCCGGCGCTGAAGACGATCGACGACGTGAAGACCGTCGTGCGCGCCGTCGACGGCCCCGTCAACGTGCTCGCCGGTTCCCAGGCCTTCACCGTGCAGGCCTTGTCGGATGTCGGCGTCAAGCGCATCAGCCTCGGCAGCCTGCTCACGTGCGCCGCGTACGGGGAAGTGCGTCGCGCCGTCGACGAGATCCGGACCGAGGGCAGCTTCGGCTTCGCGACGCGGGTCGCGCCGTACGGCGTCCTGAATCCGTTCTTCAAGCGCGCCGGAAGAGGCTAGCGCCAGGGCGACGGCGCTTAAGCCTCGCTTAAGTTTGCCGTCGCAGACTCCGCGTCCACGGTCGCGCCTCGTGCGCGCTCTTCACGACAAGGAGTCCCCCATGCCCTTCAAGCGTCTCGTCAGAAACCTGGTCATCGCCGGCGTGATCGGCGGCGGTGGATTCGCGCTCGCGCGCCTCGACGCGCCGATGGTGTCGTCCGTGCAAGCCGCGTCCAATGCCCCGGCGCTCGCCGCCGCCCAGCCCGTCGTCCCGACCGCGCCGGCCGCGCAACAGCTCGCCGCCGCGCCCGCGGCCTTGCCGAACTTCACCGCGCTCGTGCAGCGCTACGGCCCCGCGGTCGTGAACATCACCGTCACCCAACGCGCGACCCGCAGCAACATGACGCTGCAGCGGGGCATGCAGCCGAGCGACGGCGACGACGACGACGACAACGATCCGTTCTCTCAATTCTTCCGCGGCCTGCCGTTCGGCGGCAACGGCCCGCGCTTCGCGGTGCCACGGGGTGGCAATGGAAGCGGAATCATCCAGCGCGGCCTCGGTTCGGGCTTCATCGTCAGCGCCGACGGCACGATCCTCACGAACGCGCACGTCGTCGACGGCGCGACCGAGGTCGTCGTCAAGCTCACCGACCGTCGCGAATTCAAGGCGAAGGTGATCGGCTCGGACAAGAAGAGCGACATCGCCGTCATCAAGATCGACGCGAAGGACCTGCCGGTCGTGTCCTTCGGCTCGTCCGACAAGCTCGCCGTCGGCGAATGGGTCGTCGCGATCGGTTCGCCGTTCGGCTTCGACAACAGCGTGACGGCCGGCATCGTGTCGGCGAAGGCGCGTTCGCTGCCGACCGACAACTTCGTGCCCTTCATCCAGACCGACGTGCCGGTGAATCCGGGGAACTCGGGCGGACCGCTGTTCAACCTCTCCGGCGAGGTCGTCGGCATCAACTCGCAGATCTTCTCGGAGTCGGGCGGCTTCCAGGGCATCTCGTTCGCGATCCCGATCGACATCGCGTTGCACGTGAAGGACCAGCTGGTCGCGCACGGCAAGGTCGTTCGCGCCCGGATCGGCGTCACGATCCAGGACGTCAATCAACAGCTCGCGAACTCGTTCAAGCTGCCGCGGCCGATGGGTGCGCTCGTCTCCGACGTCGAGGCCGGCGGCCCGGCGGCGAAGGCCGGACTCAAGTCGGGCGACGTCATCACGCGCCTCGACGGTCGCGACATCGATCGCTCGGCCGACCTGCCTGCGCGCATCGCCACGCTCAAGCCCGGCAGCACCGCGAAGCTGCAGGTCTGGCGCGACGGCAGGTCGCAGGACATCGACGTGTCGCTCGGCACGCTCGACGACGCGCCGACCATCGCGAAGGCCGACACGTCGTCGGGCGAAGGCAAGCTCGGCGTCGCGGTCCGTCCGCTGCGTCCCGAAGAAGCGAAGCGCCTCGGGGCGGTTGCCGACGGCACGGGACTCGTCGTCGAACAGGCGAACGGCGCCGCGGCGGAGGCCGGCATCGAGCCCGGCGACGTGATCCTCACGTTCAACGGTCAGCCGGTGAAGTCGGTCGATCAGTTGAAGGGCCTGTTGTCGAAGGCGGGGAAGAACGCGGCGCTGCTGGTCCAGCGGGGGAAGGCGCGGATCTTCGTGCCGGTGGATCTGGGCTAGCTGTGAGTCCTCAACACGATGCCAGTTGTAGTGATGCAACCAGTGATGGAGCATGTTGGCGCGCCGGTCGGAATGGCGATAGACGAAGCCTTGGCCCATTCACGCAAGGCGGATTGGACGAAATGCCCAGGCCGGCGTCGTAGCGCACGGCGGCTTCAAGGAAGGCGACGGCGGCTGGGACGGTCTCGTCGGCGGCCGTCGCTTGTGTTGATCTCGATACCGCATACGTCGATCAGTCAGAAGACTCGACCGATCCTTGACGACCGCTTTTCGAGAAGCAATTCAAGCGAGCCCTGATGCAATCGATCGGTCGCTTGTCGCAGCAGCAGCAGCTTGTGATGTCTTGCATGTTCGAACGCGAACTGAATCAGCGCGAAGTGGCTCGCGTCTTCCACTTACCGAGAGTCGCGTGAGCCAGATCAGGCGCCAGGCTGTTTGCCAGATACGTGTCGTTTTGCAGGCGATGGACGTACTGGCCACCGCATAACTTTTGGTGTTCGGCCGACCTGTCGTCGCAGCAGCTTTCTGCATTGCGTTGCGTCTTCGGTGTCCTGAATTCCGCGTCACTTCATCCGGCCGGCTAATTCCTCGTCGGTCGTCGATGACCTCGGCCTCGGTCGGACGCAATTCGCCTAGAACGTTCACGCGCGGCAGGAATGCCAGGGCATGGCGAATCGGTTAATTCGCATGTGCCGACGGTTCCGCAGGTGGGCCGTCAGAACTTTCTTCGAGAGCACTAAGGGTCCTCCCGTCGCATAATCGCGGAATGGATACAGTTTTCGGCGTGGAAGAGGTGCGCGACCGCATTCGGTCGGCGATCATGGACGGCAGTCTCGCGCCCGGAACCCTCATGCCCCAGGGTCCGCTCGCCCGCCAACTGGGGATCAGCCGCACCCCGATGCGCGAAGCTTTGAGGATGCTTCAGGAAGAAGGGCTGGTCGAGATCGAGAGGAATCGACGGGCGCGGGTCGCAGACTTCAACGCCGACGATTTCGAGCAGGTCTATGCGACGCGGATCCTTCTTTCCGCGACGGCCACGCTCATGACGGTGCCTCGCATGACCGACGCGGACGTGGCGGACTTGAGAGCCACGTTCGAAGATATGCGCATCGCATCCGCGGCAGACGATTCCGTCGCATGGCGCGTTGCCGATAGAAGATTCCATCGCCTGCATCTGTCGAAGGCGTCCCCAAGCCTGTTGCGGGAACTCGACGCATTGTTCGATCGCGCAGCGCTCTTTCGCCTGTTGCGCCTGAAGGATCAGCCGCACCGGCAGACCGTCATCGCGGGCGATCACGAGGCGGTTGTCGCGGCGTGCGAAGCACGCGACGGTTCGGAGGCCGCTGTCAGCGTAGCGCGCCACCTGTCTCGTGTTGCCTTGACGCTCCTTGCGCGAACAAATCCGGATCACGACCCGTCGACAATTCGAGCCGCACTCAACATCGTGACGGCGCTCCAGCGCTGAAGTGGATACACCACTTGCGCGTTCGCACCAAGGTGGCTACCATCGGCCCCGGCGAAGTGGATACACTTCGCGCTAACGTTGATGATGGTGCAACGGGGAGAGAGACAGATGAACGCCATCAAGAGCGTCTTGCGACGCATCTCGTTTGGAGCAGCGCTTCTGCTCGTGTCGATCTATAGCGCACACGCGCAGACCAACGAAATCCGCGTCGGCGTACTGCTCGCGCTCAGTGGTCCGGCGGCTTATCTCGGCACGCCGGTCCAACAATCGTTGCAGCTGCTCGTCGATCATTACAACGCCGACGGCGGTATCGCCGGCCGCAAATTGGTCCTCGTGACCTACGACACCGAAGGGAACACCGGGAAGGCCGTGCAGCTGTTTCGCCGGTTGGTTGAGTCGGACATGGTGCAGGTCGTCATTGGTCCATCGACGACCGGCGAATCGCTCGCAATCGGGCCGATCGCCGAGGAATTGAAGGTGCCAATGATCTCGTTCGGCGCCGGCCGGGACATCGTGCTGCCGGTCAAGCAGAATTCCTTCAAAGTGCCGCCAACCGACGAGATCGAGATCCGGCAGCTCCTTCGCGACTTCGCGCGTCGAGGCATCCGGAAAATCGGTGTCATCGCCACCGCAGGACCCTACGGCCAGAGCGCGGAAGCGCTATTAAAGAGGTACGCGCCGACGGCCGGAATCGACATTGTCGCGTTCGAGGAATACCAGGCGCTGGACACGGATCTGACCGCGCAGATCGTGCGCGTCCGCGACAGCAATCCCGACGCGCTGCTCATCTGGGCCACCGACCCCGGTGCAACACTGCTAGTCAAGCAGGCCGCTGCGCTGGGCTTCAAGAAGCCGGTCTTCAACAGCCCGGCCGTCGCGGATCCGAAGTTCATCGCGAAGGCCGGTCCCGCGGCGGAAGGAACCTACGTGCAGTCGAGTCGCCTGCTCGTTGCTGCCGACCTGCCCGACTCCGATCCCCAGAAGGCTGGCCTCGTCTGGCTGACGCGCGCGTATCGCAAACGTTTCGGCGAAGAGCCTCCGCAGAATTCTGGCCATCCCTACGACGCGCTCTTGCTGATCGAGCAGGGTTTGAAGCAGCTGCGCAGCGATGGCGTGGGCAGCCTCGCGAAGGCGATGGAGAAGGCGAAGTTCTGCGGGGCGAACGGATGTTTCCAGATGTCGGCCCTGGACCACAACGGCTTGCCGCCCGAATCGATGGTCATCCTTCAGGCGCGCGGAGGCCGTTGGGTGCTATCGCAATGACGTCGTCGCGTCCGGCAAGTAGGCAGCGCCCGTGAACCAGTTCCTGCAGATCCTCGTCTCGGGACTGGTGCTGGGTGCCGTCTACGGCATGACCGCATTGGGGTTCGGCATCGTCTACAACGCGACGCGCGTGATCAACTTCGCCCATGGCGAGTTCGTGATGATGGGCGGCCTGATCACGGCGGTGCTCGCGACAAACTTCCATCACGAGAGCTGGCTCGCCGCATGCGAGGCCGTCGTCGTGGTCGCGACGCTCGGCGCCATCCTCGATCGCGTGATCATTCAGAACGCGCGGCGCCGCGAGCACCTGACTCTTGTCATGATCACCATCAGCGCTGCGTCGATCTTCCGTGGCTTGATGGAAGCCGTCGTCGGCCGCGACGTGTATTTCACCGCGACTTTTCCCGGCGCGACAGACCTGCATGTCGGAGAAATCTATATTTCAGGACAAGCGATCTGGGTGGTACTGACCCTGGCCGTGATCAGCACGTCGCTCTACGTGCTTCTCCATCACACGCGGCTCGGAAAGGGCATGCGGGCGGCGGCTTCCAACGAACGCGCGGCGCGCCTCTATGGCATCGATCCAGGCTGGATGTCGACGGTGTCCTATGCGATCGCCGGGGGCATCGGGGCTGCCGCGGGCGCAGTGATCGTCCCGCTCGCGTCAGGGTATTACCAGACCGGACTCTACTTTGGCCTGAAAGGCTTTGCCGCCGCCATCCTCGGCGGGCTCGGCAATCCGTTTGGCGCGATTGTCGGCGGCATGATGATCGGCGTGCTCGAGAATTTGGCCTCCGGATACGTGAGCTCGGGCTACAAGGACTCGATTGCGCTCGGCCTACTACTTGTCCTTCTGCTCTTTCGCCCGTCAGGCCTTTTCAACCTCGCAGAAGCGAAGCGGGTATGAGCGCTCCGGCAAGCGGCGTCTCTAGCTATCGAAGGGACATGATCGGCATCGTCGTGCTGGCGGCATTCGTGTTCTGCATCGGATCGCTGGCGAGCGGTTCGTACTTGAAGACCATGCTGATCTTCTCGATGATCTACGGCATCGCTGCCATCGGCTTGTGCCTCGTCTTCGGCTACGGTGGGCAAATATCGCTATGCCAGGGTGCGATGTTCGGCCTCGGCGCCTATACCTGCGCCGCCCTCGTGCAGCGCTGGCGAGTCGATCACCTCCTCGCGCTCGGCGCGTCCATCGCGCTGCCGGCGCTGGTCGGATGGCTCGTCGCGCGACCGCTCGGACGGCTGTCGAGCCACTACCTCGCGATGGCGACGCTCGCACTCGGGCTGATCCTCTCCATCCTTTTCGCGCAGGTCCGGACGATCACCGGCGGCGCGGACCCGGGCGTGATCGACCTTGCATCGTTCGCGCCGTTCGGCATGCCGCTGGGCACGACGAGCTCGATGCACTGGGTCTGCGGCGTGTGCCTCGTCGTCGTCATGGTGCTCGCCGTCAATCTCATCAACACGCGCATCGGGAGGGCCTTGCGCGCGATCCGTAGCGGCGAGGTCCCGGCCGCCTGCCTCGGCATCGATACGAGCAAGTACAAGGTCGATGTCTTCGCGGCGGCGTCCGGACTCGCGGGTCTCGGGGGGGGCCTGTATGCGTTCGCGACTCGAACCTTCAACTCGTCGGCATTCGAGATCGGCTTCTCGATCGATCTGCTGACGATGGTCCTGATCGGTTCCGTGCGCAGTCCCTGGGGCGCAATGGCGGGCGCGCTGGTCATCACGGTCCTGCCGGCGTTCCTCGAGCACCTCGACCGGTTCCGGCTCCTTTCCTTCGGTCTCCTGATGACGGGTGTCATGGTCTTCATGCCCGACGGGTTAACGAGCGCCGCCTATGCGGGTGCCCGCAGGCTCGTCAAGAGGGCCCAATGACGCTGCAGATCGACGCGCTTTCTAAGCGTTACGGCGGCCTCGCGGCCGTGGACGACGTGACGCTCACCGCTCGTGCCGGAGAGGTGACGGCGGTGATTGGTCCGAACGGCGCCGGCAAGACGACGTTGATCAACCTGATCAGTGGCGTCGTCGCCGCTGACGATGGCACCGTGCAGCTCCACGGACGCGACCTCTCATCCTGCAACGCAACCCATCGCGCCATGGCCGGCCTGACGCGGTCGTTCCAGAGTCCGCAGCTGTTCGAAGGCATGACGGTGCTGCAGACCGTGATGGTCGGCGCGCACAACCGCGCGCGGAGCGGATTCATCGCGTCCATGCTGCGCGGACCCGCGGTGATCCGCGAGGAGGCCGCGATCGAAACGGCGGCGTTGCAGGCGCTCGAAACGGTGGGCGTCCCGGCTTCGATCCATCAGCGTCCTGCGCACGACCTGGCCTACGGGCTGCAGCGGCGCGTCGAGATCGCCCGCACCGTCGCCATGGACGCGAAGGCGATCCTCTTCGACGAGCCCGCCGCCGGGCTCAACGATCAGGAAGTCGACGAGATCGCCGACCTGATCCAGCGGCTGCAACGGCGCGGGACGATCATCGTCCTCGTCGAACACCGCATGGAGATGGTGATGCGGTTGTCCCAGCACATCGTGGTCATGAACTTCGGGACCAAAATCGCAGAGGGAACCCCCGACGAGATCCAGCGCAACCCGGCCGTGATCGCGGCCTACCTGGGCACCGAGGAGACCAGCGATGCTTGAGGTCGTCGGCGTCGACGCGTCGTATCGCGCGGTCGTCGCGCTCTCGCAAGTTTCGTTGACGGTGGCGAGCGGCGAGATCGTCGCTCTGATCGGTGCGAACGGCGCCGGCAAGTCGACCCTGCTCAACGTCATCTCGGGCATCGTCAGGGCAACCGGCGGCGATGTTCGTTTCGAAGGCGAGTCAATCCTGCGTTCAACGCCGGCACACATCGTGAGGCGGGGCGTGGTGCAGGTGCCCGAAGGCAGGCAGGTCTTTGGAGACCTGACGGTCCTCGAGAATCTCGAGATCGGCGCGTTCACCTGTCCGAAGGCCGATCGGTCCGAGATCGGCCGCGTGATCTACGACCTGTTCCCCCGGCTTCGTGAACGATCCTCGCAACTCGCAGGCTACCTGTCGGGTGGCGAGCAGCAGATGCTCGCCCTCGGGCGGGCGCTCATGGCGCGGCCTCGGCTGCTGCTGCTGGACGAGCCGTCGATGGGCATCGCACCGATGGTCGTCGCGGAGATGTTCCGCGTCTTCCGCCAGATCAATCGCGAACTCGGCATCACGATCCTGCTGGTCGAGCAGAACGCGCGCGCGGCGCTGAAGCTCGCCGATCGCGCCTACCTGCTGTCGAGTGGGCGCATCGCCTACCAAGGCCGGGCGAGTGACCTGCTCGACGACGCCGCGGTCAGCGACGCCTTTCTCGGCCGCCGCGTCAGCGTGCCCGCCAATGTTGACACGATCGGGAACGGGCCTCAATGAACGACGAACCCTTGCCGCACGATCGCACGGCGGTCCCCAGACCGGCCCGCGTCTTCGCATACGAACGACTGGACGTGCGCGATACCAGCATCGACTGGCTGTCGTCGCGCGGCGTGGAAATCCGCTTTGGCAGCGCCCAGCGGCAGGCCGGCTTCCGTCGCTATTCGGAAGAACTCTTCATAGAAGAGGCCCAGGGCTGCGATGCCCTGCTGGGTTCGAGCAGCGCGCTCATCGGGAGGCGGGTGATCGAAGCGCTGCCCGACCTCGCGTTCATCTGCAAGTTCGGGATCGGCGTCGACTCGATCGATGTCGGCGCGGCGACCGAACACGGCATCCTTGTCACGAATACGCCTGACGAAGCCGGAGTCGTCGCCGTCGCCGAGCATGCGATCGCGCTCATTCTCGCGTTGCGGAAACGTCTGACAGTCTGGACGCCCGCCTCGATGAAAGCGGGCGGCTGGCGCGGCTCCGAATATGCCGGCATGGTCCGCGGCATGACCGTCGGCATCATCGGCTTCGGACGCATCGGACATGCGGTGGCCAGTCGACTTGCGGGCTGGAACGTCACAATACTCGCGTACGACGTGCGGCACGTGGAGTCGGACGACAAGGCGGACGACGGTGTCGTCCGCGTCGCGCTCGACGAGCTGTTGCGCAGGGCCGACGTCGTGACTCTGCATTGCGGCGCGACGCCGCAGAACGGGCATCTGATCGACCACGCCGCCCTCGCGCGGATGAAGGAGTCCGCCCTGCTCATCAACACGGGGCGCGGCTCGCTGGTGGATCCTGTGGCCCTCGTGCAGGCGCTGCGCAGCGGACGTCTCGCGGGCGCGGGTCTTGACGTCTACGAGCAGGAACCGCCTGATCCGCAGAACGAGCTGTTCACGCTGCCGAACGTGGTCACGACGCCGCACGTCGCGGCCTGGACTCTCGACGTGGTCCTCGATCGCCGGGCCCGGGCGGCGCGCAATCTGCACGCGTTGCTGCGCGGCGAGGCCTGCGCCGACGTGGTCAACCCGGAGGCCCGTCCACGGGCGCGGCCGCGGGCGTTTCCGGTTGACCCCGCATGATCGTGGAGCCGACCGATGACTGATCCGCGAATCCCCGATTCGTCGAAGGCCTTCGGCTTCGTCGGACATTGCGATCTCGCGGGGCGCGGCGATGCCCTGCAGGTCATGGTCGAGCGCGACCATGCCTTCATCGGACATCGCATCAGCAGCGGTATCAGCGTGGTGGACGTGAGCGACCCCCGACGACCGACGCCGGTCGGCTTCCTGCCGATCCATCCGAATTCCTGGTCCATCCATCTGCAGACGCACGGCGACCTGATGCTCGCGGTCGAGGAGTTCGACTTCAAGTCGATGTTCTCTCAGCAGGACTACTACGCCGCCTCGATCGATGCGGGCAATCCGGAACGCTTCGGCAGACGCGGCGTCGACTTCAGCGCTGGCATGCGGGTCTATGACATCTCCGATCCTGCGCATCCGCGCTCGATCGGGTTCATGGAAGTCGAGGGCCTGGGGATTCATCGCATCTGGTGGGTCGGCGGCCGCCATGCCTACGCGTCCGCGATGCTGGAAGGATTCACGGACCACATCCTGATCATCATCGACCTGTTGGAGCCGACGCGACCGGTCGAGGTGGGCAGATGGTGGATGCCGGGGATGTGGCGGGCCGGGGGCGAGCGGATGAACATGCCCGGACGCGTCGCGCTCCACCATGCGGTCGTCGATGGCGACGTCGCCTATGGCTGCTGGCGCGACGGAGGCCTGACGATCCTCGACGTCAAGGACAAGAGCCGGCCGTCGCTGATCGCGCATCGCAACTGGTCGCCACCGTTCCCGGGCGGCACGCACAGCGCGTTGCCCCTTCACGATCGCGGACTGTTGCTGGTGGCGGACGAAGCGGTCGGGGACGTGGCGACCGAGCCCGTCAAGCACACCTGGGTCTTCGACATCCGCGAGCCGTCGAACCCGGTGTCCATCGCGACGTTCCCTGTCCCGTCGGACCAGGACTACCGGGCCAAGGGAGGCCAGTTCGGTCCGCACAACTTCCACGAGAACCGGCCCGGATCCTTCCAGAGTTCCGAGATCGTGTTCGAGACCTACCAGAGCGCGGGTCTGCGGGCGTTCGACATCAGGAATCCGTTCCGGCCGGAAGAGATCGGCTTCTGGGTCGCGCCGCAGCCGGGCCGCTGGTTCGAGCCGATGCGCAATCGCAAGCCGGTCCTGCACACGGCCGACGTGTTCGTGAGCCGCGACGGCCTGGCGTACGTCACCGACTACGACACAGGACTCACGATCCTCCAGTGGCAGGGCGACATTGGATGAGGCGACGAAGAAACCTCAAGGAGGAGACATGACCGAGAAAAGGACTTTGACGGGACGCATCGCAATCGCAATCTTCGCATCGCTAGTCTGCATGGCGCCGTTCTGCGCGTCGTCGCAGGAGGTCAAGATCGGCGTGATCCTGTCGACCACGGGGCCGGCCGCCTCGCTGGGGATCTTCGAGCGCAACGGCCTCTCGATCATCGAAGGGCAGACGAAGCAAAAGATGAAGTTCGTTGTCGTTGACGACGGGACGGACACCACGCAGGCCGCCCGGCTGGCTCAGCGCCTCATGAGCGAGGAGAAGGTCGACGTCATCATCGGCTCCACGACGACGCCTTCTTCGCTGACCATCACGCCGCTCGCGGCCGACGGGAAGACGCCGGTCATTTCGCAGGCCCCATCGACCAACGTTGTCGACCCCGTTGACGGACCACGCCGGTGGGTCTTCAAGACGACGACCAACGACGATCAGGAAGCGAGGCCGCTGCTCGAGAACATCAAGGCGACCCGGACCCGGACGCTCGCCTTCATCGGCTTCACAGATTCCTATGGCGAGCAGTGGCTGCGCGTCACGAAGAAATTCGCGACCGACAACCAGATCGACCTCGTCGACGAGGAGCGCTACCAGCGAACCGATGCGTCGACAGCGTCGCAGGTCTTGAAGATCACGTCGAAAAATCCCGATGCGATTCTCATCGCGGCGTCGGGCGGCGCGGCCGCGACGCCGTTGCTCGAGCTGCGCAGCCGCGGCTATCGCGGCAGGATCTACGTGACGATGGGAGCGACGTTCGGGGACTTTATCCGGATCGCCGGGAAGAACGTCGACGGGTTGTACGCGCCGTTCGCCGCAGTCATGGGTGTCTCGCAGATCCCGGACGGCAACCCGGCCAAGGCCGGCGCGGCGCTATTCGTGCAGGCCTACGACGCCAGGTTTGGCGCTGGAAGCAGCAACATCTTCGCCGCTGGCGTGTGGGACGCGGTCAACCTTATCGACCGTGCCATTCCCGCCGCGCTGAAGAGCGGCGCACCGGGCACGCCGGAATTCCGGACCGCGCTACGCGACGCGCTGGAGCTGACAAAGGACTACACCGGAGCGCGCGGCATCTACAACATGACGCCCACCGATCACGTCGGACTTGACGCGGCGTCGTTGTCGCTCGGCCGATACACCGACGGTCAGTGGGTGCTACAGAAATGACACGTCCGCGGCGCCATCGCATCGCAGCCGACGGCCGCCGTCGGCCATCGTCGTTCGACGGCCCGGCCCATCGTCAATTTGCGCTCGGCCTCGTGCATCCATGACCTTCATCGTTCCCGTCGATCGCCCGACCGTCGCGACGTTCGTCAAGACGGACAGTCCGCAGACGGTGGAGATTCTCGGCCTGTGCGCGCTAGATTACGTTGTCCTGGACACCGAGCACGCCCCCTTCGATCGCCGGACGGTCGATCGCATGCTGTTCGCCGCTCGCGCGATGGCGCTACCGATGCTGGTGCGCATTCCGGATCATCGCGACGCGACGATCCTTTCCGTGCTCGACATGGGCGCGAGCGGCATCGTCGTGCCGCACGTCGACAGCGCTGACGATGCGATGGAAGTCGTCGCGGCCGCACGTTTCATCGGGGGCCGTCGCGGGATCTCGCTGTCGGCGCGCTTCGGCGGATACGGCACACGCTCGCGCGCCGAAGCGATCGCCGAGGCGGACCGGTCGCTGGTGGTCTGCCAGATCGAAAGCGAGGCCGCGGTCGACTCGGTCGATGCCATCGCCGCAGTGCGAGGCGTCGGCGGGCTGCTCATTGGACGCGCTGATCTCGCCCTGTCGATGGGTCTTGACGGCCCGAAGCACTCAAGGATCGATACCGCGGTCGACCGCATCATCGCGGTGGGTCGAGCGCACGGCCTGCCGATTATCGTCGCGATGGGCGACGGCCGCGAAGTCGAGGAGTTCAGGCGACGCGGCGCGCAATCCTTCGTCGTGGGCTCCGACCAGTCGCTGCTCAGAGCGGCCTGCTCCGCGCTACCTGCGCTCATCGCGGCCGATCAACGTTCCTTCCCGAAAGAAGCATCATGAAAGATATCGCGGCCCACCCTTACTTCGTCGCCGACCATTCGCGCGAGCGGCCGACCCGCCTCGAGGACGACGGCGCTCCCACCTGGATCACGCGAGGTTCGAACTTCGTCGTGGCGATCACCCGGGTCGGGGCCGGGACCGTCCTGTCCGTCGACGCCGCCGTCGACGAGTATTTCGTTCTGCTGCCGGACGTCGGCGTCGACGTCCACGGTCCGGACGGGGTCGTTCCAGAAGCGGGGAACGCGTTGCTCATCGTTCCGCCGGGACCGAGTCGCGTCACCGCGACCGGACCGGGCTTGGTCATTCGCTGCTTCACCTGTCGCGAGTCGATCGCCGCCGAGGCCGACAACGCGGCCGATTTCGCCACCCCTCGCCCGGACGTCGCGCCGCTCGTCAACTGGCCGGAGCCGATCGGTGGATTCAGGCTGCGCGCTTATCCGCTTGACCGCTACCTGAGCGAGGGCGACAAGACCAGGGTGTTCCGGTCGGCGAGCATGATGATCAACATCCTGCGGGAGCGGACGGAGCCGCGCGACGTCCGCGCGCTGTCGCCGCATTCGCACGTCGATTTCGAGCAGGGCTCGATCGCGGTGCGCGGGACGCACGTCCATCACATGCGTTATCCATGGACGCCAGACATGACGACGTGGCAAGAGGACCGGGCTGTCGAAGTGGGCAGCCCCTCGGTTATGGTCATCCCGCCGACCGTTGTCCATACGACCCGCAACGTCGGTTCCTCCCCTGCGTTGCTCGTCGATGTCTTCGCTCCCCCACGCGTCGATTTCTCGCGGCGGCCGGCGATGGTGCGCAACGCCGACGAATACCCGATGCCGAAGGAACTCGACGCATGACAACGCCGCCCGACGAGATCGATCGCGCAATCGCCCGCCTGGCGATCGCCGACCTGATTGCCGAGTTCGCCTATTTGATCGATCACGATCGCTCGGACGAGGTCGCCGATTTGTTCACGGAGGACGGCAGCTATGGGCGCATCTCCGGCGAGCGCAGTGTCGGACGAGACGCGTTGAAGCGCGTCTATGCCGCGCGCTCGGCGAGAGGGGTTCGTACGGCCAGGCACCTGTTCACCAATGTCCGTCTCGCCTTCGAATCAAACGACCTGGTCCGCGGGACTTGCATCCTCCTGCTCTTCGCAGAAGACGGACTTCCCCCGTTACCCGCGGAGGTCAATCTGGTCTCGGACTACGAGGATGTTTTTCGGCGGAGCGACGATGGACGCTGGCGGTTCGCGTCCCGCACCGTGCGACACGTCTTCGTTCATCCGGACAACCGACCCCCGGTCCTGCCGCTCGGCAGCGCGTGACCCAACCAAAGCTCGACGGATCCCGAATGAAAAACGATGATGTTCCCGCGGTCCTGGCCTGCGTCTCGCATTCGCCGTTGATCGCCATCCGGCCGCGAGCGCCGCTGCAGGAACCCGCCATCAAGCAGCACTGCTCGGCGGTCCGCACGATGGTCGATGCGTTCGCGCCCGAGCGGATCGTCTTCTTCACCAACAATCATTTCGCCGGCTTCCACTACTCGAACATGCCGGCCTACTGCGTCGGGACGCAGTGCCGCGCCGTAGCCGACCTGGGCGGGACCGCGGGCGAGATCCCCGTACCCGACGGCGATTCGATCGCCCTGATCGAATTCCTGCGCGAAGAGGGTTTCGATCCCGGTGTGTCCTACAAGATGAGTGTCGACCACGCGGTTTCGCAACCACTGACGCGCCTGCTCGGCGGCATCGATCGCTTTCCGCTGATCCCGGTCTTCATCAGCGTCTTCACGCCGCCCCTGATGCGCTTCAAGCGCTCGCGACTGATCGGCGAGGCGGTCGGTCGCTGGATCGTCGCGCAACGGAAGCCGACGCTGATCATGGGTTCCGGGGGCCTGTCGCATCATCCGGCACGCTACTTTCCATTGATGGGGACCGCCGACCCGCTGGTGCACGGCTATCAACTCGACGGCGAGCGCGGCGGCACGATGACGGATAAGGAATGGTTCACCCGCTTCGCCGACATGCATACGACGGGCGCTCAAACGCTCGCCGACGGGCAACGGACCGCGCAGGACCTGCGCCTCAACCCGACCTTCGACGAGGACGTGCTTGGTCGACTCGCGGCGGGCGACCTCGCCAGCATGGACGATTGGGAGCCGCAGGACCTGATGGAAAGGGCCGGCTTGGGTTCGCTCGAACTGCACCTTTGGATCGCCGCAGTTGCGGCGCATCGCACCGCTTCGGGCACCCGCGATTTATCGCAGTTTTACGCGCCGACTCTCGAATACGGTACGGGATACGCGACGTTGTATAGCAGTGATTCAATTCCTCTGCCTTCAGTATCCGTCGCGACGAGATACGGCGATACATCGGGCAGCGGTGAGCAATGATCGAAGTTTGACCGCAACTCGCATCGTCATGCGCCACGCAGCGAAAGCTTGGGAATGTCGCCGACGACGTTGACGATTCCCGAGCGGGCCCCGCGCGCGTTGTGCAGGTTGGCTCGCCTGTTGGCAAGGCCGGGACCAAGATGCAGCAGCGTCGCTCGGGGTCGATCGGCGAGGCGGTCATAGCCGTCGTCGGCGCCCGTCGCGACGCCCTCAAACAAGCCGAGCATGCAGCGCATGCCGGGCACGCGGTCGAGCTTTCACCTCCCCCTTTCAAGGGGGAGGCCGGGAGGGGAGGGGATCAAGGGACGGCGCTGACGCCGGACCACGAACCCATCCCTCCTTCCATTGACCCATCCCCTCCCCAACCCTCCCCTTGAAGGGGAGGGAGTCTCCGCCGCGGTCCATTTTTCCGGGAGCGCATTTCGTGGGACGATCGCGCGTTCTTCGGGAGACACCATGAAATTGACGGGGCGACGGGCCGTGATCACGGCCAGCGCGGTCGTGCTCGCGGCATTGACGAGCCTGTCGTCGGTCGCACGCGCGCAAGACGTGCCGATGCCGACGGAGCAGGTCCTGGGCGACGTGCCCTACCTGAACGGCGGCGTCGGCGAGGAAGAAGTCCAGTTCATCAAGCAGACGATGAAGGACTACACGCTGCGCTTCGCGTTCTCGCGGGCCGGCACGCCGCGGGCCGAGTACGTCGCGAACGTCGCGGTGACGATCACCGACGCGAAGGGAACGAACCTCTTCGAACTCGCGGCTGCCGGACCCTACCTGCTGCTCAAGCTGCCGCCGGGCCGCTACAGCGTCACGGCCACCTACGAGAACCAGACCGTCACGCGGCCCGTCGTCGCGGGCAAGGGCACGACGCCGATCAACTTCGTCTGGAAATAGTGCCGGGCGTCCGCTCGCAACGCATGGGGTTCGCGGAGCCCCTGCCGCTCGCCGGTGGCGCACGGCTCGCGAACTACGAGCTCGCGTACGAAACGTACGGCACGCTCGACGCGAACCGCGCGAACGCGGTCCTCGTGTGTCATGCGCTCAACGCGGGACACCACGTCGCAGGCGTCTATCCCGCCGACGCGGGGATCGACGGCGTCGACCCGGCGGGCGCGGTCGGCTGGTGGGACAACATGGTCGGACCCGGCAAGCCGGTCGACACCGATCGCTTCTTCGTCATCGGCGTCAACAATCCGGGCTCGTGCTTCGGCTCGACCGGGCCGCACTCGATCGATCCGTCGACGGGTCATCCCTACGGCGCCTCGTTCCCGGTCGTGACCGTCGAGGACTGGGTCGACGCGCAGGCGCGTCTCGCCGACCGTCTCGGCATCGCGCGCTTCGCGGCCGTGATGGGCGGTTCGCTCGGCGGCATGCAGGCGCTCGCGTGGAGCGTGCGTCACCCCGAACGCGTCGCGCATTGCATCGTGGTCGCGTCGACGCCGAAGCTGTCGGCCCAGAACATCGCGTTCAACGACGTCGCGCGCCAGGCGATCCTCACCGATCCCGATTACCACGGCGGCGACTTCTACGCGCACGGCGTGGTCCCGCGCAACGGGCTGCGCGTCGCGCGGATGATCGGCCACATCACGTACCTGTCCGACGAGGACATGGCCGAGAAATTCGGACGCGCGCTCAAGGCCGACGACCTGCAGTTTGGCTACGAGGCGGACTTCGAGATCGAGAGCTATCTGCGCTACCAGGGCGACAAGTTCTCCGACTATTTCGACGCGAACTCCTACCTGCTGATCACGAAGGCGCTCGACTATTTCGATCCGGCCGCGGCCCACGGCGGCTCGCTCGCGCAGGCGTTGGCCGGCGCGCAGGCGCGCTTTCTCGTCGTGTCCTTCACGACCGACTGGCGCTTCGCACCCGAGCGCAGCCGCGAGATCGTGAAGGCCTTGCTCGACAACCGGCATCCGGTGACCTACGCCGAGATCGACGCGCCGCACGGACACGACGCCTTCCTGCTCGACGATCCGCGCTATCACGGCCTCGTCCGCGCGTACTTCGAGAACATCCATGCCGGGCTGTCGGAGACCGAGCGATGACGCGGCGTCCCGCGCCGCTGCGCCCGGACCTCGCGGCCATCGCCGCGTGGATCCCGAACGAGTCGTCGGTCCTCGACCTCGGCTGCGGCGACGGTTCCCTGCTCGCGTGGCTCAAGCACGAGAAGGGCTGCCGCGGCATCGGCGTCGAGATCGACGACGCGAAGCTGCTCGCGTGCACGAAGAACGGCGTCGACGTGATCCAGCAGAACCTCGAGGACGGCCTCGCGTTGTTCGGCGACGCCTCGTTCGACGCCGTCGTGCAGCTCGAGACGCTGCAGATGGTCATGCACACGCAGGCGATGCTGCGCGAGCTCAAGCGCGTGGGACGCGAGAGCATCGTGTCGTTCCCGAACTTCGGGTTCTGGACGAATCGCCTGTCGATCGCGATGGGCCGGATGCCGGTGACCCGCGCGCTCCCCTACGAGTGGTACGACACGCCGAACCTGCGTTTCGCGACGCTGACTGACGTCCGTACGCTCGCGCGCGCGAACGGCTTCATGATCCGCGACCGCTTCGGGCTGCGCGACGGCCACGTCGTCCGCTTCCTGCCGAACCTGTTCGGACGCGTCGCGGTGTTCCGCCTCGTCACGCAGGACGCGCCGTAACGCGGACCTTCGCTACACTGCAGCCTTCCCCGCACCCGGAACGGCGATGCCCGCAGCCCGACACTTCTCGGAGCACTACGCCGAGGCGCGCATGCGCTTCGTCGAGGCCGTCGCGCGGGCGGGCGCACCCCTCGAGACCTTCGAGAACCCCTGCGGCAAGGGGCCGATGGGCGAGATGCTCGCGACCGACGTCGCGCTCTTCGGCCCCGCCGACGCCCAACACCTGCTCGTGCTCGTCTCGGGGACCCACGGCGTCGAAGGCTTCGCGGGCTCGGGCATCCAGACCGCGATGATCGAGGGATTGCGCTTCGTCGCGCTGCCCGCGCGCACCGCGGTCCTCGTCGTCCACGCGATCAACCCGTACGGCTTCGCATGGCTGCGACGCACGAACGAGGACAACGTCGACCTCAACCGCAACTTCATCGACCACGCGGCCGCTCCCGCGTCGAGCGCCGCGTTCGAGGCCCTCGCGCCGCACATCGTGCCGCGCGACTGGGACGACCTCGCCGCGAGCGAGACCGTCGTCAAGGCCTTCATCGCCGAACACGGCTTCCGCCGCTTCCAGGAAGTGGTCGCGGGAGGTCAGTACTCGCACTCCGACGGCCTCTTCTACGGCGGGCGCGAGCCGGTGTGGTCGACCCGGACGTTCGAGGCGATCATCCGCCGCCACGGCGCGGGCAAGGCGCGCGTGGCCGTCATCGACTACCACACGGGTCTCGGACCGATCGGGTACGGCGAGCCGATCTACACCGGGTCCGACGCCGCCGAGGCCGACCGGGCACGCGAGTGGTACGGCGCCGACCTGACGGCGGTCCACGCGGGCAATTCCGCCTCGGTCGTCGTGCTGGGCCCGATGATCAATGCGGTTCCGGCCTTGTTCGCGAACGAGAAGAGTCCGCCCGAGGTGACGAGCATCGCGCTCGAGTTCGGCACGCTGCCCGAAGAGATCGTGCTCGACGTCCTGCGGGCGGAGGCCTGGCTGCACGCGCACGGCGACGCGAACTTCGACACGCCGGTCGGCCGCGCGCTCAAGCGGCGTTTCCGCGACGCGTTCTATGTGGACACGGACGCGTGGAAGCGCGCGATCGTGGACCGCGGCCTCGAGATCACCGGCGCGGCGCTCGCCGGTCTCGCGAGTTAGCCACAGTCCGGGGCCTGTTGACGGACCGACCTCCGACGCCCGACGGCGCCGACGACCCCGATCGCACGCTGTGGCGCGCCTGGTTCAACCGGCGCATGGCGATCTGCGTCTTCCTCGGCTTCACGTCGGGCTTGCCGCTCTTCATCCTGCTGAACCTGTTGCAGGCCTGGCTGAAGACCGAGGGCCTGTCGATCCGTGACATCGGGCTGTTCGCGCTCGTGCAGGTCGCCTACACGTGGAAGTTCGTGTGGGCGCCGCTGATGGACCGCTACGCGATGCCCGGCCTCGGGCGTCTCGGACGACGACGCGGCTGGATGCTCGTCACGTCGATCGCCGTGATGGCGCTCGTCGCGTCCCTCGGTCGCTTCGATCCGCGCGACGACACGCGGGCCATCGTGATCGTGTGCGTGCTCGTCGCGTTCGCGTCGGCGAGCCTCGACATCGTGATCGACGCGTTTCGTCGCGAGATTCTTCCCGACGCCGAACTCGGCCTCGGCAACGCGATCCACGTCAACGCGTACAAGCTCGCCGGCCTCGTCCCCGGTTCACTGTCGCTGATCCTCGCCGACCACCTGTCGTGGGACGCGGTCTTCCTGATCACGGCCGCGTTCATGCTGCCCGGCATCGCGATGGTGTTCTGCGTCGACGAGCCGACCGCGCACGGCGCGCCGCCGAAGACGCTGCGCGACGCCGTCGTGCTGCCGTTCACCGAGTTCATCCGCCGCGACGGCTGGTCGCAGGCGTTGCTGATCCTCGTATTCCTGTTCCTCTACAAGCTCGGCGACTCGATGGCGACCGCGTTGTCGACCGCGTTCTATCTCGACCTCGGCTTCTCGAAGACCGACGTCGGTCTCATCGCGAAAAACGTCGGGCTGTGGGCGAGCGTCGCCGGCGGACTGCTCGGCGGCGCGTGGCTCGTCCGCCTCGGCATCAACCGCGGGTTGTGGGTCTTCGGCGTGCTGCAGTTCGTCGCGATCTTCGGCTTCGCATGGCTCGCGAAGGCCGGGCCGGATCGCGTCGTGCTCGCGTTCGCGATCGGCTTCGAGGCGTTCGCGAGCGTCGGCCTCGGGACCGCCGCCTTCGTCGCGTTCATCGCGCGGACCACGGACCCGCGCTTCACCGCGACCCAGTTCGCGCTGTTCTCGAGTCTCGCGTCCGTCCCGCGCACGTTCGCGAACGCGGGCGCCGGCTTCATCGTCGCGTCGACCGGCTGGTTCGACTTCTTCCTCGTGTGCGCGGCGCTCGGCGTGCCGGGCCTGCTGCTGTTGCCGCGCGTCGCCCCCTGGCGGGGTGAGCGTCGGGGCGACGCCGAATCGCGGCAAGATGCGCGTCCCCACTCGTGAACGGTCCGTATCGATGAAGCGACTCACGTCCCTGCTGCACCTCGCCCTACTCGGCCTCGCGCTCGCGACCGCCGCTCCGGCTCCTGCGCAATCGCTCGCGCAACAGTTCGAACAACAGGCCGACGTCCAGTACCGCCAGCTCCTGCAGCAGGCGGCGGCGAAAGGCGCGCTCGCACCCGAGAGCAACCCCGAGGTGCAGCGCCTGCGCCGGATCCAGCAACGCATCCTGCCGCACACCTATGCGGTCAATCCGCGCGCCCGCGACTGGAAGTGGGAGGTCAACCTGCTCGGCAGCACGCAGGTCAATGCGTTCTGCATGCCGGGCGGGAAGATCGCGTTCTTCAGCGGCATCCTCACGAAGCTCAAGCTCACCGACGACGAGATCGCGATCGTGATGGGCCACGAGATCACGCACGCGTTGAGGGAGCACGGCGTCGAGCAGGCGCAGAAGCAGGCGGTCGGCGAACTCGCCGCGCGTGCCGGTGGTGCGATCCTGTCGTCTTGGCTCGGCATCAATCCGAACATCACCGATCTCGGGGCGCGCGCGGCGAACAGCCTTTTCCAGTTGCGCTTCTCGCGCGGCGACGAGGCCGAGGCCGACGCGATCGGGCTGGAGCTCGCGGCCCGCGCCGGCTACGACCCACGGGCCGGCGTCGTGCTCTGGAAGAAGATGGCCCAGCTCGCGCAGGGCTCGCCACCGCAATGGCTATCGAGTCATCCGGCCGACAAGAATCGCATCGCGCAGATCGAGGCGCGACTGCCGACGGTGCTGCCGTTGTATGCGCAGGCCGTCGGCAAGCCCGTCAACCAGTTGCCGCCGTATCGCACGGTCTCGATCGCGGCGAACTAGGCTCAGTTGCGATAGAGCTCGACCAGGTACGGATCCGGGTGGACCTTCGCATCGAGCATTTCCGCGCGGACCTCGGCGCGCGTCCGACCCGGACCGGTCGCCACGACGGCGGGCAGCGTGGCGTCGCCGAACTGGACCTCGTGCGCAGCCAGCGCCTGACGGAGTTCCTGCTTCACGTCGGCGCGGGACCGTCCGGGACGCGTCGGTCCCGCGGGCGGCGCCTCGACGTCGCCGAACGAGATTTCGCCGTTCTTCAACGCGCGCAGCGTCTCCGCCTTGACCTGGGCGCGCGTCAGCGTCGACGGCGCATTGAACTGCTCGGGCGCGTAGAGCTCGTCCGCACGGGCCGCGATCGTCGCCGATGCGAGCAATGCGCAGAAAAGGAGAGAAGTCGTTTTCATGATGATCCTCTTTCAAAAGTGATTTCGACATCGTTCGGTCGACGATTCGAATTCGCCGGACCTTGATTGCAAAGACCGATTCGATCGACTTGAAATTCCGGTGAATAAATCACCGATTAGAAGAGGTATTGCGCACTCGCCTGAACGCGATTCAGGCTGCCGCTATTGCGGTCTTCGGTGACGCGCCGCGCATTGATGAATTCGACGCCCAGATTGACCGACGCCAGCGGACTCCAGATGAGGTTCAGGTGCTCCGAGCGCGCGCCGCGATTGATGCCGCCGAAGGTTCCGCCCGGGTTGTTCGCACGGGACTCGGCCACGACGAGCGACGAGCGCAAGGTCGGCGTCCAGTAGTGGCGATACGCGGCGTAGCCGCTGACCTCGTTCGCGAGCGCGATGCGCTTGTTCGCATCGATGAAGCCGTCCGCGAAGAAGCCGAGTTCCTGATAGCGCCCGATCGCGTTGCCCGCATTGAGGTCGAAGCGGAAGTCGTCTCGTTCCGAGACGGGGAGCACGCCGGAGATGCCGATCGCGCCGCCCCATCGGCTGTCGCTCGTCGACAGCGGTGCGCCCGAGTCGATGCGGATGTTTCTCGCGAGAAGCTGCGCGGTGTACGTGCCCGCGCCGAGCTTCAGCTTCAGGCGCGCCGTGAGGTCGGGCAGCCGGTCCCGGTCGGCGCGCAGCAGCGTCGCGCTGCCGGGGACCGCGAACAAGGACTCGGGATTCTCGAGCGACACCGACCAGTCGCCCCCGGTGAACTTCTGGGTCCAGCGCAACTGCGCCTGACGCACGAAGATCTGGCCGACCGGGCCGCCGAAGTCGACCGTCTCGGGGAGCGCGGCCTCGTTCATGAAGTTGGTCCAGTACTGACCGGCGGACAGGTTGCCGAGCGTTCCCCACGCGTGGCGGACGCGGAAGCTGTTCGAGTTGCTGACCGTCTCGTTGCCGTCGGCACCGAAGAAGTCGCCTTCGACCAGCGTCGTCAGATCGCCGAGATTCGTCGGCGTCGACGTCTTCAGCGACAGCCGCGACTGGCGGGCATGCAGCGTCGTCTGGCTCCGGCTGTTGTCGCCCGCCGTCGGCCCGACCGGGATCAGCGCCGGCGAGAGGAACTGGTTCCCCTGGCTCGCGGCCCCGGCGCTGCGATCGCTGTAGATCGCGTCGAGCTTGACGAAGCCGCCGAGCGCCACCGACGTGTTGGAACCCGGCAGCCGGAACGAGCCCGGGGTCGCGCCGCCGGTCACGACCTCGGCAACGGGCTTCCGATCGTTCGATGAAGGCCGACCTGCGGCGCGGCCCGCCTCGTCTTTCTGCTGCGCCTCGGTCAGGGCCGTGACACGCTGCTGAAGCGCCTCGACCTGCGCCTCGAGGTCGGACAAACTGTCCGCTCGCGCGGCGGGCCCGACGAGCATCGCCATCACGCCCGCCGCAATGACTGATTCGATTCGCGGCAATCGATTCGATCGCGCTGGATTCATTCCGGTCTCCATTGTTTTCGAGTCAACGAAGACCGAACGACCGCTTCGATTATTCGGTGATTGGTCGATTCCTTATCGATGCATATGCATTGAATTGACTTTCCGGAATATCGGGAATATTCGCGACGCGACGGAGGTATTGTTCGACGGCGAATCGAAAGAATGTCTGCCGATCGATTCGCGACACGAGCGCTTCATGATCAAATCCTTCGGTCGTCGCGACCTTCGCCTGGGCTCCGGCGTCGTCCTGTTCGCCTACGTCGCCACGCATCTGGCCAACCACGCGCTGGGCCTCGTCTCCCTCGCGGCCGCCGAGCGCGGGCTGCGCATCGGCGTGGCCGTGTGGCAGAGCCCGCCCGGGACGCTGCTTCTCTACGGGGCCGCCGTCACGCACGTGGCGCTCGCCTTCATCGCGCTCTATGAACGCCGCACGCTGCGCATCCCGCCGCTGGAGTTGCTGCGCATCGCGCTGGGATTCGGGATTCCCACGCTGTTGATCGGCCACGCGATCAACACGCGTCTGGCCTTCGAGATCTACGGCCACCCACCCGACTACGCGCACGTCGTCTGGGCGCTCTGGCACTCCGGCCGCGAAGGACTGCAGATCGCGCTGCTCGTGCCGGGCTGGCTGCACGGCTGCCTCGGTCTTCGTTACGCGTTCGGCCGGAGAACGTGGTTCGCGGGCCTGCGCCCGCTGCTGTTCGCGGGCGCGTTGTTGCTGCCGGTCCTCGCGGTCACGGGCTTCCTGTCGATGGCTCGCGAAGTCGCGTTGCTCGCGCAGGATCCGTCGTGGGTGGCGGTGACGGCCGCCGAAGTCGCCGCGTCCGAACGCCTGGCGCTGGCGCAGATCGGCCGCATCGCGTTGCTCGGCTACTTCAGCGCGGTCGGGATCGTGCTGGTCTCGCGCATCGTGCGCTCCGTCGTCGAACGGGGTCGTGGGCGGCTGATCTCGATTCGCTATCCCCAGCAGACGATTCGCGTGCCGCGCGGCTGGACGGTGCTCGAGGCGAGCCGCAGCCACCACATCGCGCACCAATCGACGTGCGGCGGCCAAGGGCGGTGCTCGACCTGTCGCGTGCAGGTCGTCGCGGGACTGGCGCATTGCCCGCCGCCATCGGCGGCGGAACGCGCGACGCTTGCGCGCATCGGCGCGTCCGACGCGACGCGGCTCGCATGCCAGCTCCGGCCGCAGGCCGACATCGACGTGGTGCCGCTGCTCGCGCCGTCGTCGCCGCCAGCGCCGCGTGATGCGGTCACCGGAAGCATGGAGCGCGACGTGGCGCTGATGCTCGTCGTCCTCCGTCGGCGCGCGACGCCGGGGATCGTCCTGCCCCACGACCTTCTCTACGCGCTCGATCGCTATTGCGAGACCGTCGGCCATACGGTGCGCGCGTCGCACGGCGTCCCCGGCGCGTTCACCGGTGAGCGCGTCACCGTCTTGTTCGGACTGGACTGCGTCCCACGGGAAGCGAGCCGCCAGGCTCTGCGCGCCGCCGCGGAGCTCGATCGGCGCTTGGAGAGGTTCCGCGCGCGCCTGTCCGCGGAACTCGGGTGGGCCACCGAACACGCCATCTACCTGCACGCCGGCGTCGCCACGATCGGCGAGATCGGCGACCGCACGTCGCGAACGACGATCGCGGTCGGCACGCCGGTCGACGCGATCCAGCGGCTCGTCGCGGACGACGACCGAGCCGCGGCGCCGACGTCGGCGGGTCACGCACGGATCGTCGCCTCGCAGGCGATCGTCGCGGCCGCGCGAGGCGAGGCGAGCGACGACGAATGGACGAGGCTCTCGCCCGAACGAGGCGGCTCCATCGACGTCGCGCGCCTCGACGCGGCGCAAGCGACGCGCGTCGCGCGATGAAACGAATGGATCAGCGCGGCCCTTCGACTGCGGCGACCGCCTCGACGAAGCCGACGAAGGCTTCCCGGCTCACGTCCGAGATCACCCAGTGCGCCATCCCGTTGCGGGACCAGTGCGCGATCTGGAAGCCGCGGTCGTCGCGGTACTGGACCTTGCGATCGGCCCCCTTGTCGGGCCAGACGAAGACTTCGGCGACATGACCGCCGGCGCGATAGACCAGCGCGGCCACCGGGCGTTGGCCGAGGTAATCGAGCCGCCCGCCGACAAATTTCGCGCCGCCGACCATCTCGTCGCCGATCGGCGGCGAGAAGTCGAGCTTCGACGACAGCCAGGGCTTGACGACGTGATGGTCCGACGACGCGATGTCGACGAGATGGTCGCCGAGCGTCGAGCGCACATGACTCGCGATCACCTCGTCCGCCAACGCGCCTTCCTGGCGAGCCTGCAGGAGAACGTACTGCGCGCCGCTCGCGACCAGCACGGCGGCGAACGCCGTCGCCATCACGGGACGCCACGCGAACCACGACAGCCAACGACCCGGGTGCGACGGCTCGCGCCTCGATGGCTCGGGCTTCGTCGCCGGCGCGGGAGGCTTGTCGAAGATGGCCGCGGCGAGACCCGCCGGTGCGACGTGATACGACGCGCCTTCGCGGACGGCCTGCCGGAGGCGTCGCACGCTGTCGACCTGCGCACGCAGGTCCGCATCGGCCTCGAGTCGCGACTCCATCTCGAGCCGCGTCTTCAGGTCGAGCTCGTCGTCGACGAAGGCATGGATCTCCCGCGGGTCATGGTCGGCGGTCATGCGCGTTCTCCGTTTCGGATGGACTTCGGGACGGTGCGCAACGCCGGACGATTGACGGGAACCAGCGCCCTGCGCATCAACGCGCGCGCTCGGGACAGACGCGACATCACCGTTCCGATCGGCACGTCCGCGATCCGGGCGATGTCGGTGTACGAGAGGTCCTCGAGTTCGCGCAGCACGAATACTTCGCGAAACGCGATCGGCAACGACGCGATCGCGCGATCGATCTCCGCCCGCTCGAAGCGGCGTTGAACGACGGCCTGCGGCTCATCGGCGGCCGGGGCCTGCAATTCCGGAAAAGATTCGTCGTCGTCATCGATCGTCGTCAGTTCGGCCGAGCGGTTTTCGCGCAGCCAGGTGAAGCAGGTGTGTCGGACGATCTGCAGCAGCCAGGCCCGCGCGTTGTCGCCCCGAAACCCGCCGAAGTAGCGCATCGCGCGCACGAAGGCGTCCTGCACGACGTCGCGCGCGTCGTCGTCGTTGCGGGTCAGCCATCGCGCGATGTTGAACGCGGCGTCGAGGTGCGGCAACGCCAGCATTTCGAAGCGCTGCCGATTCTGCTCGTCGCTCATCGAACCTCCCTCCTGTCCTGGGACGACCGGGAAGGACCGGTCTTTATTCCCGGCATCGCCGCGCGTGCAGCCGCTCCCCATCCGCGGGTCGAGACTGCCGGTCGGCAGCAGCGACACCGGTCGAGGCGCGCTCACCGGAACTCTAGCGCGCGACGGCATCACTTCTGCTCTTTGAGGTAGGCGATGATGTCCGCGCGGGACTGCGGGTCATCGATCCGGAAAAACATCTTCGTGCCGGGCACGAGCGCGCTGGGGTTGACGAGCCAGCGGTCCAGCGTCGCCGCGTCCCATGTGAGCCCCGACGCCTTCAGCGCGGGCGAGTAGTTGTAGTCGGTGAGCGTCCCGGCGCGACGGCCGACGACGCCCCGATGCCGGGGCCCGACATCGTTCTCGTCGATCGCGTGGCAAGCCGCGCAACCCTGGTACAACGCCTTGCCGCGCGTCGCGTCGCCTGCCGCCGCCGGGCTCGTGGCGGGGGCGGCGGACTGCGCGAAGGCAGCGAGCGTCAGCGCGGACAACGAGGCGGCGACGACGAGCGTGAGCGCGATGCGCAGGCCGTCGGAGGCAATGCGATTCATGAGGGTCCTCGTGTCAGGCGATGGTGGAGTCGGTCAGCGCGAACGGGCCGCTCGGCGTGGCGATCGCGACGCTCGTGACGCCGAGCATCTTGCGGAGCTGGTCCGCCGGCACCTTCAGTGGCCCGGGTCCGGCCCCTTCGCCGACCTTCGGTTGCGGATAGGCGGTCGAGCGCGCGGTGTGGAACGTCACGTTGCCTTCCACCTTCTGCACGATCTGGTGGATGTGCCCGTTCAGGACCGTGACGGAGCCGAAACGGCGCAGCAGCCCGATCGCCTGGTCGGCGTCCCCGGTGCCCCAGCCCCAGGGCTCGTAGATCGTCCACAGCGGCATGTGCGCGAAGACGACGATCGGCGTGCTCGCCGAACGGCCCTTGAGGTCCTTCTCCAGCCACGCGATCTGCTCCGCGCCGAGGTTGCCGAGGCCGCCGTCCTTGAAGTCGAGGACGTTGATCAGTGCGACGAAGTGCACGCCCGCGTGGTCGAAGCTGTAGTAGCCCTTGTTCGCGGACGCCTTGCCGAAGCGGTTGAAGTACTCGGCCGCGCCGGCATCGAGCGTGTCGTGCTCTCCGGGCACCGTGTGCATCTCGGTGACGCGCAGTTGCGCGAACATCTGCTGCGCATGATCGAACTCGGCCGCCTTCGACAAGTGCGTGATGTCGCCGGTATGGATCAGCAGCGCCGGTTGGACGGCCATGCCGTTGACGAGGTCGATCGTCTGCCTGAACGTGCCGTCGACATCCGGGTTCGCGTCCTTGGTGAAGCCGATGTGGGTGTCGCTGATCTGCACGAACAGCGGCTTGCCGAGCGTGGCGACATCGCCGCCCGCCGCGGCGGCCGACGCGAGGTCCACCGGCGTGAAGATCCCGCCGGCGATCGTGAACAGCGTTCCGGCGCCACCATAGGCCATGCACCGGAGTGCGCGACGGCGGGACTCGAACTTCGATTCATCAGACATGGCATTTCTCCCAGGAGCGATCGACAGCGATCTGCCCTCTATACAAAGCGTCGACGGGAAATATTCCGGGGAATAAATCGCCCGGGATTCCGGTTCGGTCTGCGAGGACGGTCAGCCAGGAGAGACGTGATGACGAATCGAACGGAAGGCGCGACGACGGACGCGCCGCGCAGCAATGGCCCGACCCGGCGCGACGCGCTCGGCCGAGGCCTGATCGCGATCGCCGGCATCGCGCTTGCCGGCGTGTCGGCGCGGCAGGCGCGGGCCCAGCAGCCGAAGCTCGCACAGTCCGCCGTGCAATACGTCGAGCGCTACGCGGTGGAGGGAAAGGACTGCGACGACTGCATGCACTACATCGACGGGCCGACCCGCAACGCGCCGGGCACCTGCAAGATCGTCGAGGGCGCCATCAGTCCGCACGGACACTGCATCGCGTTCGTTCCGAAACCGCCGCGCTAGGCCGCGTCCCCTCGCCGATCGTCACCCCGGGTTGACGCCTAGTGCCGCGACTGCGGCGCTTGGGTAGACTCGCGCGGCTCGGCCGATGCGCGGTCTTCCCGTGCGTCGTCCGCGACCATTCACAACGATCGCAGCGCGACGACGAGGAGACGACGATGGGCAGGGAGTCGATGAAGGGCACGAGCCGGCGCGAGATGCTCAAGCTCGGCGGCGCCGCGGTCGGTGCGCTGGGTGCCGCAGCACTGGGCGGGTTTCCCGTGCCCGCGCGCGCGGCGGAATTCTCGTACAAGTACGCGAACAACCTGCCCGCGACGCACCCGATGAACCTGCGCGCGAAGGAGGCCGCGGACAAGATCGAGAAGGAGACGAACGGCCGCGTCGCGATCCAGATCTTCCCGTCGAACCAGCTCGGCAGCGACACCGACATGCTGAGCCAGGTGCGCTCCGGCGCAATCGAGTTCTTCACGCTGTCCGGCCTGATCCTCTCGACGCTCGTGCCGGTCGCGTCGATCAACGGCATCGGCTTCGCGTTCGCGGACTACGACGCGGTGTGGAAGGCGATGGACGGCGACCTCGGCCGCTTCGTGCGCGGCGAGATCGGCAAGGCCGGCCTCGTCGCGATGGACAAGATCTGGGACAACGGCTTCCGCCAGATCACGTCGAGCACGAAGCCGATCACGACGGCCGCCGACCTCAAGGGCTTCAAGATCCGCGTGCCGGTGAGTCCCTTGTGGACGTCGATGTTCAAGGCCTTCGACGCGTCGCCCGCGTCGATCAACTTCGCCGAGGTCTACTCGGCGCTGCAGACGAAGATCGTCGAAGGCCAGGAGAACCCGCTCGCGGTGATCTCGACGGCGAAGCTCTACGAAGTGCAGAAGTACTGCTCGATGACGAACCACATGTGGGACGGCTTCTGGATGCTCGCGAACAAGCGCGCGTGGGACAAGCTGCCGCCGGACCTGCAGACGATCGTCGCGAAGAACTGGAACGACGCCGCGGTCCTCGAGCGCGCCGATACCGCGAAGCTCAACGCGAACCTGCAGGCCGAGCTCGCGAAACAAGGCCTCGCGTTCAACCAGCCGAAGGCCGACGAATTCCGCGACGCGTTGCGCAAGGCAGGCTTCTACGCCGAGTGGAAGGGCAAGTACGGCGCGGATGCGTGGGCGTTGCTGGAGAAGGCGTCGGGGACGCTGGCTTGAGGAAGACCCCGTCCCCCTCCCGACCTCCCCCTTGAAGGGGGAGGAGTTTCTTTGAAGGGGAACGATCCGCTCGAAGACTCCCTCCCCTTCAAGGGGAGGGTCGGGGAGGGGATGGGGTCCACGAAGGAAATTGATGCGCGACCGCGGAACCCCATCCCGCTCCGAAACTCACCTTTGAAGGGGAGGAGTAAGTGACCGTCGCGCTCGACACCGGCGGTCCCACCGTCCCCCCGAAGCGCAATCGCGTTGCGCGATTCGCGAGCACGATCGAACGCGCGCTCGCCATCGCGATCGAGGCCCCCGCGGCGATCCTCGTCGCGCTCGAGATCGTCGTGCTGTTCGCCGGCGTCGTCTCGCGCTACGGCTTCCATCGACCGCTCGTCTGGTCCGACGAGCTCGCGTCGATCCTGTTCATGTGGCTCGCGATGCTGGGCGCCGTCGTCGCGTTCGAGAAGAGCGCGCACATGCGGATGACCGCGCTCGTCGCGCGCCTCGGGCCATCCCAGCGCGTGTGGTCCGAGACCGCCGCGCTCGTCGTCCCGCTGCTCTTCCTCGCGCTCGTCTTCCCGCCCGCGTTCGACTACGCGCGCGGCGAGGCCGACATCGTCACGCCCGCGCTCGAGATCGCGAACGCGTGGCGCGCGTCGGCGTTGCCGATCGGCCTCGCGTTGATGGCCGTCTTCGCGGTCCTGCACCTGATGCAGCGCGTGCGCGCGGTCCACGCGATCGTCGCGATCGCGCTGGCGATCGTCGTCGCGGGCGGCCTCGGCCTGCTCGCGATGAAAGTACCCGGCGCGTTCTCCGTGCTCGGCCGCTGGAATCTCGCGCTGTTCTTCGTCGTCGGCGTTGGCGCGATGGTGCTCGCCGGCATCCCGATCGCGTTCGCGTTCGGCCTCGCGACGCTCGGCTATCTCGTGCTGACGACGGGCGTTCCGTCGTCGGTCGTCGTCGGTCGGATGGACGAAGGCATGTCGCACCTGATCCTGCTCGCGGTGCCCTTGTTCATCTTCCTCGGCGGCCTGATCGAGGTGACCGGCATGGCAAAGAAGATGGTCGACTTCCTCGCGAGCCTGATCGGCCACGTGAAAGGCGGGCTGTCGTACGTGTTGCTCGGCGCGATGATCCTCGTGTCGGGCATCTCGGGCGCGAAGGCCGCGGACATGGCCGCGGTCGCGCCGGTCCTGTTCCCCGAGATGAAGGAACGCGGCGCCCGACCGGGCGAACTCGTCGCCCTCCTGTCCGCGTCCGGCGCGATGTCCGAGACCATCCCGCCGTCGCTCGTGCTGATCACGATCGGCTCGGTCACCGGCGTGTCGATCGCCGCGCTGTTCACCGGCGGCCTGCTGCCCGGCCTGGTCCTCGCGCTCGCGCTCGCGGCAGTCGCGCGCTGGCGCTCGAAGAACGAGGCGAAGACGACGCGCGCCGCGTGGGGGGTCGTCGCGAAGGTCTTCGCGATCGCGCTGCCCGGCCTCGCGCTGCCGTTCATCATCCGCGCCGCCGTCGTCGAAGGCGTCGCGACCGCGACCGAGGTCTCGACGATCGGCATCGTCTACGCGCTCGTGATCGGCGCCCTGTTGTATCGGCGGTGCCCGCCGCGCGCGCTCGCGAAGCTGCTCGTCGACACCGCGAACCTGTCGGGCGCGATCCTGTTGATCATCGGCTGCGCGACCGCAATGGCCTGGGCGCTCACGCAGTCCGGCTTCTCGAACTCGCTCGCGCAGATGATGGGCTCGCTGCCCGGCGGCAAGGTGAGCTTCATGGCGATCTCGATCGTCGCGTTCATCGTGCTGGGCAGCGTGCTCGAGGGCATTCCCGCGATCGTGTTGTTCGGTCCGCTGCTGTTCCCGATCGCACGTCTCGTCGGCATCCACGAGGTGCATTACGCGATGGTCGTCGTCCTCGCGATGGGCATCGGCCTGTTCGCGCCGCCGTTCGGCGTCGGCTACTACGCGGCCTGCGCGATCGGGCGCGTCGACCCGAACGCGGGGATGCGGCCGATCGTGGGCTACCTCGTCGCGCTCGTCGTCGGACTCGTCATCGTCGCACTCGTGCCCTGGCTGTCGATCGGCTTCCTCTGAGCGACCCGCGTCGAGGCGTCGACGCCTCCGCGCATCCTTTTCGCGTCCTCGAACGTCTTGTGGGTGTCAACAAGACGGAGTCGAGCATGATCCTCATCACGGGTGCGACGGGCCTTTGCGGCTCGGCTGCGATCCACGAATTCAGCCGGCGCGGGCAGCGCGTGCGGGCGCTCGTCCGGCGTCCCGCCTCGATGCCGCCGCACGTCGACGTCGTCCACGGCGACATGAGTCGGCCCACGACCCTCGGTCCCGCGCTCGACGGCGTCACGACGGCGCTGTTGATTTCGTCGTCCGACGCGCGAATGGTCGAGACGCAATGCAGCTTCATCGACGCGGCCAGGGCGCACGGCGTCGAGCGCATCGTCAAGCTCTCCGGTCGCGAATCGGGCATCGGCTTCGACGCGACGAAGTTCCGGTTCACGCGCATGCACGAAGAGATCGAGCGCTACCTCGAGTCATCGGGCGTTCGCTGGACCCATCTTCGCCCTTCGCAGTTCATGCAGGTCTACCTGCGCGAGGCGCGCGCGATCGCGTCGACCGGGGCGTTGCGCCTTCCGCTCGCCGACATCGAACTGTCGCCGATCGACGTTCGCGACATCGCGGCGGTGGCGCACGCGGTGCTGGGCGACGAGGCCCATCACGGTCAGCGCTACGACCTGACCGGTCCCGAAGCGCTCACGATGGCGACGATCGCGGCGACGATCTCGCGCGCGATCGAACGTCCCGTGCGATACCAGAGCATCTCGCTCGAGGAAAGGCGCGACGCGTTGCTCGCGGCCGGCACGCCGGCGGACCTCGCGGATGCGATGGACGAACAGGCGCGCGAGCGACTGCGACATCCGAAGTCGCGCGTCGTCGTCGAGCTGCAGCGGCGGTGCGGCGTCGTACCCACGCCCTTCGCCGATTTCGCCGTGCGCCACAAGCGCGCGTTCCTCGGACAGAACTGAAAGGACTCGCATGCACAAGATCCAGTACACGCTCAAGCCGGATTGCATCGAGGAGAACGAGCGCCTCGTCCGCGCGGTGTTCGCGGAACTGCATCGCTTGAAGCCGACGGGCCTGCGCTACGCTTGCCTGCGGGAGAAGGACGCCGCCGGTTTCCTGCACCTGGTCTCGCTCGGATCCGGTGCCGCGATGCGCATGAACGATGTCGCCGCGTTCAGGATGTTCGCTGCGTCGATCGACGAGCGATGTGTCGTCCTGCCATCGCGCGCCGAACTCCAGTTGATCGACGCCTATGACTTCTCCGAACTCCGATGAACATGGCCCGGCGCGAGTCGACGATTCGGCGATGCTCGGGTCGCTCGAACGCAGTCGTCGAGACTTCCTCGCGCTGGTCGAACAGGTGCGACCGGATCTGCACCGCTACTGCGCGCGCATGACCGGGTCGATCACGGATGGCGAGGACGTCGTCCAGGACACGCTAGCTCACGCGTACTACCGGCTGCCCGAGCTCGTCGAGATTCCGCCGTTGAGGCCCTGGCTCTTCAGGATCGCGCATAACCGTGCGATCGACTTTCACCGTCGCGCCGCGTATCGCACGACCGAATCGCTCGACGACGCCGCTGACGTCGCCGACGCGTTCGAGAGAGAGCCGGAACAACAACTGATGAAGGGCCAGGCCGTGAACGCCGCAGTGTCGGCCTTTCTCGCGCTGCGTCCGACGCAGCGTGCATGCGTCATCCTCGCCGACGTCCTCGAGTTCACGACCGAAGAGATGGCCGAGCATCTGGGCCTGTCGATCGCCGCGACCAAGGCAGCACTCCATCGCGGTCGCGTCGCGCTGCGTGAACGGATCGCCGAGGCCGGCATCGTCGCATCAGCCGCACGACCGTCGGCGGCGCTGCTGCGCTACGCCGCCCTGTTCAACGCGCACGACTGGGACGGCATTCGCGGCATGTTGGCGGACGATGTGCGGCTGGACCTCGTGTCGCGACGCCAGGCGGCCGGCGCCGCCGACGTGGGCGTCTACTTCTCGAACTACGAACGCGCCGGTTACTGGCGCGCGCAGCCGGCCCTGATGGAAGGCCGGGAGGCTGTCGCGTTCTTCGATGCCGTCGACGCGATCAGGCCCCGCTACTTCGCGCTGATCGGTTTCGCGGCGGGACAGGTGCGTTCGATTCGCGACTATCGACACGTGCCGTACATCGGGCGCGATCTCGAACTGGAGCTCTTCGCCGCCTGATCGACGCCTTGCTATGATCGCGCGCCCTTCGGACCGGAGCTTCCGCTCCTCCTTGATCGACGCGCATGCCCAGCGACCCGCGACCGCCCCTGCTGACCGTGCTCGGCGGCGGCGGCTTCACCTTCGAGACGTCCGTCCTGTTCCGCGATCTCGCCGCGGACGCGTCGTTCATCTACCTCGCGTCGAAGTGGGCCGGCATCCCCGGCACGGACGGCCTGCCGGCCGGGGAGACGCATCCGATCCCCGAGGCCGCGACGATCGGCCGCAGTTCGCGCGTGCGCACCGCCAAGGTCTTCGCGGTGACGTTCGCAAAGACGCTTTCGATCCTGCTGCGCCGACGCGTGAACGTCGTCGTCACGATCGGCTGCAGCGCGTCGATCCCGATGCTGATCGCGGCCCGCGTGCTGGGCCGCCGGACCGTCTTCATCGAGTCGATCACGCGCGGCGACAAGCTGTCGGAGACCGGTCGCCTCGTCTACCGGCTGCGCCTCGCCGAAACCTTCGTCGTGCAATGGCCGTCGCTGGCTGCGCAGTTCCCGCGCGCGATCGTCGGGAGCCTGCTGTGATCCTCGTCACGGTCGGTACAACGATGCCCTTCGACGAACTGTTCGCGGAAGTGGATCGTCTCGTCGACGCGGGCGTCATCGACGAGCCCGTCGTCAGCCAGTCGGGACAGTCCGAATACCGGATGCGCCACGGAGAGCAGTTCGTCGGACGCTCGACGATCGCGGACCTCATCGAGCAGAGCAGCCTCGTCATTACGCACGGCGGCGCCACCGTCGTTCAGCTCCTGATCGCGAAGAAGCCGTTCATCGCCTACCCGAATCCGCGCGGGGCCGGCGACCACCAGACCGGCTTCCTGCGCCGCGTCGAGCAGGTCGCCGACATCTCGTGGAGCAGCGACGTGCGCGATCTCGAACGCCTGATCCGCGAGCGTCGTGCGAAGGGCGCGGCGGTCGTCAAGGCCGGCATCCCGCGCGTCGCCGACATCGTTCGCGGCGTCCTCGCGCGTCGACCTAGTCGGTGACGGCCTTGCGTCCCGCCTTGATCTTCGCGCGGATGCTCTTGCCTTCGAGCCGCCGCTGCTTCGAACCGAACGTCGGCTTCGTCGCGCGCCGCGGGACCGGCGGCGCCGCGACGCTGTCCACGAGCTCCTGGAGGCGCGCGAGCGCGTCGGCGCGATTCGCGTCCTGGCTGCGCGAACGCTGCGCCTTGATGACGACCACGCCGTCGGCGGTGATGCGCTGGTCGCGCAGCGCGAGCAGACGGGTCTTCACGCCCTCGGGCAGCGACGACGCGTGGACGTCGAAGCGCAGATGGATCGCGCTCGAGACCTTGTTGACGTTCTGGCCGCCCGCGCCTTGCGCGCGCATCGCGGTGAACTCGACGTCGTCCGGGTCGATCGGGACCGTGGCCACGATCGTCAGATCACCATCAGGTCGCGACCGACGATGATCCGGCCCCCGAAGTTCTCGCGGACCTCGGCCGTCCACATCGCATCGGTCACCGACGGGTCGCCGCCCGGCACGAAGTGGCTCAACACGAGCGTCTTCACCTTCGCGGCCTTCGCGATCCGGCCGAGCTGTTCGGTCGTCGTGTGACTCTTGAGGAGGTGATCGAGCAGCGTCGGCGCGTTGTCGATCGTCTTCAACATCGTCTCGAGCGCGGGCAGGTACATGACCTCGTGAACCAGCACGTCCGCGCCCTGCGCGAGACGGATCAGGTTGTCGTTGTAGGTCGTGTCGCCCGAGAAGACGATCGAGCGTTCCCCGGTCGACGACTTCGTGTCGAAGCGATAGGCGAACGCCGGCTTCAACGTGTAGTGGTCGACGAGCGCCGCAGTCACGCGCACGCGGTCGTCCTCCATCACAAGGCCGTCGTGCGCGATCTCCTTGACGTGGATCAGCGGCTTGAGCGGCGGTCGTCCCTCCTCGTCCTGGCGGACCTTGATGTCGACCGCATTCATGTCCAGGAAGGCGTCCATCATCTTCTGCAGCGGCGGTGGCCCGTACAGATGCACCGGCGTCCTCAGGCTCGTCGCCCAGGCGAGGAACACGAGATTGCCGAGGTCGGCGTTGTGATCCGAGTGCTGGTGCGTGACGAAGACCTGGTCGAGCGCGCCGAGCTTCACGCCGGCCTTCACCAGTTGCGCCGCGACGCCGTTGCCGCAATCGACGACGTAGGGACGCCCGTCCACCAACACGACGTTCGCGGGTTGGGCCCGCAAGGCGGACGGCGTCGGACCGCCCTTCGTGCCGAGCAGGATCAGTTGCGTCCCGGTCTGCGGCGGCGGTGTCGCCTGTGCGAACGCGGCGAACGACGACGGTGCCAGCAACGCGGCGAGCGCGGCCTTCGAGAACGTGCGGCGTGTGGTCTTCATGGGGACCTCGTGAGGAAGTCGTCGGTCGACGTGGGTTGGCGGTCAGCGAGGCGCGCCTCGACGCGAGCGACTGTGTCTTCCGGGAAGTTGAGATGCGCTTCGCTGATCGTCAACCTACACATCGATCGCGTAGTCGATCGTCAGCGGCGCGTGATCGGAGAAGCGCGACTCCTTCCAGATGCTCGCGGCCGTCGCCTTCGCCGCGATGCCCGGCGTCGCGATCTGGTAGTCGATGCGCCAGCCCACGTTCTTGTCCCAGGCCTGGCCGCGATTGCTCCAGAACGTGTAGCTCTCCCCGGTCGTGTCGGGATGGAGCCGTCGATAGACGTCGACCCAGCCCAGTTCGTCGAACAGGCGCGACATCCATGCGCGCTCCTCGGGCAGGAAGCCGGAATTCTTCTGGTTGCTCCTCCAGTTCTTCAGGTCGATCTCGCGATGCGCGATGTTCCAGTCGCCGCACAACACGAACTGTCGACCCGTCTCGTCGCTCTCGCGCTTGAGCGCCGCGAGATGCGGAAGGAACTCGTCGAGGAAGCGGAACTTCGCTTGCTGGCGTTCCGCCGAGCTCGAACCCGACGGCATGTACAGGCTGATCACGGAGAAACCCGGATCGCCGGGAACGGACGGATGATCGAAGTCGGCGCGCACGTACCGGCCTTCGGGGTCGAACTCCGTGGAGCGAAAGCCGACGTGCGTCGCGCGGGGCGGCACGCGGGCATACAGCCCCGCGCCGCTGTAGCCCTTCTTCTCCGCGTAATGGAACCAGCCGGTGTGGGTTGCATGGGCCAGCAACTCGGCCGTCATGTCGGCTTCCTGCGCCTTGAGTTCCTGGACGCAGATGACATCCGCATCTTGCGCCGCGAGCCACGGGAAGACGCCTTTTCGCGCGGCGGAGCGGATGCCGTTCAGGTTGAGCGACACGATGCGCAGGCCGCTCGGCCTGGTCTTTCGTCGGGCCGCGGGGCGTCGAACGCGCGCGGGCGTCGGGTGGGCGGTCGGCATGCAGGAGTGGGTGGCGGTTAAAATGACGGCCCTGGGTCACATCGCAGCGCGGTCGCCGTGCCATCGCATCGACATGGCGGCGACCGACCACAAGAATTCGCGCCCCGTTCCGTCGTGACGAACCATCGATCGCAGTTCATCGAATTCGCGTTGCAGCAGCAGGCCTTGTCCTTCGGTGCATTCACGACCAAGGCGGGCCGGCGGTCTCCCTACTTCTTCAACGCCGGCCGCTTCGACAGCGGGGCGGCGGTCGGCGAACTCGGGCGATTCTATGCGAGGACCCTCGTCGCGGCCGAGCGCGACCACGGCCTCGCATTCGACATGTTGTTCGGTCCGGCCTATAAGGGCATCACGCTCGCGGCCGCGACGGCGATGGCGCTCGCCGCGTTACCCGCAGAAGAAGGCGGGCGCGACGTGGGTTTCGCGTTCAACCGCAAGGAGGCCAAGCTGCATGGCGAAGGCGGACTGTTGGTGGGCTCGAAACTGCAGGGCCGGGTCGTCATCGTCGACGACGTCCTCACCGACGGGGCGTCGAAGCGGGAGTCCGTCGACATCATTCGTGCCGCCGGGGCCGAGCCCGTCGCCGTGCTGATCGCGCTCGACCGCATGGAACGCAAGGACGACCCGAGCGGCGAGGGCGGCCTGTCGTCCGAATCGGCGGTTCAGACGTTCGAAGCGGAGTACGGCATTCCGGTCTACGCGATCGCAACCCTCGTCGACATCATGGATTGGCTTCAGAACACGACCAACGGGCGCGAGCAACTCGTCACGCACGGGGACGCCGTCTCCGACTACCGCGCGCGGTACGGTGCCCAGCCGCGCGGCGAGGCGCGTCTGTGACCGCAGGTCGTATCGCCTGCGCGCTGCTCGGCCTGGCATTCGCCGCGGACGCGAGCGCGCAGAGCATCTACACCTGCAGGGACCGCAACGGCCACATTATCTCGTCGGACCGACCGATGCCCGAATGCGCCGATCGTTCGATCCGCGAGACGTCGCCCGGCGGCATGCTCAAGCGCGAGATCGCCGCGCCGCTGACGCCGGAGCAGCAGGCACAGAAGGACATCGACGACAAGAACAGGCGCGTCGCGGAGGACGCCGTGCGCGAGAAGCGGCGCCGCGACTCCGCGCTGCTCGCCGCCTATGCGAACGAGGATGCGATCGATGCGGCCCGCCGCCGCGCGATCGCGGACTCCAACGACAGCCTCGCGGCCTCGCGCCAGCGCCTCGCGGACCTGATCAAGGAGAAGGCCGGCATCGCCGAAGAGCTCAAGGCCTACAAGGGCAAGATCCCGCCGATCGCCCAGCGACGCGCGGACGACAACGACCTGGCGATCGCCGACGAGAACGCGTCGATCCGGGCGCGCGAATCCGAGATCGACCGCATCAACTTGCGTTACGACGAGGAGCGCAAGCGCTTCCGCGAATTGTCGGCGGCCGCGAAGGGCAAGTAGAAAGCGATCAGCCCGCGAGCTTCTTCCTGAGGAGCTCGTTCAACTGCTGCGGGTTGGCCTTCCCTTGCGTGGCCTTCATCGCCTGGCCGACGAAGAACCCGAACAGCTTGTCCTTGCCGCCGCGATAGTCGGCGACCTGCGACGGATTCTTCGCGAGGATGTCGTCGATGGCGGCCTCGAGGGCACCGCTGTCGGAGATCTGTTCGAGACCGCGCGACGCGATCTCCGCGTCGATGTCGGCGGACGCCTTGCCCTCGCGCGCGAGGTCCGCGAACAAGGCCTTGGCCTGCTTGCCGCTGATCCTGCCGTCGACGACGCGCCGGATCAGCGTCGCGAGCGTCTCGGCCCGAAGCGGCACCGCCCCCCAGTCGCCGCCCTGCTCGTTCACGAACGCGGCCACGTCGCCCATGATCCAGTTCGCGGCCTGCTTCGCGTGCGCGGCCCCGAGCGTCGCGATCACGTCGTCGAAGTAGCGCGCGGTGTGCTTCGAGCCGGTGATCGCCTGCGCGTCGTAGGCCGAGAGCCCGTAGTCGCGTGTGAGGCGCTCGCGCATCGTCGCCGGCAATTCAGGCATCGCGTCCCGCACACGCGCGATCCACTCCGGCGCGATCACGAGCGGCGGCAGGTCGGGATCGGGGAAGTAGCGATAGTCGTGCGCGTCTTCCTTGCCGCGCATCGCGCGCGTCTCGTTGCGATCCGGGTCGTAGAGGCGCGTCTGCTGGATGACCGTGCCGCCGTCCTCGATCAACTCGATCTGGCGCCGGACCTCGTAGTCGATCGCCTGCTGCATGAAGCGGAACGAGTTCAGGTTCTTGATCTCGCAGCGCGTACCGAAGCTCGTCTGTCCCGCGGGCCTCACCGACACGTTCGCGTCGCAGCGGAACGAGCCCTCCTGCATGTTGCCGTCGCAGATGTCGAGCCACACCACGAGCGCATGCAAGGCCTTCGCATAGGCGACGGCCTCGGCCGACGAGCGCATCTCGGGCTCCGACACGATCTCGAGCAACGGGGTGCCGGCGCGATTGAGGTCGATGCCCGAACTCTTCTCGCCGTGTAGGCCGACGAAGTCCTCGTGCAACGACTTGCCCGCGTCTTCCTCGAGATGGGCGCGGGTGAGGTTGACGGTCTTCTCGACCGGCTTGCCGTCCTCCTCGACGACGAAGGAGATCGTTCCGCCGGAGACGACCGGCAGCTCGTACTGGCTGATCTGGTAGCCCTTCGGAAGGTCCGGATAGAAGTAGTTCTTGCGCGCGAAGATCGAGAACGGCGCGACGGTCGCGCCGATGGCGAGGCCGAAGCGGATCGCGCGTTCGACCGCGCCGCGATTGAGGACCGGCAGCGTGCCCGGCAGCGCGAGGTCGACCGGGGCGGTGTGCGTGTTCGGCTCGGCGCCAAAGGCGGTCGATGCGCCGCTGAAGATCTTCGATTGCGTCGAGAGCTGCGTGTGCGTCTCGAGGCCGATGACGACTTCCCACTTCATGGCGTGGCCTTCTTGAACGTCGCGAGCAACAGCGCGGCACCGATGAACAGGCTGCCGAACGCGCGGTTGAGCCAGCGGATGTGATGGGGTTCGCGCAGCGACGCGAAGACCCGCGCCGCGAGCACGGTGTAGCCGCTCATCACGACCGCATCGGTGCAGAAGATCGTCGCGGCGCAGATCGCGTACTGCGGCCACTGCGCGCGATCCGGGTCGATGAACTGCGGCAGCACCGCGAGCATGAACACGATGCCCTTCGGGTTGCTGAGGTTGATGAGGACGGCGCGCGTGAACATCGGCCATGCCGGCAGCGCGACGCCGTCGTCGAGCTCGATCGGACGGGCCTCCGCACGCCACTGGACGATGCCGAGCCACAGCAGGTACGCGACGCCGAACCACTTGATCGCGGTGAACGCGAGCACGCTGGTCGCGAGGATCGCGCCGAGCCCGGCCGCGACGATGACGATCAGCCCGATCGCGCCGACCTGCAGCCCGACGATGTTCGGGATCGACCGGCGATAGCCGTAGCGCATCCCCATGCTCAGGCAGGAGATCGCACCGGCGCCCGGCGACAGACTGATGAGCCAGCTCGCGACGAAGAAGGTGAGCCAGGTGGAGAGCGTCATCGTTGCAAAGTCAATCGACTAGTGGATCACCGCGCATGCGCCCGCGGGGTCGAAAGACACCGGCCAGGCCTCGCCGTAGATGCCCGGCGTGCAGCGCGACTCGCAATCCGTGTGCGCGAGCGTGACGCGCCCGGGCTCCTGCCAGACCATCAGCTTGCAGCCGCTCCCGTCCTTCGCGACGAGTTCGACGTGCGGCTTCTCGCGCGTCTGCCGGAAGTCGGCGAGCGCGAATCGACACGTGCCCTGAGCCCCCACCCACAACTGCCAGTCGAGCGCACGCACGCGGTTGTCGTCCACCGTCAAACGCGCGTCCTCGCGGAAACCGTCCTCCTCGCGTTGCGCGCAGTGCGCGACGATCGTGATCGGGCGATAGGCGATCGGCGTGGGCCTGCTCGCGCAACTGGTCAACACGACGAGCGCCACGAGAACGAGCGCGAGCTTCACGCGAAGCCGGGCGGGACGCGGGCATGCCAGTCGGTCGCCTGCTGGAAGCGATGCGCGATCGCGAGCATGCGGCCCTCGTCGAAGTAGTTGCCGATCAACTGCAGGCCGACGGGCCGCTCGCCCGCGCCGAAGCCGCACGGCAGCGACATCCCCGGCAGCCCCGCGAGGCTCGTCGACAGCGTGAAGATGTCCGCGAGATATTCCGCGAGCGGCTCATCCGCGATCGTGCCGATGTCCCAGGCGACCGTCGGCGCGACCGGCCCCATGATCACGTCGCATTGCCGAAACGCCGCCTGGAAATCGTCGGCGATCAGTCGACGCAGCTTCTGCGCCTTGATGTAGTAGGCGTCGTAGTAGCCGTGCGACAACACGTACGCACCGATCAGGATGCGACGCTTCACTTCCCAGCCGAAGCCTTCGGCGCGCGTGCGCTGATACATCGACGCGAGGTCGCTGTACTCGGCGGCGCGATGGCCGTAGCGCACGCCGTCGAAGCGCGACAGGTTCGACGACGCCTCGGCCGGCGCGATCACGTAGTAGGCGGGGATCGACAGCTCGGTGCGCGGCAACGAGACGTCGACGAGCGTCGCGCCCAGCTTCTCGAACTCGGCGAGCGCCGCGCGCACCGCGCGCTCGACGTCGGGCGACGTGCCCGGCCCGAAGAATTCGCGCGGCAGTCCGATGCGCAGGCCCTCGACCGAGTGCGTCGACAACGCGCGCGAGAAGTCTTCGCGCGGCCGTTCGACCGACGTCGAATCGCGCGGATCGAAGCCGGCCATGTGGTCGAGCAACAGCGCGCAGTCCTCGGCCGTCTGCGCGATCGGGCCGCCCTGGTCGAGGCTCGACGCGAACGCGATCATTCCCCAGCGCGACACGCGTCCGTAGGTCGGCTTGAGTCCGGTGACGCCGCACATCGCGGCGGGCTGACGGATGGAGCCGCCGGTGTCGGTGCCGGTCGCGGCCGGCGCGAGACGGGCCGCGACGATCGCCGCCGAGCCGCCCGACGTGCCGCCCGGGATCGCTTTCGGGTCCCACGGATTCTTCACCGGGCCAAACGCCGAGTGTTCGTTCGACGATCCCATCGCGAACTCGTCGCAGTTCGCCTTGCCGAGCGTGACCATGCCCTGCGCGGCGAGACGTTCGACGACCGTCGCATCGAACGGGCTCGTGTAGTGCTCGAGCATCCGCGAGCCGGCGGTCGAGCGGAAGTCGCGCGTCGTGAAGATGTCCTTGTGCGCGAGCGGGATGCCCGCGAGCGGCGGCGCGTCGCCGCGCGCGACGCATCGTGCAAGAAGGGCGTCGGCCGCGCGCGCCTGCGCGAGCGAGACCTCGGCGTTCGTGTCGACGAAGGCATTGAGGCCCGCGTGCGCGCGCATGCGCTCGAGATATGCCTGCGTGAGCTCGACGCTCGACACTTCGCGTGCGCGCAGTGCCGCCGACAACTGGCTGACGGTCGAGCGGTGCATCACTCGATCACCTTCGGCACGAGATAGAGGCCGTCCTCGACGGACGGCGCGGGCTTCTGATAGTCCGCGCGACGATCGGTCTCGGAGACGACGTCGTCGCGCAGGCGCAATTGCACCGCCTGGATCGCGGCGAGCGGCGTGGTCAACGGCTCGACGTCGTCGGTCGGCAGCGCCTGCATGGTCTCGATCAGTGCGAACACGCGATCGAGCTGGCCGGCCGCAAGCGCGGTCTCGGCCGGAGTCAGTTCGATGCGCGCGAGTTGGGCGATGCGCGCGACGTCGGCGTGGGTGAAGGGCATGGGTTGCGGGGCAGGGCGCCGAGGGCTTCGCGAAGGACTCGGAAACCCGACGAGATGGACGTCGCGCCGTAGGAAAAACGCGAGGGATTATAGGGTATGATCGCCGCTCGTTTTCAGGGCGTGGTACCTGCGCATCGCGTGGATTCGGCGCCCCTCCTTGCGATCCCGAGGACCTGACACCGGTGCGCGCTTGCACACGACACCGGATCCCCAGAACCAATCGCTTCACCGCCATCGCGCGGGTCGCAAGCCGGATCGAAGAATCCGCGGTGATCCGCCGAGGGCCAGCAGGAAGTCTTCATGTTCGGATTTCTCCGCAGTTACATCTCGACCGATCTCGCGATCGACCTCGGTACCGCCAACACCCTGATCTACGTCCGCGGCAAGGGCATCGTCCTCGACGAACCCTCGGTCGTCGCGATACGCCAGGAAGGCGGCCCGAACGCCAAGAAGGCGATCCAGGCCGTCGGCCGCGAAGCGAAGGCCATGCTCGGCAAGGTGCCCGGCAACATCGAGGCCATCCGACCGATGAAGGACGGCGTCATCGCCGACTTCGTCGTGACCGAGCAGATGATCAAGCAGTTCATCAAGATCGTTCACCCGTCGCGACTGCTGTCGCCGTCACCGCGCATCATCATCTGCGTGCCGTGCGGCTCGACCCAGGTCGAGAAACGCGCGATCCGCGACGCGGCGCTCGGCGCCGGCGCGAGCAACGTGTATCTGATCGAGGAACCGATGGCCGCCGCGATCGGCGCGGGCCTGCCGGTCTCCGAGGCGACGGGCTCGATGGTCGTCGACATCGGCGGCGGCACGACCGAGGTCGGCGTGATCTCGCTCGGCGGCATGGTCTACAAGGGCAGCGTGCGCGTCGGCGGCGACAAGTTCGACGAAGCCATCATCAACTACATCCGTCGCAATTACGGGATGTTGATCGGCGAGCAGACGGCCGAGAACATCAAGAAGGAAATCGGTTCGGCCTTCCCCGGCTCCGAGGTCCGCGAGATGGAGGTCAAGGGCCGCAACCTCTCCGAAGGCGTGCCGCGCTCCTTCACGATCTCGAGCAACGAGATCCTCGAAGCGCTGACCGACCCGATCAACAACATCGTGTCCGCGGTCAAGAGCGCGCTCGAGCAGACGCCGCCCGAACTCGGCGCCGACATCGCCGACAAGGGAATGATGCTCACCGGCGGCGGCGCGTTGCTGCGCGACCTCGATCGCCTGCTGATGGAAGAGACGGGCCTGCCCGTCATCGTGGCCGAAGACCCGCTGACCTGCGTCGTCCGTGGCTGCGGCATGGCACTCGAGCGGATGGACAAGCTCGGCAGCATCTTCACGAACGAGTGACCCGAACGACCGCGCGCGCCGGGTTCGACGCAGTCGGGCGTCGGCGCCGCGGTCCCCGCCACAAGCCTCGGTCTGTCGACTGACGCGGTCGCGCCACCATGGAACCGACCGCCCCGCCGCTCTTCAAGCAAGGCCCCTCGGCCTTCGCGCGGCTGTTCTTCTTCGCGGCCCTCGCGATCACCCTCCTCGTCACCGACACCCGCTTCGACGCGCTGCGTATCGCGCGCAGCGCCCTCGGCACCGCGCTGTATCCGCTGCAGCGCGGCGTCCTCGCGCCGACGCAATGGTTCAGCGGCGCCGCCGGCTACTTCGCCTCCCTCGATCGCGTCGAGCGCGAGAATGCGCAGTACGCGCGCGAGAAGGCCGAACTGGCCCAGGTCGCGCTGCGCGCCGCCAGCCTCGAGGCCGAGAACGCCCACCTGCGCAAGCTCGCGGGCCTGCGCGAGAGCCTCCACGCGAATTCGATCGCCGCGCAGATCCTCTATGACGCGCGCGACCCCTTCTCGCGCAAGGTGATCGTCGACCGCGGGACGAACGACGGCGTCGCGCGCGGGCAGCCCGTCGTCGACGAGGCCGGCGTGGTCGGCCAGGTCACGCGCGTGTTCGCGTTCTCGTCCGAGGTCACGCTGCTGACCGACCGCGAACAGGCGATCGCCGTCCAGAACGTCAGGACGGGCTTTCGCGGCGTCGCCTACGGCAGCGGCGCGAGCGGTGCCGCGGGGCTCATCGACCTGCGCTTCATGCCCGCGAACGCCGACGTCAAGCAGGACGACCTGCTCGTGACGTCGGGACTCGACGGCGTCTTTCCGGACGGGCTGCCGGTCGCGAAGGTCGCGACCGTCGAGCGCAACGCGGCCTATCAGTTCGCGAAAATCCTGTGCACGCCGATGGGCGGGATCGAACGCAATCGCCACGTCCTCATCCTGCTGACTGCGAAGCCCGCACCCCGACCCGCCGACGAGCCGGTCGATGCGAAGCCCAAGGCCGCGAAGAAGAGTCGCTCGTGAGGACGCGCGTCCCGATGCCGCCGCCACCAGCCGGCGCCTTGCGCGGCGGCAGCAAGCAATACCTGCTGCGGCCGGTGAACCCCGCCTTCATCGTCTGCACGCTGCTCGGCGCGTTCGTGCTCAACCTGCTGCCCTGGGGTCGCCTGCTCGCCGCGCCCGACTTCGTCGCGCTCGTGCTCGTGTTCTGGAACATCCATCAGCCGCGCCGCGTCGGCATCGGTTCGGCCTTCCTGATGGGCATCTTCATGGACGTCCACGATGCCGCGCGCCTCGGCGAGAACGCGCTCGCGTACACGATCCTTTCCTACGGCGCGATCATGCTGCACCGGCGAGTCGTGTCGTTCTCCGTGCTGACGCAGGCGATGCAGGTGCTGCCGCTGTTCGTCGTCGCACAGATCGTGATCGTCGCGGTCCGCCTCGCGATCGGCGCACCCTTCCCCGGCTGGTCCTTCTTCCTCGAGAGCGTGACGACCACGCTGTTGTGGCCGCTCGCGACCTGGCTGTTGCTCGCGCCGCAGCGCAGGCCGCTGGAGCGGGACGAGACCCGGCCAATCTGAGTGGAACCGTTGAACCCCATCCCCCTCCCAACCTCCCCCTTGAAGGGGGAGGAGTCCCCTGCTGACTCCCTCCCCTTCAAGGGGAGGGTCGGGGAGGGGATGGGGTCCGTGGTCACGAGTCCATGAACGAACTCCGCGACAACCAGCGCGAGCTCTACCTCTTCCGCCTGCGCGTCATCGCGGCGATCCTGTTCGTGCTCGTCTGTTTCGGCGTCATCGTGTCGCGCTATCTCACGCTGCAGGTCGTGCGCCACGACGACTACGCGGCGCGCGCCGACGAGAACCGCATCGCGCTGATCCCGATCACGCCGAATCGCGGCATCGTCACCGACCGCAACGGCATCGTGATCGCGCGCAACTACTCGGCGTATACGCTCGAGATCACGCCGTCGAAGGTTCCGGACGTCGACGCGACGCTCGACGCGTTGGCCGAGGTCATCCCGATCGAGACGCGCGACCGCCGCCGCTTCCGCAAGCTGATGGAGGAGACGAAGACCTTCGAAAGCATCCCGATCCGCACGCGGCTGTCCGACGAGGAAGTCGCGCGCTTCACGGCGCAGCGCTACCGCTTCCCGGGCGTCGACGTGCAAGCGCGCCTGTTCCGTCAGTACCCGCTCGGCGCGTCCGCCGCCCACGTCATCGGCTACATCGGTCGCGTCAGCGAGAAGGATCTCGACCGCCTCGAGGAGCGCGAGGAACAGGAAGGTGTCGACCTGCTCACGAACTATCAGGGCACCGACTACATCGGCAAGGAAGGCCTCGAGAAGAAGTACGAGGCCCAGTTGCACGGCACGACCGGCGCGGAAGAAGTGGAGATCACCGCGTCGGGCCGCGCGGTCCGCACGCTATCGCGCCGTCCGGCGACGTCGGGCGACAACCTCGTCCTGTCGATCGACATCAAGCTGCAGCAGCTGGTCGAGGAGGCGTTCGGCGAGCGCCGTGGCGCGCTGGTCGCGATCGAGCCGTCGACCGGCGACGTCCTCGCCTTCGTATCGCGACCCTCCTTCGACCCGAACCTGTTCGTCGAGGGCATCGACGCGGAGAACTGGAAGGCGCTCAACGACTCGATCGACAAGCCGCTGATCAACCGGCCGTTGTCCGGTGCCTACCCGCCCGGCTCGACGTTCAAGCCTTTCATGGCGCTCGCGGCCCTCGAGAACGGCAAGCGCACGTTCGGATCGACGATCTTCGATCCGGGTTACTTCAACTTCGGCAACCATCGCTTCCGCGACGACAAGGAAGGCGGGCACGGGTCCGTCGACCTGTATCGATCGATCGTCGTCTCGTGCGATACCTACTACTACCAGCTCGCGTCCGACATGCCGATCGACATGATCGCGGGCTTCATGAAGCCGTTCGGACTCGGCCAGATCACCGGCATCGACCTCGAAGGCGAGCGTCGCGGGACGCTGCCGTCGACCGAGTGGAAGAAGCGCGCGTTCCGCAAGCCCGAGCAGCAGCGCTGGTTCCCCGGCGACACGATCTCGATCGGCATCGGCCAGGGCTACAACGCCTACACGCCGCTCCAGATGGCGCACGCGGTCGCGACGCTCGCGAACAACGGCATCGTCATGAAGCCTCACCTCGTGAAGTCCATCGAGAACGCCCGCACCGGTGAACGCACGCTGACCGTGCCGAGCGAGAGCTTTCGCATCCCGCTTCAGCAGAAGAACGTGGACTTCGTCAAGAACGCGATGGTCGGCGTCAACAAGGAAGGTACCGGCCGCGCGGCCTTCGTCGGCGCGACCTATGTCTCGGCGGGCAAGACCGGGACGGCACAGCTGTTCACGATCGGCGCGAACGAGAAATACAAGGACTCGCACGTCACCGAGCGCCTGAAGGACCACGCGTGGTTCATCGCGTTCGCGCCGGCCGACCGCCCGAAGATCGCGCTCGCGGTGCTCGTCGAGAACGGCGGCTTCGGCGCGGCGGCGGCGGCGCCGATCGCGCGGCGGGTCCTCGACTACTACGTCGGCGGCATCGTCCCCGCCGACCCGAAGAAGCCGGTCGAGGAATCGGCCGCGTCGGGAGACGAGGATTGAATCAGGACAAGCTGCTGATCCGCGCCTGGCGGCGCGTGCGACCGCATCTGCTCGTCTTCGATCCCGCGCTGTCGATCATCCTCGCGTTGCTCGCGACGACGTCGCTGATCACGCTCTACAGCGCCGGGATCGACTTCCCGGGTCGCTTCGAAGGCCAGGTCCGCAACTTCATCGCCGCCTTCTTCATGATGTGGCTGCTCGCGAACCTGTCGCCGCAGAAGCTGCAACGCTTCGCGGTGCCGGTCTACACGATCGGTCTCGTGCTGCTGTTCGCGGTCTTCGCGGCCGGCACCGTGAAGAACGGCGCCCGGCGCTGGCTCACGGTCGGCCCGATGCAGATCCAGCCGTCCGAATTGCTCAAGATCGGCGTGCCGCTGATGCTCGCGTGGTACTTCCACAAGCGCGAGGCGCGCGTGCGCTTCGTCGACTTCGTCGTCGCCGCGCTGCTGCTGGTCGTGCCCGTCGGACTCATCGCGAAGCAGCCCGACCTCGGCACCGCGTTGCTGGTCGTCGCCGCGGGCTTCTACGTCATCTACTTCGCCGGCCTGTCGTGGAAGCTGATCCTGCCCGCGCTCGTCGCCGGCGTGATCGGGGCGGCCGCGTTGATCTACAGCGGCGACCGCATCTGCCAGCCCGACGTGCAATGGCCCGGCATGCACGGCTACCAGAAGGAGCGCATCTGCACGTTGCTCGACCCGACGACCGACCCGCTCGGCCGCGGCTTCCACACGATCCAGTCCGCGATCGCGGTCGGCTCTGGCGGCTTGACGGGCAAGGGCTACATGCAGGGCACGCAGACCCACCTCGACTTCATTCCCGAGCGCACGACGGACTTCATCCTCGCGGTCTTCGCCGAGGAGTTCGGCTTCGTCGGCATCATCGTGCTGTTGCTGCTCTACTGCGCGCTGATCTTCCGCGGCCTGCTGATCGCGGCGAACGCGTCGTCGTACTTCTCGCGGCTGCTCGCGGGCTCGATCACGCTGATCTTCTTCACGTACGCATTCGTCAACATGGGCATGGTCTCGGGCATTCTCCCGGTCGTGGGCGTCCCGCTGCCGTTCATGAGCTACGGCGGGACGGCGCTGGTCACCCTCGGCATCGGTGCCGGCATCCTGATGAGCGTGCAACGACACAAGAAGCTCGTGCAGACCTGAAGACGAATCCATGAAAAGCGTCGAAGCCCTCGCCCTCGTCGCCGCCTGCGTGGCCGCGATCGGCGCGGGTGCCGGCGTGGCCTTGCACTCCGGCGCGCCGGTGACGCCGGCCGCGACCGACACGGCGCTCGTCGAACGGCCGGCCCGTCCGGCGCCCTCGCACGAACCGAATTTCCTGTTCTCGCTGCCCGCGTCCCGCGATGCCTGGGGCGCGAAGGGCCGGCGCGACGTCGACGCGTTGCGCGACGACTTCCTGCGTTCGTCGCGGCTCGACGACCTCTTCGAACGCGGCTTGCGCCATCCCGACGCGGGCGGACTGTTCTATGCGCGACAGGCGCTCCGCCACTGCGGGATGCTGCGCAACGCCGGCGGCTCCGCCTCCGTGGGCCGCGACGCGGCCGTGCTCGAACGCGCGCGCGACCGCTGCGGCGCGCTCGGCGACCCGGCGTCTCGCGAGCGTCTGAACGCGACGCTGCAGACCGCGAGCGCGCGACTCGACCCCGCGTTGTCGATCGTCAATACGATCGACGACCGCAGCCGCGAGGCGCGGCTCACGCCGGCCGATGTCCGCGACGCGATCGACGCGTCGATCGCGCTCGGCGATCCCTATGTCCTGCGCTACGTGTTCCTGCGCGGCATCCCGAGGATCGAGCGCTTCGACGGCAGGCCCGTCGACGTCGAGCTGCGCGGCGACCTGATGATGGCGTCGCGTCTCGCGCTGTGCGATCTCGGTGTCGACTGCGCACAGGAGGCGCGCGTGCTGCTGACCTGCGCGAACAAGGACGGATGCAGCGATCCGTTCTCCGCGATGGGCATCGGCGGCGATTCGCTGTCGATCGAACGCCGGCGTCGGCTCGGCGAGCTCGCGGATCGCGTGCGCACCGCGGCGCGCGACGGCTCGCTGCCGCAGTTGCTGCAATGAATCGCCGGACCGCGCTGGCCGCCGTCGCGCTGCTGCTGCTCGCCGCCTGCGCGTCGACGCCGTCGCGTCGTTCCGGCGACACGGCGGCGCCGCGCCCACCCGCGTCGTCGACCGCCTCGCCGCCGACGACGACGAGCCGCGGCGGCGGCTATTACCTCGACGACGGGCCCGGCGACAGCCCGCCGCCGAACCTCGAGTTCCTGCCGGACGCGATTCCGCGGGTCGAGAAGTACGCGAGCGGCGCGAACCGTCCGTACAACGTGTTCGGCGTCGATTACGTGCCCGACCTCTCGGGCCGGCCGTACAAGGAGCGGGGCACCGGCTCGTGGTACGGACGCAAGTTCCACGGGCAGCGCACGTCGTCCGGCGAGATCTACGACATGTATGCGATGACGGCCGCGCATCCGACGTTGCCCATCCCCTGCTACGCGCTCGTCACCAATCTCGTCAACGGCAAGTCGGTGATCGTGCGCGTCAACGATCGCGGGCCGTTCCTGCACAACCGCATCATGGATCTGTCGTACGCGGCCGCGCTCAAGGTCGGCTACCTCTCGAGCGGCAGCGGACAGATCGAGGTCGAGATGCTGATGCCCGCGGACATCGCGGCCGGCCGCATCCCCGCGACGACGACGAGCCTGCTGCTCGCGTCGGGCGCGTCGCCGCGCGCGGCGGCGCCGGCGATCGCCACGCCGTCGCCCGTCGCGTCGTCTCCGCCGCTGACGATCGAGGCCTTGACCGCGAACGAAGCGCCGACGACACGCCTGCCGCCCGCACCGACGCTGACGGCCGAGGCCGAGTCGCGATCGCTGCCGATCCCGACCACGTCCTCCGTCGAGCCGGACGAGCCGATCGCGCTCCCCGATCGCCAGGCGGCGCCGCGGCTGCCGGAGACCTCGACGCGCCAGGGCTTCTTCCTGCAACTCGGCGCGTTCCGCGCGAAGTCGGGTGCCGACAGCTTCGCCACCCACCTGGCCCGCCTGATCGATCCCGCACTCGCGCCGCTCGTGCAGGTCAGCGAGGCGAACGGCCTCTACCGGGTCCGCGTCGGACCCTATGTCGAACGTGCCGACGCCGATCGCGCCGCTGCAAGCGTCCGCAACGCCGTCACGCAGCCGGTCCTCGTGATGCCGGATACGATCACGCGCTGAACGCCGGTCCGACCGGCGCCGTCGCGAGGATCCTGCATGTCGATCAAGCTGCCCATCGTGCCCGCCGCGTTCTTCGCGATCGTCCTCGGCCTGAGCGGACTCGCGAACGTGTGGCGAGCGGCCCACCGCGTGTGGCGACTGCCCGAGATCGTCGGTGAAGTCCTGATGGCGAGCGCGGTGTGCGTGTGGGCGATCGTGCTCGTGCTCTTCGCGTGGAAATGGATCGCCCGGCGCGAGGCTGCGCTCGAGGAGGCCGGACAGGCGATCGCCTGTTGTTTCATCAGCCTCGCCGGCGTGGCGACGATGCTCGTCGGCCTCGGCGTGCTGCGCTACGCGCCGGGGCTCGGGGTCGCGCTCTTCGTCGCCGGCGCAGTGTTCGGGGTCGGCTTCGCCGTCTGGCGCACCGGCTTGTTGTGGCAGGGCGGTCGCGATCCGAGCACGACGACCCCGGTCCTGTACCTGCCGCTCGGCGCCACCGGCTTCGTCCTGTCGACCGGCTGCGCGCTCCTCGGCGAGCGCGACTGGGCGCAGATCACGTTCGGCATGGCCCTCTTCGGCGTGCTCGCGATCGACTCGGTGGTGCTGCATCGTCTCTACACGGCCGCGCCGCTGCCGCCGCCGTTGCGGCCGACGCTGGGCATCCAGCTCGCCCCCGCGACGGTCGGTGCCGTCGCGTATCTCGGTCTCTCGTCCGGACCACCCGACTGGTTCGCGCACGCGATGATCGGCTACGCGCTGATCCAGACCCTGATCCTCGCGCGCCTGTGGTCGTGGATACGCGAACAGCCCTTCGCCGTCTCCTACTGGGCCTTCACGTTCGGGATCACCGCCTTCGCGTACGCGCTGCTGCGCATGCTCGAGAAGGGCGAGGCGGGAAGCGCGATCCCGCTGCTCGCGCTCGTCCTCTTCGTCGTCGCGAACGGCGTGGTCGCGCTCATCGCCGGCGGCACCCTCTGGTTGCTCGCGACGGGTCGCCTGTTCGGCGTGCCGGCCGCACCGGCCGTCGCGCGTTAGACGTCGTTCTTCACCGAGGACTCCCCATGACGTTCCAGGAATCGATCAAGGTCTGCTTCGAGAAGTACGCCGACTTCACGGGGCACGCTTCGCGCTCCGAATACTGGTGGTTCTTCCTGTTCGTCATCCTCGTCGGCGCCGCCGCGTCCTATGTGAACGACGCGACGAGCGGGATCTGGTTCATCGGCACGCTGCTGCCGTCGCTCGCGGCCGCGACGCGACGACTGCACGACACGAACCGCAGCGGCTGGTGGCAACTGATCGGGCTCGTGCCCGTCGTCGGCTGGATCGTGATGATCGTCTTCCTCGCGCAGGAAGGCACGAGCGACCGACCGCTCGACCGTCTGCCGACCTGATCCATCAGGTCGGTTCGGACGTCCTCGTGGCCGTCGTCCCGAAGGCGTCGGCCATGCGTTGCATCACGAAGTGGGCGAGGCCGCCCGCGAACAGCGCATCGAGCGTCGGTGCCGACGTCAGCGACAGCACGCCGAGCCCGCCGGACGCCTGGGGCAGCGCGAGGAGCCCGACCCCGATCCCGACCAGCCACGCGGCGAACGGCAGCCGTCGCCACGCGACGGCGTCGGCCGTGCGATAGCGCTGCGGCTGGAGCACGTAGTCGACGAGATACACCCCCGCGACCGGGCCGATCGTGATTCCCATGAACACCAGGAACGCGATGAAGTGGCTGAAGATGCCGGCAGCCGCGAGCGCCGTTCCCACGATGGCCGCGAAGACGGTGAGCTTCCAGCGCGCGACGCCGGGTCTGAGCGAAGACAATGCGAGCGAGGTCTCGTAGAGATTCTTGTCGTTCGCAGTCCACGTCGACAGCAGCAACACGACGATGGCCGGCCCTCCGACGCCGGTCAGGATCATGATCGCCACGAGGTCGCCGTTTCGATAGATCAACGCGAGCAGCGCGGCGATGGTCAGCAGGATCGGCAATGCGATGCCGTAACCGACGACGATGCCGACGATCGTGTCGCGACCCGACTTCATGAAACGGGAGATGTCGGGCGTGATCGCGATCGCCACGATGTGGCCGCCGGTGATGATCGACACGACCGTTCCGAAGCTATAGGGCGTCGCGGCCGCCGGAAGGTCGAGCAGCGCGACCCACTCGTGCGTATGCAGTGCGATCCAGGTCGGCACGGCGATGACCGCGAGCAGCAACGGGACGGCGAGATACGACACCTTGCCGAGCGCGCGCACGCCGATGATGGCCGTGCTGCTGATCAGCGCACCGCAGAGCACCGTGAGAAGAAGCCGCGGCACCGTGAAGCCGAAGCGCGAGTCGAGCAGCGCGTTGATGCTGCGCACGACAACCTCGGTCTGGACACCGAACCAGCCGAACAGCGTCACGATCAGGATCGCCGCCACGACGCGTGCGCCGTTGACGCCGAACGTGTGCCGCACGAGCACGGCGGTCGGCACGCGCGCGCGCATGCCGATCAGTCCCGTGAGGATCGCGAGGATCGTCGTCGCGAGCGCACCGACGAACACGGCCGGCGCGAGCTCGGCGAGGCGCATGTGCGTCCCGAGTTCGCCGCCGAGCGCGAACAGCGGCACGCAGATCATCACGCCGACCTTGACGGTCGCGAGGAAGAACCAGCCCCGCAGCTCCTCGTCGCCGACCGGCTTCATCGGACTGCGTTCGACGACGCGCGAGAGGGTGCGGGCGAGTGGATTCATCGTCATCGAGTTTTACCGCGATTCGCTGGCGCCCGGGCGACTTTCACGTTGCGTCCGACGCAACGTCGAGCCGCGGGCTTCGTTGCATGGAACGCAATCAAAATCGCGAGGCGCGTCATTGATTGAGGTCCGACCTGCGGCAACCATGTCGACGACCGGCCACGCGGTCGCCATGGGAGGCGTCATGAAGATCCGTACCACCGAACCGTCGTCGAGCCGCACGTCCCCGTTCGCGCCCGTCTCCGCTGTCGCACCGCGGCTCACGCTCTGCGCCGCCGCGCTGCTCGGCCTCGTCAACCCGGTCGTCGCCCAGACGGTCGAGTCCGGCGTCGACCCGAGCGCCGCGCAACGCGCCAAGGCCTCGACCGACCCGGCGCGCCTCGAGGGCGTGACGATCACCGCGCAGAAGCGGACCGAGAAGGCCCAGGACGTGCCGAACGCGACGACGGTCCTGACCGATCGAGACATCGAGCGTGCCGGCATCAAGAACATCCAGGATGCGGCCGCACTCACGCCGAACCTCGTCATCATCGATCAGTTGCGCCCCGGCATTCAGACCGTGTCGTTTCGAGGCTTCACCACCGTGCAAGGCGGACAGTCGCCGTTCGCGATCGTGGTCGACGGCGTCGCGCAACCGGGCCAGGAATTCCTGAAGCAGAATTTCGTCGACGTGCAGCAGATCGAATTCCTGCGCGGACCACAGGGCACGCTCTACGGCGCCGGCGCCATCGCCGGCGCGATCAACATCGTGACCAAGCCGCCGAGCGACCTGCTCGAAGCGCGCTTCCTGTACGGCATCAGCCAGGGAGAGGGGCGCGAGTACAACGGGTCCGTCAGCGTGCCCTTGTCGACCGGTCGCGCGTGGATGCGCGTGGGCCTCAATCACGTGGACTTCGGCGGCCGCATCGCCAACGACGCGAACGGCTCGCACGTCGACGCGTCCCACGAAGACACGGCCAATGTCCAGGTCCTGCTGAAGCCGCTCGATCGACTGTCGGTCGATCTGCGCGCGAACGGCACCGAAGGTCGTAACGGATCGCTCTGGCTCGTCCTCGTCAACAACAGCGACTTCGACAATTTCTCGAAGAATCCGGCGACCGACATCACGGGCCGCGACACGCGCCGCCTGCAGACCTATTCGGCGAAGGTGGATTTCGACGCGGGGCCGTTCACGCTGACGTCGATCACGGCGTACAACGAGGCGCGTCAATTCCTGTTCGCGGACGGCGATTTCAGCCCCACGCCGTCGGCCGCGCAGACCTGGGAGAACGACACGCGCGGCGTGAGTCAGGAGTTCCGCATCACGTCGAACGGCAACGGGCCGTTCCGCTGGAACGCGGGCGTCTTCTATCAGAAGTACGACGTGTACGACGCGACGCAGTTCGGCGCGCTCGTCAACAACGTGCCGGCCTTCGGGCCGGCGAACATCACGCAGAACACGCAATACAGCAGCGCGGTGTTCGGGCAGGCCACCTACGATCTGCCGGCGGGCTTCAGCATCACCGGGGGCCTGCGTTACGACCGCGTCCGCGCGACCGTCGCCTCGCCGAACTCGGTGCCGGCGGTCCACGACGCGCATCTGTTCTCGGAACTGCAACCGAAGGCGACGCTCGCCTACAAGTGGACGCCCGACCTGATGTCCTACCTCACGTATTCGAAGGGCTTCCGGACCGGCGGCTTCAACCCGACGACGCCGCTGACGATCCGTCTCTACGAGAACGAGACCTCGAAGAACTACGAGTTCGGGACCAAGTCGGCATGGCTCGACAACCGGCTCATCGTCAACGGTGCCGTGTTCCATACGAAGTTCGAGAATCAGCAGTTCTTCTTCTCGCTCGCGACGCCGACGGGCATCTTCCGAGCGATCACCAACATTCCCGAGACCACGGTCAACGGCGCCGAGCTCGAGGCGCAACTGCTGCCGCTGCCCTGGCTGAAGTTCAATGCGGGAGCGGGCTACAACAAGACGAAGATCGAACGCTTCGACCAGGACCAGTTCAACGGCAACCGCACGCCGCAGGTCTACGGCTTCACGGCGAACCTCGGCGTCGAAGGCCAGGCCGCGATCGCCGGAGGACAGGTCGTCGCGCGCGTCGACGTTCAGCATCGCGGCGACGTCTACTGGGACCTCGCGAACGAGGTCCGCACGCCGCCGAAGAATTTCCTCAACGCCCGCATCGCCTACGAGCACGACGTCGGCCCGACGAGCTGGCAGATCGCAGTCGTCGGGCGCAACCTCACGAACGAACGCACGCCGGCGGCGGTCGGTGCGAACGCGTTCGGACCGGGTCTGACGCTGCGCAGCGCGAACGAACCGCGCATCGTCGGTGTCGAGGCACAGGTGCGCTATTGAACTTCGAGGCGATGGGTCGATGAGCGAAAGCGGTCGTGTCTCCGGGCGATATCGCGTCGCGGTGGACATCGGCGGCACGTTCGTCGATGCGGTGCAGTTCGATGCGACAACGGGCGATGTGGTGCTCGCGAAAGCGCCGACGACGCCGGGGCGCCCTGCAGATGGCGTGATGGACGCACTGCGCGCGCTCGGCACGCCGCTCGGCGACGTGGATCTCTTCGTGCACGGGACCACGCTGGGGCTGAACGCGATCCTCGAACGCAAGGGCGCCGTGACCGGCATCCTGACCAACGAGGGCTTCCGCGACCTGTTCGAGATCGCGCGGGCCGACGTGCCGCCCGAGCGCATGTACGACGTCCGCTACGCGCGTCCCGCGCCGATCGTCCGGCGTCGGCATCGTCGCGGTGTGCCCGGTCGAATCGACGCGGCCGGCCGCGAAGTGACGGCCCTCGACGAGTCGGCGGTCGCGCGGGCCGGCGACGAGCTCGTCGCGGCGGGCGCGCGGTCGATCGCGATCAGCTTCCTGCACGCCTATCGAAACCCGGTCCACGAGCAGCGCGCGGCCGAGATCCTGCGTGCGCGGCATCCGGGCATTCCGATCACGGTCGGCAGCGACGTGTGCCGCGAATATCGTGAATACGAGCGCACGGCAACGGCAGTCCTCGACGCGTACATCCGTCCGATCTTCGAGGCCTATGTCGATGTCCTCCAGCGCGCCCTGGCATCCGCGGGCTTCAGGGGCCGCTTCCTCGTGATGCGTTCGGGAGGCGGCGCGATGACGGCGGAAAGCGCGAAGCGCTCGCCGATCGCGACCGCGCTGTCGGGGCCGGCCGGCGGCATCGTCGGCGCGGTCGCGGTCGCGGAGGCCTCGGGTCGCACGCACCTGTTGTCGCTCGACTATGGCGGCACCAGTCTCGACGCGAGCGTGATCGAACACGGTCGCCCGCTCGTGATGCACGAGGCGACGCTCGAGACGATCCCCGTGTTGATGCCCGTGTTCGACATCCGCTGCATCGGGACCGGCGGCGGCTCGATCGCGTCGGTCGAGGAAGGCTTGTTGCAGGTCGGCCCGCGGAGCGCGGGCGCGGTGCCGGGTCCGATCGCCTACGGCAAGGGAGGCACCGAACCGACGACCACCGATGCGGCCCTCGTGCTGGGCTACATCGACCCGAAGCGCTTCCTGGCGGGCGCGCTCGCCCTCGACGTGGACGCCGCGCGCGCCGGTCTCGAGCGCTGCGTGGCCGATCCGCTCGGCACGGACGTCGTGACCGCGGCCGCGGGAATCTTCGACGTCCTGGTCGCCAAGACGGTCGGCGCGATCCGCGAGATCACCGTCGAACGCGGCCACGATCCGCGCGACTTTTCGTTGCTCGCGTTCGGCGGCGCCGGCCCGATGATCGCGCCCCTGATCGGTCGCGAGATCGAGATCACCGACTGCGTCGTGCCGCGTGTTCCCGCCGTGTTCTCCGCGTGGGGCATGCTGCTGTCGGACCTCGTCACCGAGCTCGCCCAGTCCGACATCGGGCCGCTCGACGATCCGCATTGGTCACGCATCGGCGACGGCTTCGCGGGTCTCGAAGCCGAAGCGGCGATGCGTCTCGAAGCGCAGGGCGTTGCGATCGGCGATCGCGTCTACGAGCGCCTGGTCGAGTGCCGTTATCGCGGGCAGGAGCACGCGATCAGCGTGCTCGTCGGACCGGACGCAGCGGCGGCCGACGTCGTCGCCGCGTTCAACGCCACGCATCGCGAGCGCTACGGCCACGCGCTGAAGGAACCCGTCCAGGCCGTCACGCTGCGCCTGCGCGCGCGCGGTCGCGTACCGAAGCCGATGCTGAAGACCTTCGCCGCCGCGACAGGTCCCGTCTCCGACGCGCAGGTGTCGGTGCGCGAGGCCTACTGTTTCGCGGACCGTCGCATGAAGCCCTTCCCGGTCTTCGACCGCGCGCGTCTCGCACCCGGCCATCGCTTCGACGGGCCGGCGATCGTCGACGAAGGGACGTCGACCACGGTCGTCCATTCGGACCAGTCGGTCGACGTCGATCGGCACGGACAACTCGTCGTGCGCACGATGCGCGTCGGAGCCATCGCATGAAACTCGCCGCCGCCACCACGGAGGTGATCCGCAGCTATCTCGCGTCGGCTGCCGAGGAGATGCGTCGCACGCTGATCCGGACGGCCTTCAACCCGGTCATCTACGAGGTGCTCGACTTCGGCATCTCGATCTACGACGGCAAGCTCGACCTGATCGCCGACGCACGCAGTCTCGCGCTCTTCCTCGGGGCGAACGACTACGCGATCCGCAAGGGTGTCGAATACATCGGCATCGAGAATCTCGAGCGCGGCGACATCGTGCTGATGAACTACCCGTACTGGAATTCGGCGCACTCGATGGACGTCACGCTGTTCGCCCCCGTCTTCGCCGACGGCGCCGAGCGACCCTTCGCGCTCACCTGTATCCGCGCGCACTGGATGGACCTCGGCGCGAAGGACCCGGGCTACGTGCTCGACTCGACCGACATGCATCAGGAAGGCTTGATCATGCCGGGACTGAAGGTCTACAAGCGCGACGTGCCGGACCGCGAGATCTTCGAGCTGATCCGCTTCAACTCCCGGATGCCCGACCTCGTCATCGGCGACCTCGAAGCGCAGGTCGCGGCGACGCGGACCGGCGAGAAGCGCTTGATGGAGCTGCATCGCAAGTTCGGCGCCGAGGCGTTCGACGCGGCGATCGCGCAGATCCTCGCGCACGGCGAGGCCGTCGCGCGACGCGAACTCGCGAAGCTCCCGCGGGGTACGTGGAGCGCGAGCGACCTCGTCGACGACGACGGCGTGTCGGACGCACCGGTGCCGATCGCGGTGACGGTGACGATCGACGACGCCGGCCTGCACTGCGACTTCTCGGCCTCGTCGCCCGCGGTGCGCGGTCCGATCAACATGCCCTTCGGGCTCACGCAGACCGTCTGCAAGCTCGTGCTCAAGTCGCTCACGACGCCGGACGTGCCGAGCAACGCCGGCCACTTCAAGCCGCTCGAGGTCGTGGCCCCGCCCGGCAACCTCTTCCACGCGGTCTATCCGGCGGCGACCTTCACGCTCTGGACGTCCCACCTCGCGCTCGAACTCGTCTACAAGGCGCTCGCGCAAGGCATGCCCGAGCGGCTCGCGGCCTCGTCGGGGGGCGATGTCATGGGTTTCATGATGGTCGGCCACGACGAGGCGGGCCAGCTCTACGCGGTCAGCAACAACGACGCGATCGGCTGGGGCGGGACGCTCGATCACGACGGGGCGAACGCGACCAATCACATCTCGGGGAGCCTCGTGCGCAACACGCCGATCGAAGTGATGGAGATGAAGACCGGAATGTTCATCGAGGCCTTCGAGCTCGCCACGGACAGCGGCGGCGCGGGCACGCATCGCGGCGGCCTCGGCCTGCGTCGTCGCATCCGCTTTCGCACGCCCGGCGAGTTCCTGAGCGTGACCAAGAAGACGCGCACACGTCCATGGGCGCTCGCGGGCGGCACGGAGTCGCACCCCAACGGCGTCGTGTTCTTCGTCGGCAGCGCGAACGAGCGGCGTGTCGGTACCTATCGCGCGGCGGTCGCGCCCGACGACGTCGTCGAGTGCCGCACCGGCGGCGGGGCCGGATACGGCCCGGCCGATCGGCGCACGCCGGCGGCGGTCTTGGATGACGTGCGAGAAGGCTACGTGTCGGTCGAGGCTGCGAGGCGCGAGTACGGGGTCGTGATCGCCGACGATCGCGTCGACGAGGCCGCGACCGCGGCGTTGCGCACGGAGCGTCGATGATGAGCGCACAGCTTCCGGCCCTCGGAGACGACCACTTCGAGCTCTACGACCTGCGCGTCGAACTGGTCGCGCCCGAGGGCGCGACGCTCTGGTGCGGCGGGAGATCCGGCGACTGGTTCGAACTGCGCGGCGAGATGTTGTACCTGCCGCCGGGACAAGGCTTCTCGATCTACTCGCTCGCCGCGGTCCTGCCGCTGCTGGCAGCGAAGCAGCGGATGACCGCGGCGGCCGACTGGATGAGCACCGATGCCGAGGTCGCGTGTCCGGATCCGAACTGCCCGTCGCGACTGCGCATCACGCGCATCGGCAAGCGGAGTTTCGCGCATGCCGCGACGACCGCGGTGCCCCTCACGCCGATCCCGCGCACGACGCTTCGAGGGGGCCACGAGATCTCACGACTCATCAAGGGCGGATGGCATCTGGCCGGCGACCACGGGCCGATCGATCGCGAGCAGGCGATCGACGACATGGCGTCTTTCATCGACAACGGCATCACGACGTTCGACTGCGCCGACATCTACACGAACGTCGAGCAGATGATCGGCGACTTTCGTTCGCGCTATCCCGAACACGCCCGGCGCCTGCGGGTCCACACCAAGTACGTTCCGAACCTGTCGGACCTGCCGACGCTCGATGCGGCCGGCATCGAGGCGACGATCGACCGGTCGCTGAAACGACTCGGCCTGGAGCGACTCGATCTCGTCCAGTTCCACTGGTGGGACTTCGCGATCCCCGGACACGTCGAGGCCGCCCTGGTCCTCGCTCAACTTCGCCAGAAGGGAAAGATCGCGAACGTGGCCGTGACGAACTATCCGACTGCCCGCCTGCGCGAGTTGCTCGAGGCCGGCGTTCCGGTGCTCGCGCATCAGCTCCAGTATTCGTTGCTCGACCACCGCCCGGCCGGTCCGATGCTCGCGCTCTGCCGTGCCCATGACGTCGCGTACCTCTGCTATGGATCGGTCGCCGGCGGCTTCCTCTCCGATCGCTGGCTCGGGCAGCCCGAGCCCACGGCACTGACCAATCGATCGCTCGTCAAGTACAAGCTGATCATCGACGACTTCGGTGGATGGGCCTTGTTCCAGCGATTGCTTCGCACGCTGCGCGGCGTCGCCGATCGTCACGGCTGCGACATCGCGAGCGTGGCGACGCGCGTCGTGCTCGACCGCGACAACGTGGCCGCCGCGATCGTCGGCGCGACGAACACCTCGCACCTCGCGGAGCACCGACGCATCGGCGCGATCGCACTCGACCCGGACGACCGTCGCAGCATCGACGCGGTGCTCGCCGATGCGCGTCCGATCCAGGGTGACGTCTACGAGGTCGAACGCGACCGCGAAGGTCGGCACGGCCGGATCATGAAGTACGAACTCAATTGACCGTGCCCCTGTCGATCAGCGCGGAGATGCCCGGCGGGAGCATCGAGGTCGTCGACGCGACCGACGCGCGCGACATCCGGCTGCGACTGCGACGCGATCCCGGCCCCGACGCGCTCGCGATCGGCTACTACTACTTTCGCGCCACCGGCGCGCGCGGGGTCGCGCGCCGCTTCCGGATCCTCGACGTGCGCGCAGATGCCGCGGGTCGTCTCGAGGGTCGCGAAGACTACGAGGACGGATGGACCGGGACCGGACCGCACGTTTCCGTCGATCGTGTGCACTGGACGCGCGTTGCGGGTCGCATCGAGGGCAACGACTACGTGTTCGAACACACGCCCGATGCGGAAGCCTGCTACTACGCACGCTGGGCGCACTACGGCGTCGAGCGCGAGTACGACGCGGTCTCGTCGGCGCAGCGTGCGGGCGCCACGCTCGACGTGCTCGGGCGCACGGTCCAGGGACGCGAACTGCAGCGTCTGACGTGGACGAGCCCTGCGGCGGGTGGACGACCGCCGGCGCAGCGCTTCCAGTGCTGGATCATCGCGCGCCAGCATCCATCGGAGACCATGGCGGCCTACTTCGTCGAAGGCCTGCTCGCGCGCCTCGCCGACGGGGGCGACGCCGTCGTTCGTCGCCTGCTCGCGGACGCGGTCTTCCACGTCGTGCCGAACATGAATCCCGACGGGGCGGCGCTCGGGCACACGCGCGCGAACGCGGCCGGGATGAATCTCAACCGCGCATGGGTCGATCCGTCGATGGACATCAGTCCCGAAGTGTTCCTCGTGCGACAAGCGATGGAACGAAGCGGCGTCGACTTCGCGATGGACTGTCACGGCGACGAGGAGCTGCGCTGCAACTTCCTCGGGGGACCGCTCGAGATCCCCTCGCGCAACGCGTGGCTCGCAGACCTCTTCTCGCGTTTCGAACACGCATGGAATGCCGTCACCCCCGAGTACGAACTCGGGCACCCGTATCCGGGGGGACCGCCGGAAACGGCGGACCTGCGGATGGCGTGGAACTGGATTGCCGAGCGCTTCGGGTGCCTGTCGGTGCTTCTCGAGCAGCCCTTCAAGGACACGTCGTGGCGGCAGGAACCGACGACCGGCTGGTCCCCCGAGCGCGCGCTGCGCTTCGGCGCCTCGCTCCCCGACGCGCTCGCGCAGGTGCTCGACCGCCTGCGTCGATGACGAGTCCGCCGATGAGCGCCGAACCGATGGATGGCTCGCAGCCGTCCTTGCCGCCCGAGCTCGTCGAACGCGCGATCTACCGGCGCGGCCGGCTTGAGGTCTATGACGACATCGTGCCTGCCACGACCGCACTTCTCGTCGTCGACATGCAGAACGCGTGGCTCGAAGCCGGCGCGCCGTTCGAGACGCCGGTCACGCGCACGATCGTTCCGCCCATCAATCGCCTCGCGGCGTCCTTGCGCGATGCGGGCGGCCTGGTCGTCTGGTTCCGGCACACGGCCGCGCCGCGGGGCGCTCCGCTGTCGTGGAGCGGCTACTACGACACGCACGTCGCCGAGCGCTACCGCGAGCACACGCTCGCGGCGCTGCGCGAGGGCAGCGAACATCATGCGATCTCGTCGCGCATGGACTTGCGACCGGGCGACTGGACGCTCCCCAAATATCGCTTCAGTCCCTTCGTGCGCAACACCGCCGACGTCGAGGCGCTGCTCGTCGCGCGGGGCATCGACACGGTGATCGTCGTCGGCACGGCCACCAACGTGTCCGTGGAGTGCACGGCGCGCGACGCGATGATGCGTGACTTCCGGACCTTCGTCCCGCACGACGCGGCGGTCGCGCCCTACTACGACGGCCACCTCGCCGCGATGCGCTCGATCGTGCAGCTCTTCGCCGACGTCAGGCCGGTCGACGCGCTGATCGATCTGATCGGACAGCGCGCGTGATGCGCGCGATCCATGTCGAGCGGCCGGGCGGCCCGGAAGCGCTGCAGCCGATCGAGTTGCCGATCCCGGTGCCGGCCGACGGCGAGGTCCGGGTGCGCGTCGCGTCGATCGGCGTCAACTTCGCCGACGTGCTGTGTCGACGCGCGACTCACCGCAGCATGCGGCCGCCGCCGATCGTCCCCGGATGCGAGGCCGCCGGCGTCATCGACGCGTGCGGGCCCGGTGTCGACCCCGGGCGCGTCGGCGAACGCGTCGGCGTGTATTCGCCGTTCGGCGGCGCCTATGCGGAGTGGCTCGTCGTGCCTTCGGCGTATGCGCTCCCGTTGCCGGACACGATGGGCTTCGAGGACGCGGCGGCCTTCACGCACCTCGCCCTGACCGCGGACGCCGCGCTCCATCGGGTCGGCGATGCCCGACCCGGCATGACGTTGCTCGTGACCGCCGCGGCCGGAGGACTCGGCTCGATGCTCACGCAGTACGCGCTCTCGGTCGGGCTACGCGTGTTCGCGGCCGCGGGCTCCGCGGACAAGTGCGCGACGCTCGAAGGCCGGGGGTTCGACGGCGTATTCGACTACGGTCACGCCGACTTCGACTCGCAGGTCCTCGAGGCGACGGGAGGGCGCGGCGTCGACCGGGTCGTCGAGACGGTCGGCGGCGACCTCTATGCGCGTTGCGAGGCGCTGCTCGCACCGCTCGGCCGCATCGTCATCGCCGGTGCGGCGAGCGGCGCCCTCGCGCAGCCGCAGGCCGCGACGCTGCTCGACCGCTCGGCCAGCGTCGCGACGCTGAACCTGAGCGTGATCTATGCG
>Ga0247783_1000003_pt1 | contig 75728 bp, 75 predicted proteins | sample UWRJL064202C5_FD_179911 | JGI IMG/M metagenome (GOLD analysis project Ga0247783, IMG submission 179911) | Plant litter microbial communities from Arlington Agricultural Research Station in Wisconsin, United States - UWRJ-L064-202C-5 | ecosystem: Environmental > Terrestrial > Plant litter >...
GGGGGACGGCGCTCGCGCCGGCCTCGCGCAACAACTGCTGGATGATGCGTTCCGCTTCTTCGTATCCGCCCTCGCCGAACTGGTGGTGACGGATGTGGCCTTTCGCATCGACGATATAGAGGGCGGGCCAATAGTTGTTGTTCAGCGCCCGCCAGATCGCGTGCTCGCTGTCGACGGCGATCGGATAGTCGACGCGCATGTCCTTCGCCGCGCGTCGCACGTTGTCGAGGTTCTTCTCGAACTCGAACTCGGGCGAGTGCACGCCGATCACGACGAGGTTCTGGTCCCCGTACTTCTCGGCCCACGCGCGGACGTAGGGCAGCGTGCGCAGCCAGTTGATGCACGTGTAGGTCCACACGTCGATCAACACGACCTTCCCGCGCAGGGCGGCTGCGGCAAGCGGTGGCGTGTTGAGCCAGGTCGTGGCGCCCGCGAAGGACGGCAGCTCGCCCTCGCTGCGAAACGACAGGCCTGCGGGAAGCATCTGCGGCGCCACGGCTTGCTGCTGGGCGGTCGACGCATTGGGCCCGCCGATCGCGCCCGCGGCCACGGCCGCGAGGAGGATGCGCATCGCGTCCATCGCGATGCGCGTCAGAAGGCGTCGACGTCGATCACCGCCTGTGCGAAGGCCTGCGGGGCCTCCTGCGGCAGGTTGTGCCCGATGCCGCCTTCGATGAGGCGATGCGCGTAGCGGCCCGAGAACTTGCCGGCGTACGCGCTCGGCTCCGGATGCGGCGCGCCGTTCGCGTCGCCTTCGAGCGTGATCGTCGGTACGGCGATGACCGGAGCGGCCGCGAGCTTCCTGTTCAGGTCGTCGAGCTTCGGATCGCCGTCGGCCGTCGCCAGCCGCCAGCGATAGTTGTGGATCACGATGGCGACGTGGTCCGGATTGTCGAAGGCCGCGGCGCTGCGCTGAAAGGTCGCGTCGTCGAAATTCCAGCGCGGCGATGCGAGCTGCCAGATGAGCTTCGAGAAGTCGCGCCGGTTCTTCTCGTAGCCGAGCCGGCCGCGCTCGGTCGCGAAGTAGAACTGGTACCACCACGCGAGCTCGGCCTTCGGCGGCAAGGGCATCTTGCCCGCCTCCTGGCTGCCGATCAGGTAGCCGCTCACGGAGACCATCGCCTTGCAGCGCTCGGGCCAGAGCGCCGCGATGATGTTCGCGGTACGCGCGCCCCAGTCGAAGCCCGCGATGACGGCCTTCGGAATCCTGAGTGCGTCCATCAGCGCGACGATGTCGACCGCGACCGCGAGCGGTTCACCGTCGCGAAACGTCGCGCTCGACAGGAAGCGCGTGGAACCGTAGCCGCGCAGGTAGGGGACGATGACGCGGTAGCCCGCTGCGGCGAGCAACGGCGCGACGTCGACGAAGGCGTGGATGTCGTAAGGCCAGCCGTGCAAGAGGATCACCGGCGGCCCATCGGCCGGGCCGGCCTCCGCGTAGCCGACGTCGAGCACGCCGGCATCGATCTGCTTCAACGACGCGAACGCGGTGTTCGTTCCGGGCTTGATCGACGGAAGCCTGCGGGCTTGCGCGCGCGCGACGCCGATGCTCGCCGCGTCGGCAAGGGTCAGGCTCAGGGCCGCCGCGATCGACAGGCGACGGCGACGATGATCGGGTCGTTCGGTCAAAGCGGGCTCCTCGTGTCCGGACGGGCGGACCACGATCTGGCCACAAGTCCGGTCACGCGTCCATTGGACGAAGGTCGCAGGTCAGCACGGGCCACGGCGACGCGCGGAGATCCGTGCGCGATCCACGCGGCGCCTGCGACCGCCCGCGATTGCTGAGCGAAGCGGCTTCGCTTCGGCGGCTGCGCCGACGTCCGTCCCCGAGCCTGTCCGATGACGCGATCGGCGCAGATTTCGGACACTCGCCCGCTCAATCCATCCGGGAGTCGATGATGAAACGCTTGATCCGCCTTCTCGCAGCGCTCGCCCTGCTGTCTTGGGGGGCCGCGGCCCATGCCGACCAGTACAGCGCCACGGTCGCGCTCTTCAAGAACAGCAGCGAGAGCGCGAGCTACTTCAGGAACAGTTACGGCTACGCCGTCTTTCCCACGGTGGGCAAGGGCGGCTTCGTGGTCGCCGGCGCGCACGGCACCGGGCGCGTGTACGCGCAGAGCCGCTGGGTCGGCAACGCGACCGTCACCCAGGTGACGATCGGCTCGCAGATCGGCGCGCAGGCGTACAGCCAGATCGTCTTCTTCGAAGACGAGCGCGCGTTCAGGAATTTCACGAGCGGCAACTTCGAGTTCGGCGCCGACGCATCGGCCGTCGCCATCACCGCTGGGGCGCAGGCCTCGGCCGGGACCCAGGGCGTGAGCGCCGGCGCGAGCGGCGGCAAGAACGACGCGGGAACGCTCGGCGGCTATCACGACGGCATGGCCATCTTCACGATCGTGAAGGGCGGCGCGATGGTCTCGGCGGCAGTCGGCGGCCAGAAGTTCGGCTACACGCCGCGTCGACGATAGGCAGCGTCACATCAGCGTCAGGCCGCCGTCGACGACGAGGTTGTGACCGGTGATGTAGTACGAGTCGTCGGACGCGAGGAAGAGGGCAGCGTGTCCGATGCTGTCCGGTTTCGGCAGGAAGCCGAGCGGCACCTGCTTGATGAAGTCCTCGGCGTTCTCAGACCCGTGATGGATCGCATGTTGCGTCATCGCCGTGTCGTGGAATCCGGGTGACAGCGAATTGGCGCGGATATTGTGCTTGCCGAACTGGCGTGCGAGGCTGCGCGTCAGGCCGAGCGCCGCAGCCTTGCTCGCGATGTAGTCGGCGTTACCGCGGCCGATGAACGGCGCAATCGACGCGATGTTGATGATGTTGCCGCGCTGCTGCTTCATCATCACGTCGACGGCTGCGCGACAGCAGTGGAACATCCCGTCGAGATTGACGGCCATCGTCCGGTCCCAGATCGCGCCGTCGATTTCGGCCCAGGTCTTGAGCGAGTTCAGGCCCGCGTTGTTGACCAGGATGTCGAGGCGTCCGTAGGTCCCCGTCGCGGTCGCGATCAATCGCTTCGAGCCGTCCTCCGTGGAGATGTCGCCCTCGACGATCGCGGCGTCGACGCCGAGCGCGATGAGGTCCGCGAGCGTCGCGTCCGCGTCGGACTTCTCCTTCGCGTTCGGATAGTTCACGAGACACCTCGCGCCTTCCTTCGCGAACTCCGTGAGGATCGCCGCGCCGAGGCCGCGCTGGCCGCCGGTCACGAGTGCGACGCGGCCTTTCAGTTTGTCCATCGTTCATCTCCACTCAGGTTGATCATCGGGTCAGCCGGCCGTCGCGAAAAAGGCCTGGCACGCAGCGGCGAATTCGTCGGGGCGATCGAGATTGCAGAGATGACCGGCGTCGGGCAACTCGACGAGACGGGACGTCGGCAACGCGTCGTGCATGTCGCGCATCGCGTCGCGCGGCGCATCGCGCTCGCCGACGATGAAGAGCGTCGGACCGCGCAGGGCGTCGAGCGACGTACGGAAGTCGTGGTCCGACAACGCGGCCGCGCAACCCGCGAACCCGTCGACCGACGTGTCCAGGATCATTTGTCGGACCGCGCCGACATGCGGTGGATCGGCGGCCAGCGTCTCCGCGGTGAACCAGCGCGCCAGCGTCGCGTCGACGATGCCTGCCATCCCCGACTGCCGGACGACGTCGACCCGCTCGCGCCATTGAGCAGCGGAGGCGGGCGTGGACACGCAGGGCGTCGCGCAGACCGCGAGCCGCGTCACGCGCGACGGATGGCGTTGGGCGAGTCCCATCACCGTCGCGCCGCCGAGCGAGATGCCGCAGAAGTTTGCCGTCGTGATGCCGACGTGATCGACGAGACCGATCGCGTCGTCGATCAGCGTGTCGATCGGGTAGGGATCGCGGGGCGCCTCGGTGGCGCCGTGTCCGCGCTGGTCGTAGCGGAGGATGCGAAAACGCGGCGACAGGCGGGCGACCAGACCGTCCCACAGCGACAAGTTCGTCGCGAGCGAATTCGCGAGCACGAGCCACGGCGCGTCCACGTCTCCGTCGATGCGGTAATGAAGGCGGATCCCGTTGATCGTCGCTTGCATGGCGGCCGCGTCGCGGGTATTTCTTCGCGAGGCCCGTCGTCGGACTCAGGCCGCCGCGGGCGTCGTCGCCGGCGTCGTGGCCTTGATGGCTCCGTCGCGTTCGAGCGCGGAGATCTCGTCGTCGGACAGTCCGAGCAGCGATCGCAACACCGCGTCGGTGGACTCGCCGAGTGCAGGCGGATAGGTCGGGACCGGACGACGTCCTTCCGCGAAGACCATCGGATTGCCCGGCACCCGCGCCCGTCGACCATCTTCGGATACGACGTCCATCACCATCCCGCGATGACGGATCTGCGGATCGTCCAGCGCCTGATCGAGCGTGTTGACCACGCCGACGGGAATACCCTCGGCCTCGAGCAGCGGGACCCAGTCGGCCGCGTCGCGCGCGAGGAAGGCCGCTTCGAGGAGCGGCCAGAGCCGCGTGCGTTGCGCGAAACGGTCCTTGTTCGTGCGAAAACCCGGATCGTCGATCAATGCCTCGACGCCGAGGACGCGGCACAAGCCGATCCACATGCGTTCCGTGTTCGCGGTGACCACGACCTCGACGCCGTCGCGCGCGGCGAACGTGCGATAGGTCGGGATCGAGTCGTGCGCGGACCCCTGGCGCGACGGCACCTTGCCCGAATGAAGGTAATACGCGCCCTGGTAGCAGAGCATGGCGGCCTGGCAGTCGAGCATCGAGATGTCGATCGCGTCGCCGCAGCCTGTGCGTTCCCGCCGATGCAGGGCGGCGAGGATCGCGGTCGACGCGTACATGCCGGCGGCGACGTCGCCGATCGGAATCCCCGCGCGGACAGCGGGTCGACCCGGCTCGCCGGTCAGGCTCATGCCGCCCGAGAGGGCTTGCACGATCATGTCGTACGCAGGCTTTGCGCGATACGGACCGTCCTGGCCGAAACCCGAGATCGAACACCAGATCAGCGCGGGCGCGGCCAGTCGCAGCTCCGACTGGCGCAAGCCGAGATGGTCGAGGACGCCCGGACGAAAGTTCTCGACGACGATGTCGCAGCTCATCGCGAGACGCTTGACGACGTCGATGCCGCCGCGCGCCTTCATGTCGACGACGACCGACGACTTGTTCCGGTTGATCGACACGAAGTACACGCTGTCGTCGCCGATGAAATTCGGCGGGACGTGACGCGAATAGTCGCCCTGCGGCGACTCGACCTTGATCACCTCGGCGCCGAGATCGGCGAGCATCTGTGTGCAATACGGACCCGACAGGAACTGCGTGAGGTCGAGGACGCGGATGCCTGCGAGCGGTGCGTCGCGTGTGTCGGACATGTCGGAGCTCGGTCGCCAGTGCGTCTTTAGCGCTGGAAGATATGGATGGAACAGGCGCCGTGGTCGAAGCCCGTCAGCCCGCCGCCCGTGGCGTGCGTGAGACCGACCCGCGCGTTCGCGACCTGGCGTCCTTGGCACTCGCCGCGCAACTGGCGGACGACTTCGACGATCTGCGCCGCGCCGGTCGCGCCGACGGGATGTCCTTTCGACAGCAGACCGCCCGACGGATTGACCGCGACCGTGCCGTCGAGGTCGGCGTGGCCGTCCTCGATGAAGCGGCCGGCCTCGCCGCGTCCGCAGAAGCCGAAGGCTTCGTAATAGACGAGCTCCGCGATGCTGAACGCGTCGTGCACCTCGGCGATGTCGATGTCCGCAGGTCCGAGTCCGGCTTCTTCGTAGGCCTCCGCCGCGCCGCGCACGGTGATCTCCGGGATCGTCATGTCGCGAAAGCCCGGCATGAAACGACCCGACGTCAGGTCCGACGCGACGACGCGGATCGGATCGCTGCGGAACTGCGACGCGATGCGGTCCGCGCAGATGATGATCGCCGCGGCGCCGTCGCCGGTGGGACAGCATTGCAGCAACGTGAGCGGATCAGCGATCGCGCGCGACGCGAGGACCTCGTCGATCGTCACGGGTTCGCGCATCTGCGCATCCGGATTGCGCGCGCCGTTGCGTCGGCTTTTCACGGAGACCATCGCGAGCTGTTCGCGCGTGAGGCCGAAGTCGTGCATGTAACGCTGCGCGCGCATCGCGTAGACCGCGGGCATCACCATGCCCTGGCTCACTTCCCAGTCCTCGCGTTCCAGCGGCAGCGTGCCGCCGCCGAACTTCGTGAGCTTCTCGACGCCGATGACGAGCACGACATCGTGCGCGCCGGAACGGACGTCGAGGATGCCTTGCCGGAAGGCCGTCGAACTCGACGAGCACGCGTTCTCGACGTTCGTGATCGGGATGCCCGTGAGTCCGATGCGACCGAGGATGCGTTGACCCGCCATCATCCCGCCGAGCGCGGTGCCGCAGTAGGCGGCTTCGACTCGTCGGGGGTCGATGTTCGCATCCGCGATCGCCGCCTTCACCGCGGGCCAGCCGAGATCGGCGAGGGAACGATCCGGATATTTGGCGAACGGGATCATGCCGACCCCGATGACCGAGACCCCCGTCATGACGCCTCCTTCGGACGGAATCCGAACGTGGTGATGTCGCTGCCGTCCGGCGCGCGGCCGATCGTCGCGGTTGTCAGTTCGACCGCCGCGCCGATCCGGTGCGAGGCACCGACGAGATGGCCGAGGACGCGGACGCCGTTCGCGAGGTCGATGTAGCCGATCGAGTAGGGCTTGCTCCACTCCTTCGGGCCGATGTGCAGCGTGGTGAACGAGTACAGCGTGCCGCCGCCCGGCATCTCGCGGCTCTCCATCGCCTCGTCCATGCAATTCGGGCAGACCGGGGCGGCGGGGAACACCGCGGTCGCACAGGATCGGCAGACGCTCCCGAAGAGGCGGAGCGGGCCCCGGTCATCGCGGTCATGGGCCTCGAACATCGCGGAGGGGTGCAAGAGTCTTCTTCGCTTGAGGGGCGATTGCTAGATCGACCGGTTCACGCCGCCATCGATCACGATCGACTGTCCGGTGATATAGCCGCCGTGGGCCGACGCGAGGAAGGCGCACAACGCCGCGACCTCGGACGGTTCGCCGAGTCGCTTGACGGGGATCGTCTCCGTGAATCGCGCGAACTGTTCTTCGGTGCTGATCCCGAGCGTCTTCGCGCGCGCCGCATGGACCTCGCGCAGGCGGTCGGTGAGGATCGGACCGGGCGCGACGTTGTTGACGGTGATGTGGAAGGGCGCGAGGTCGGTCGCGATGGTCTTGGCCATCACGGTCACCGCCGCCCGCACCGCATCCGAGACGCACAAGTCCGTCATCGGTTCCTTCACGCCGTAGCCGGTGAGGTTGATGATGCGGCCGCGCTGCGATGCCTTGAGGGCCGGCAGCGATTCGCGGATGAGACGGACCGCGCTCATCAGCGTGAGCTGATTCGCGATGTCCCATTCGCGATCGGTCATCCGGTCGAACGGGCCGGTCGGTGGTCCGCCGGCGTTCGCGATCAACACGTCGAGACCCCCGAGCTTCGCGGTCGCATCGGCGACGAGTCGCTGCACGGCATCCGCGTTCGCGACATCGACCGCGGCCCAGCCGGTCGCGCCGACTTCGGCGGCCGTGCGTTCCGTCTGCGCAGCGTCGCGGGCGCAGATGAAGACCTTCGCGCCTTCGTCGGCGAAGGTCTTCGCGCACGCCTTGCCCAGCCCCTTGCTCGCGCCGGTGATCAGGACGCGACAGCCTTGAAGTCCGAGATCCATGTCACTTCGCCATCGGATAGGCCGACGCGGCGTCGCCGGCGAAGAAGCCGCTCGCCGGCGCCTGGAAGCTCGGCACGCCCGCGGTCACCTTCCACATCTGGATCGCGCGCGGGAAGCGTTGCTGGGGCGGCTTCGAGAAGTCGACCTTCTGCGTCAGCAGCCCGTCGAGGTCGGTCGCGCCGACGTCCGCGAGAGCCTTGAGCATGCCTTCCCGGGTGAAGTCGTTGCGTTTCGTCGCGGCCTGGAGGATCGCGTGGGTCAACGAGCCCTGGATGTAGCCGAACGTGAAGTAGGGATCCTCGAGCTGGTCCGGGAAGTACTGCTTGCGCGCGGCGCGCACCTTGTCCATCCCCGGCGACTGCGTCGACCACGCGGGCAGACACGACGCGATGTAGTACGCGTCCTTGCCGATGACGTCCATGAACTCCGCGTTCTTCGCGAGTCCCGGATCGAATGACGGCTGCCAGCCGAGCCACATCGGGTGCACGCCGACCCGCGAGAGGCCGACGACGAGTTGTGCCGTGACGGCGGAGGTGTTCGCGAGCACGACGACCTGCGCTCCCGCGTCCTTGAGGGCCTGGATCTGCGTCGTGAAGTCCGTGTCGGACGGCTCGTAGGTCAGGCGCGCGACGACGTCGAGACCGTAATGCTTGGCCGCGAACTCGAAGCCGTCGACCCCGTCCGCGCCGAGCACGTCGTGACGGGAGACGATCGCCCACTTCAGCGACTTCGCGTTCTTCTCCTTGACGAGATAGTCCACGCCGCCGGTGATCTGGATCGTGTACGGCGCGAAGGGAATCACGAGTTGCGGGTTCGCGTAGAACTTGGAGCCGAACGTGCTGGGGATGATCAGCGTCCCGCTTTCCTTGATGCGCCGTTCGAGCGCCGCGATGATCGGCGTGCCGAACAGCTGCGCGAACATCGCGACCTGCGGATCCATCTGCGCATAGATCTGGTTCGCCGTCTGCGCGTTGTACTGATGGTCCTGCTTGAGCACGTTGACCTTGCGGTTGCCGAGGCCGCTGAGGCTCGCGTTCGAATACTTGAAGAACGCCTCGTTGCCGTTCGCGACCGGCAACCCCTGCAACGCGACCGGTCCCGTCAGTACCGACAGCACGCCGACCGTGATCGCGGTGTCGGTCGTTCCGGGCGTCTTGGACTGGCCCATCGCCTGTCCCGCCGCGACGAGCGACATGACCGCGCACACGCTGATGACGCATTGCCTGAAATTCATAGAGTCTCCTGTCGAGTGGATCCGCTTCTGCTGAGCGACTTCTCGCGCGAACGCCTTCACGGACAAACATGTCGGCTGTTCTGTAGAACGGTACGCACGTTCTGGAGCGAATTCTTGGCTGAGTCGGCGTCGCTGTCAAGCGAATCGTAGAGGGCGATTGCCCCAGTCCCCGTCGGAGGCCTATCGATGCGTTCTGCTTGACACGCGACTTCGCGGTCGCATAGATTTACACAAAAGAACAGGCGTGCCGTTGCGCGGAATGGTCGCAGGCACACCGAATTTCCGGAGACAGGTTGCGATGGGTGCATTGCTGGTCGTCAATCGACTCAACGTGATCTATGGATCGGGCGTCCAGGCGGTGCACGACGCGAGTCTCCAGGTCGAGGAGGGCGAGCTCGTCGCGTTGCTCGGACCGAACGGTGCAGGCAAGACCTCGTTGCTGCGCGCCGTGTCGGGAATGCTGGCGTTCCATCGCGGCGACGTGGCCCGTGGCTCGGTGGTGTTCGACGGGCGCGATCTCGCGCCGCTCGGCGCTCACGAACGGGCGCGCCTCGGCATCGCGCAGACCTTCGAGGGCCGACGCATTCTTCGCGACTTCTCGGTCGAGGAGAACCTCGTGGCCGGCGCGATGCGCGTCGCGCCTTCGTCGGTCCGCAAGCGCCTCGCCGACATCTATGCGCGCTTCCCGCTGCTCGAGGAGCGCCGGTCGCAGCAGGCCGGCCTGTTGTCGGGCGGCCAGCAGCAGTTGCTCGCGCTCGGCCGGGCGCTCATCGGCGAGCCGCGCCTCCTGCTGGTCGATGAGCCGAGCCTCGGCCTCGCGCCGGTCATGATCGGCCAGGTCGCGGCGACCATCCGCGACATTCGCGCGAGCGGGACGACCGTGCTCCTCGTGGAGCAGAACGCGCACCTCGCGCTCCAGCTCGCGGACCGGGCCGTCGTGATGCAGGCCGGGCTGACGGTCAAGACCGGCACTGCGGACGAGCTGAGGACCGAAGGCGTGCTGCGCCAGTTCTATCTCGGCATCGGCGAAGCCCATCTGCCGCTGCGTCATCGCCCTTCGAAGGCGCTCGCATGAGCGACGCGCGACTCACGGTCGATCGGGTGTCGCTGCGCTTCGGCGGCGTCGCGGCGCTCGACGACGTGTCCTTCGAAGTCGCGCCGGGCCACATCCTCGGACTGATCGGTCCGAATGGCGCGGGCAAGTCGTCGCTCGTCAACGTCGTGACCGGCGCGTACCGCGCCGACCGGGGCTCGATCCGCCTCGACGGTCAGGAGCTGGTGTCGATGGCGCCGCATCGGCGCGCGGCGCTGGGGCTCGGCCGGACGTTCCAGAACCTCGCACTCTTCGACGGCATGAGCGTGTTCGACAACGTGATGATCGGCCGTCATCTGCACATCCGCGACCGCATGTTCTTCAGCCTGCTGCCGTGGCCCGGCCCCGGCGTGTCGCGGACCGAGCGCGAGAGCGTCGTCGCGGTCGATCATCTGCTCGCGCGCCTGGGCCTCGACGCGTTGCGCGACCACGACGTCGCGTCGCTGCCCTACGGCTACCGCAAGCGCGTCGAGCTCGCGCGCGTGCTCGCCTCGGAGGCGCGCCTGATCCTGCTCGACGAACCCTTCGCCGGCATGACGCAGACAGAGAGTCGCGAGATGGCCGCGGTGATCCTCGAGCTGTGGCAGGAGCGCGCGCTGAGCTTGCTGATCATCGAGCACAACATGGGCCTGATCATGGACGTGGCCGATCGCGTCGTCGTCCTCGATTTCGGTCGCGTCGTGGCTTCGGGCGAGCCCGACGAGGTCGGCCGCAATCCCGACGTGATCCGCGCCTATCTCGGCGACGACCGCGCCGCACTCGCGGCCTAGGGCACGACGATGGTCAAGATCATCCAGCTCCTCGTCTACGGTCTCTCGCTCGGCTCGCTTTACGGACTGGTCGCGCTCGGCTTCGTCGTCATCTTCAAGTCGACCGGCACGCTGAACTTCGCGCACGGCGCGATCGTGCTCGTGGCGGGCTACCTGCTCTACATCGCGGGCAGCGGCTGGTTGCACGCGTCCTTCCCGATCGCGTTCGTGCTCGCGCTCGTCGGGATCACCGTCCTCACGATCGCGATCGAGCGTCTCGTGCTGGGTTTCGTCGCTTCCGCATCGGCTGATGCGAAACTGATGATCACGCTCGGCGTGTACATCGTGCTGGTCACCTGTTGCGAAGCCTACTTCGGCGTCAACCAGGTCACGATCGGCGTGCCGATCACGGGACAGACCGTGATCGAAGGCGTGTACATCGACCATATCCGCATCGGTGCGATCGTCGCATCGGCGGTCAGCGTCGGTCTCCTCGCGGCCTTCTTCACGCTCACGCGCTTCGGGCTCGCGATGCGCGTCGCCGCGGTCGATCCCGAAGTCGCGGCCGGCTTCGGCGTGAACGTCGCCCGCGTCCACGCGGTCGCGTGGGCGATCGCCGGCATGCTCGGGCTCGTCGCCGTGACCTTTCTCGGCAGCCTCCCCGGCTATGGACTGCAGCCGGCGACGGCGTCGGTCGCGTTTCGCGCGTTTCCCGCCGCGGTCCTCGGCGGCATGGCCTCGTTTCCGGGCGCGGTCGTCGGCGGCCTCGTGATCGGCGTGGTCGAAGTGCTGATCGCCGGTTATCAGCCGAAGTACCTGCCCTGGCTCGGCAACGGCTTCTACGTCGTCAGCAGCTACGTCGTGATGATCGCGATCCTGTTCGTGCGACCCGAAGGGCTGTTCGGCCGCCGGCGCGGGGTGCGCGTATGACGCGCGCGCCCGTCCTTCGTGCGCTGGCCTGGGTCATCGGCGCCGCGGTCGTGGTCGCGTGGCCGTTCGTCGCCGACGAGCAATGGCTGACGGTCGGGGCCTTCGTCGCGATCGCGACGATCGGCGCGCTGTCGCTGCAGGTGCTCACCGGATTCACGGGTCTCGTCTCGCTCGGCCAGGCCGCGTTCTTCGGCATCGGCGCCTACGTCGCGAGTTGCCTCGGCCCCGGCGTACATCCGGAGGTCGACGCGCTACTGGGCGCGTTGCCGGACGGGATCGCGTGGTTCGCCGGCAATGCGCACGGTTGGCCGTTGTTCCTCGGACTGCTCGTCGCCGGCCTGTGCGCGGGTTTCGTCGGCCTTCTTATCGCGCCGGCGGCGATTCGGCTATCGGGCATCTATCTCGCGATCGTCACGCTCGGGATGATCTTCGCGGCCCAGCACCTCTTCATCCACTGGACATGGTTGACGGGCGGCGCGCAAGGCGTGTCGCTGTCGGCTCCCGCGATCGGCTCCTTCGCATTCGAAGGCACGACACGCCTCGGCGACCTCGCGCTCAGTCGCTCCGCGAAGCTGTTCTATCTCGCGGTCGTCGTCGCGGCCCTGACCGCCTTCTCGGTGCTTCGGCTGCAGCGTTCGCGTGCGGGTCGTGCGTTGCAGGCGATCCGCGACAACGAGACTGCGGCCGCGATGTCGGGCATCGACGTCAAGCGCTACAAGATCGCGGCATTCGTCGCCGCGGACTTCATCGCCGGCATCGGCGGCGCGCTCTACGGGACGCAGTTCGGCTTCGCGCTTCCCGAGACCTGGGACCTCAACCTGTCGGTGATGTACGTCGCGATGATCATCATCGGCGGGCTCGGCCTGGTCCGCGGCGCGATCATCGGTGCGACCTTCGTCACGATTCTGCCGCCAGCGCTGCGCGACGTGCTCGGCGAGAACGCGAGCCTATTCGGCTTGAACGCGCCGCAACTGAACCTCGTGGTCTTCGGCGTCGCGATCGTGATCTTCCTGACGATCGCGCCGGGCGGGATCGCCCGCTTCCAATGGCGACGCCGACTGAAAGCGCAGGTCGAGCTCGCGAAGCCCGCACCGCGTCCGGCGGCACTCGAGCAGGACCTCGGACCAACCTAGAGGGCAACGAAGGAGACAGCATGGATGTCGGGCTCGATGGCAAGGTGTTCTTCGTCACCGGGGCGGCGAGCGGGATCGGCGCCTCCGCGGCGGACATCCTGCTGCAGGCAGGGGCGAGCGTCTGCGCGTTCGACTTGAATCGCAGCGGGCTCGACGCGCTCGTCGCGAAAGGTGGCGACCGCGTGCTTGCGATCGCCGCGGACCTTGGCGAGCCCGAGCAGATCCGCGGCTCGGTCCGGCAGTGCGTCGAGCGCTTCGGCCGCGTCGACACGCTGCTGCATTTCGCCGCGATGCTCGACTCGCATCAGATCGAGGACACGACGCCCGAGATCTGGGATCGCGTGATGGTCATCAACCTGCGCGGCTCCTTCCTCATCGCGCAGGCGGTCGTCCCGTTCATGCGCGAACAGAAGTACGGCCGCATCGTGCTGACCGCTTCGGACTCCGCCCGCATGGGCTCGCTCGTCAGCGGGCCGGCCTACGCCTGTTCGAAGGGCGGCGTGATCGCGCTCACGCGTTCGCTCGCGCTGAACCTCGGCAAGCACAGCATCACCTGCAACGCGGTGTGTCCGGGCCTGACGATGACCGGCATGTCCGCCGGCTGGGCCGACGAGTTGATCGAGAACGTGTCGCGGCGTACGCCGCTGGGTCGCCTGGCCCAGCCCGACGAGATCGCGCGCGTGGCGATCTTCATCGGCAGCGACGCCGCCAACTTCATGACCGGTGAAGTCGTCGAGGTCAACGGCGGCGTCCACTTCGACTGACGCAAGGAGATTCGCATGGCGTTCGATTACTTCCGTCCCACCGATTGGGGCGAGGCCAGCCGCCTGTTGGCGCAACCGGGCGCGATCGCGAAGATGGGCGGTTGCGACGTGCTGACTCGATTCCGACGGGGCAAGCTCCAGTCCGACGTCGTCGTCGGGCTCGACCTGCTGCCGGGCGCGCACCAACTGCACTTCGACGATGAGCGCGTGACCATCGGCGCGGCCGTGACACTCGCCGATCTCGAACGCAGCGTCGAGTTCGGGCGCCGCTTCCCGACGCTCTCGCGCGTGATCGCGACGATCGCCTCGCCCGCGATCCGGAACAAGGCGACAGCCGTGGGCAACGTCGCGCAGGGCTGGAGCGTCGGCGACCTCGTGCCCCTGCTGCAGGTCTGCGACGCGTCGCTCCAGATCGTCGCGTCGAGCGGACCGCGAACGATCAAGGTCACCGACTACGCGAAGCTGCGGGGCACCGGGGCACTGAGCCGCGGGGAGCTGATTGCCTCGTTGACGATCGACGCGTGGTCGCCCGGTTTTCACGTCGCCTATGCGCGTTACGCGTTCAGGGACGCGTTCGATCTGCCGCTCGTCGCCGCGGCGGTCGCCGCGCGGATCGAGGATGGCGTGGTCCGTGCGCCCCGCATCGCGCTCGCCGGCGCGACACCGATGCCGACGCGCTTCGAGGACGCCGAGTCCGCGGTCGACGGCACGTCCCTGGACTCGCGTGCGCTTCGGGCCTGCGAGGCGGCCGCGGAGCGTGCGATGTCGCCACGCGACGATCATCACGCGTCGTCGGACTATCGGCGGCATGTCGCGTTGGTCACGTTGCGACGCGCGCTGCTTCAATTGCTTCCGACCGGAGACCGCGCATGATCCCGAGCGCATCGTTCGTCCCCCGCAGCATCGAGTTGTCCGTCGACGGCGAGCCGATCGACGCACAGGTCCTGCCGCACCACCTGCTCGTCGATGTCCTGCGCGACCGCTGCGGTCGCACCGGCGTCAAGGAAGGCTGCGAGTCCGCATCGTGCGGCGCGTGCACGGTCCTCGTCGATGGCGAGCCGACGCTTTCATGCATTACGCTTGCGCTCGACGTCGCGGGGCGCGACATCCGCACGGTCGAAGGACTGGGGACGCGCGAAGGCGGCCTGCATCCCTTGCAGCAGGCGTTCATCGACACGCACGCGATCCAGTGCGGTTTCTGCACGCCCGGCATCCTGATGGCCTCGGTCGCACTGCTCGATCGCAATCCGCATCCCAGCGAGTCGGAGATTCGCGGCGCGATCTGCGGCAACGTGTGTCGCTGTACCGGCTATGTCCGCATCGTCCGCGCGATCGCGCAGGTCGCCGGCGACGCCGCGCAACCCGCAGTCGCGTGAATCGGAGAATCCCATGGAACACCACCGTGAAGTGATCGGCAGGACGACACCGCAACTCGACGCCTTCGAGAAGGCGGTCGGTCGCGCGATATTCGCAGGCGACTTGTCGATGCCGCGCATGCTGATGGCCGTCGTCGTGCGCTCGCCGCATGCGCATGCGCTGATCCGCAGCGTCGACGTCGCGCGTGCGAAGGCGCTCAAAGGCGTGTGCGCCGTGGTGACCGGCGCGGACGTGCCGGTGCGCTACAACCTGCCGTTGCGCGACCAACCCTTCCTCGCGATCGACCGCGTGCGCTATGTCGGCGAGCCGGTGGTCGCGATCGCCGCCGAGACGGAGGACATCGCACGGGAAGCGGCCGCGCTCGTGCGCGTGCAGTACGAGCCGTTGCCCGCGGTCCTCGACCCGGTCGAGTCGATGCGTCCGGGCAGCGTCCGCATCCACCCGGACTACGAGTCCTATCAGCGCGATTCGAGTCTCTTCAACTCGGTCCCCGACAGCAACATCCTCAGCCACTTCAAGCTGCGCAGGGGAGACGTCGACGCGGGCTTCGACGAGGCCGACGAGGTCTTCGAAGGCGTGTACGACAGCCAGGCGTTCTGCCATGGGGCGCTCGAGCCGCATGCATGCATCGCGAAGGTGGAACGCGGCGGCGCGCTGACGGTGTGGTCCAGCCAGCAGTCGCCCTGGTTCGCCGCCGACGACCTCGCCATCGCGTTGAACCTGCCCCTGCACAAGGTGCGCGTCATCGCGCCCTTCCTGGGCGGCGGCTTCGGCGCGAAGCACGGGCTCAAGGTCGAACCGGCCGCCGTCGCGCTCGCCCTGAAGACCGACGGACGACCGGTGAAGCTCGTGATGACCCGACAGGAGGTCCTCACCGCCGTCGGCGGCGTCCGCGGCGCGGTGCGCGTGAAGCTCAAGACCGGCGTCCGCCGTGACGGAACGATCGTCGCGCGCAAGTCCGAAGTGATCTGGGACACCGGCGCCTACGCCGATGTCGGTCCGCTGCTGTGTCGCAACGGCAGCTATTCGTCGACGGGTCCGTATCGCATCCCGAATCAATGGATCGACGGCTATTGCGTCTACACGAACAAGATCGTCACGACCGCGTTCCGCAGCTACGGAACGATGGAGATGTCGTTCGCCTACGAGTCGCACACCGACGAGATCGCGCGCGGCCTCGGGATGGATCCGGTCGAGTTTCGTCGTCGCAACCTGCTCGAGGACGGCGACGAGACCGCGACCGGCGAGCCTTGTTATTCGGTCGGCATCGGCCAGGCGCTCGATGCCTGCGTGGCGGCGATGCAATGGGACAAGCCGAAGCGAGCCAACGTCGGCCGCTCGATCGTGACGACCGCGAAGTCCAGCGTCGCGCCGTCGGGCTCGAGCGCGTTCGTGCAGATGAATGACGACGGGACGTTCAACGTCCTGTGCGGCACGACGGACATGGGACAAGGCTCGCGCACGACGATGACGCAGCTCGCGGCCGAGGCGATCGGCGCGCGGCTCCAGGACGTGCGTACCCATCAGAGCGACACGGCCTTCACGCCGCCGGACCGCTCGACGTCGTCGAGCCGCTCCACGTTCAACATGGGCAATGCGATCGTCCGTGCGGGCACGGAAGTGCGCGAGAAGATCCTCGTAAAAGCAGCCGAGTTGCTGGGCGTCCCGATCGAGAGCCTCGAGGTACGTGCGAGCGCGGTGTACCGGAAGGGAGAGGCCCAGCCCGCCGTGCCGTTCTCGAAGCTCGCCGGCGTGCGCGCCGGAAGTCCCTACGGGCCGGTCGTCGGCAGCGGGTCTTTCGTGCCGAAGAATTCGTCGACCTTCAACCTCGAGACCGGCGAGGCGAAGCGCATCGTCGCATTCTGGCTTTACACGAGTCAGGGCGTCGAGCTCGAGGTCGACACGGACACGGGGAAGATCAAGGTGCATCGCATCGTCTCGGTGTCGGACACCGGCAAGACGCTGAATCCGCTGGCCGCGCAAGGCCAGATCGAGGGCGGGGTCGCGATCGCGACGAGCATTGCGCTCTTCGAGGAGTTGAAGCTCGACGAGACAGGACGGGTGCTGAACGACTCGCTCGACAGCTACCTGACGGCGAGCGTCGACGACATTCCCCCGATCGAGGCCTTGACGGTTGAGGTCCCGCACCCGGAGGGGCCGTACGGCGCGAAGGGCATGGGCGAAGGACCGACGACGGGCGTCGCCGCGGCGATCGCGAACGCCGTCGAGGACGCAATCGGCGTGCGGATCACGGACCTGCCGATCACGCCCGAAAAGATCCTGCGCGCGCTCGGCAAGCTGGGACGGACGGCCGAAGTCGAGGCCGAGCGCGAGGCCGACCCGCAACTCGAAAGCGCCTGATGCACATCGCGACCCGCAATGACCGACGCGTCGGGGATGCCGCATGAAGAGCGGTGAACGGGATCCGGTCTTCAAGGCGACGAAGGTGCTCACGTGGATCGTCGAGCAGAAGGCCGACGAGATCGGCGTGCGCGAGATCGCTACGGGACTCGGCATCTCGCCAAGCACCACGCATCGCCTGCTCGCGGACCTCGTCAACGCCGGGCTGGTACGGACTGCGTCGGCGGGCCGCTATGCGCTCAGCCTCGAGTTCTTCAGGCTCGCGTATCTGACGACGGCCCATCTGCCGATTCGGCAGATCGCGATGCATCACATGCAGCGGCTCACCGCCGCCTGCAACGAGACGACCTTCCTCGGACTGTACGACAGCGCGCGCCAGGAGATGATGTTCGCGGCGATGGTCGAATCGACGCACCCGCTGCGCTATTCGATCTCGCTGAATCAGTGGATCCCGGTGCACCTCGGCGCGTCCGGTCTCGGCATCCTGTCCTTCCTCGACGAGGCCGAGGCGAACGAGATCATGGAACGCACGCGCCTCGCCCCGGCGACCTCGCGCTCGGTAACCGAGCGCTACAAGATGGAAGCGCTGATGGCCGAGACGCGGGAGCGTGGCTACGCGATCACGCGCGGGCATCGCATCGCGGGCGCGGTCGGCTTCGCGGCGCCGATCTTCGACAGCGGCGGCAAGGTCATGGCGGACATCTGCCTCACCATCCCGGAGAGTCGCTTCGACGAGCATTCCGAGGGACGCATCGCCGAACTGCTGATCCAGTGCGCCGATGAAGTCACGCGCGCGATCGGCGGACGGCCTTATCACCGACAGCCGGTCGGGATCGCGTGAGCGCTTGCGGACGCGCGGTCACGTCTCGGCGGGCGCGCGCCCGAATTCGCGGCGCTTCGCCCACACGGTGATCGGGAAGAGCACGACGAAGTAGGCGACCGCGACGAACGTGTAGAGCTCGAGCGGGCGATACGTTTCGTGTGCGACCACCTGGCCTTGATAGAGCAGGTCGGGCACCGCGAGCACGGACAGCAGCGACGTGTTCTTCAGCTGCATGATCGACTGGCTCATCAGCGGTGGAACCATTCGCTTCAAGGCCTGCGGCAGGACGATCCAACGCATCACCTGATGCGGTCGCATGCCGATCGCACGCGCCGCCTCGAGTTGTCCGCGGTCCGTCGCGATGATCCCGCCGCGGATGATCTCTGCGTAGAACGCACCGCCGTACAGCGACAGGCAGAGGCCGGCCGCGACCGGCGCCGAGATCTGCATGCCGGTCAGCACCGGCAGCGCGTAATAGAACCAGACGAGCTGGACGAGCACCGGCGTGCAGCGGAAGACTTCGACATAGCCGCGCAGGACGCCCGAGACCACGGGATTCGGTGCGAGCCTGCCCATGCCCGCGACGATGCCGATCGCGAGGCCGCACACGACGCACAGCACGGTGAACGCGAGCGTATAGCCGAGGCCCGCGACGAGCAGCGCGCGGTATTGCCAGAGGATCCCGAAGTCCCAGTGATACACGCGCGTCCTTGGCGATGCGCCCTCAGAACGTCAGGCCGGGTGGGATCTGGTCCGCCTTCACGCCCGAGAGTTTCTCGAGGTTCGCGAGGACGACGTCCTTGACCTTGCCGCCCGCGCGCGTCTGCCCGATCCACTTGTTGACGTGCTCGACCCAGGCGCGGTCGGCTTCCTTGCGAAAGCCGAGGTTCGTCGTCGTCGCCTGCACCGGCGTCGGCAGCACGACCTGACCGCTCGCCGGGTTCTTGCTGACGACGGTCAGCGCGAGCACCGTCACGAGCACCTGGGCGTCGGCGCGTCCGCTCTGCACGGCGAGCGTCGCGTCCGCCGACTTCTCGAGCCGGATGATCTGGGCCTTCGGGCAGGTCTTCGTGATCATCTGGTCGTGCGACGAACCGATGTCGACGGCGATCTTCACCTTGGGGTCGTCGAGCTCGGCCCAGGTCGCGGGCTTGAAGTCCTTCCGGGCGAGCAGCACGAACGCGTTGTTGAACAGGGGGTCGGAGAAGTCGACGACGAGCGCGCGCTGCGGTGTCGGGTTGAGTCCGAAGAAGACGTCGAGCTTGTTCGCCTGCAGGTCGAGGACCGCGTTGCCCCACGTCGTTTCGGTGATGTCGAGTTTCGCGTTGACGCTCGCGGCGAGGCTCTTCGCGAAGTCGATCATGAAGCCTTGCCACTCGCCCGACGCGAGGTCCTTGTGATAGTAGGGCGCCGCGCCGGCGACCGCGCCGATGCGGACGGTCTTCGTGCGCTGGATGCGCGCCCACGCGCTTTCGGTGCCGTCGGTCTGCGCGAACGCGAGCGCGGGAACGAGCGTCGACAGGCCCGTGGCCGCGGCGGCTGAAAGGAAGTCTCGGCGATTCGTCATCGGATCCTCATGGCGTGATGGTCGGTGGGAAAAGACGGATGGTGCCAGCGTCAGAGCGCGAGGCCTCCATCGACGTGGAGAACCTGTCCCGTGAGATAGGCGGCGTCGGGTCCGAGGAGGAACGCGATCGTGCCCGCGATGTCGTCCGGGGTCGCGAGGCGGCCCATCGGAATGCGGGCGAGCGCGTCGGTCCATTGGGACGCCGTGAGCGCACCCGCGGACTCCTTGCGGACGAAGCCGGGCGCGACCGCGTTGACCGTCACGCCGCTGGGCGCGAGTTCGGCCGCGGCGGACCGCACGAGGGCCTCGACGCCGGCCTTCGCGGCCGCGCTCGCCGCGAAGTTCGACGCGCCCGACGTGAAACGATGCGCGACGAAGGAACTGACCGCGACGAAGCGGCCGAGGCCGCCCGACGCCGCGCTCGCGCGCAACGGATCCATGCTCTCGCGCAGCAGTCGCCCCAGCGCGACGACCATGACGCCGAGCGAGCGTTCGATCGCGGCGTCGTCGAGTTCGCCGAGGGAGCGTCGATCCGCGAAACCGGCGTTCGCGACGACGCCGCACAGGCGGCCGAGCGCCCGTGCCTCGTCCAGCAACATGTCGATCGTCGTCGCGTCGCGCAGGTCGCCGACGACGACGCGCGTGGGCACGGCCTGGCAGTCCAGCGCGACGGACTCCGCACCGGCCCGGTTGCTGCCGGTATGGATCACGAGCGCGACGCCGCGGCGAGCGAGCCGCCTGCACGTGGCCGCGCCGATGCCGGAACCCGCTCCCGTGACGACCATGCTGTCCATGGGCCGGCAGTATGGAGGAAGGCTTCAGCGCCGCCGATAGATGCGCCAGCGGTCGGCACGCTCGTCGACGAGGCCGAAGCGCGCGTCCCGGGCGAACGGATCGCGCGTCCACGCGCCGTCGTCGGCGGTGACGACCACGAGCTTGCAGTCACCGTTCGCCGCGAAGGCATCGAGATCCTCGCGCGAAGCCGTCCCCGCGAAGACGCGGGCCTGGCGCTCGTCGATCTCCCGCAGGCGATCGTGAGGGACCGACGTGTAGACCTGGTCGAGCTCCCACGCGGCATAACAGGAGCGCCGATCGGCCAATAACGCCCAGCCGACGTTGACCGGCCAGGGCGTGAGTCGGTCGAGCGACAGCGGATTGTTCGCGACACGCTCGTCGGGTGCGCTGAGTTCGCGCACGCGTGCCCACAGCGCTGGTGCGTTCGCGAATTCGCGAAAGCCCGGGCGCGCCGTTCCGACCAGGTTGCCGTCGATCAGGCGGATGGCTTCGGGCAGGCCGAGGAGGATCGCGACGATCGCGAGCAGCGCGGCCGCGCGTCGGCCTTCGTGGATCCAGTTCGCGAGTCCCGCGGCCGCGAACGCGATCAGCACGGTCGACGCGAGCAGGACCGCGCGCCACGCGAGGTCGTTGTTGTCGGCGAGCGTGCTCGCGAGCAGGCCGGCGCAGGCGAGCGACACCCAGGTCAATGCCACGAAGGCGACGACGAGCCGCCGGTCGTCGCGCGCGCCGCGCAGCACGCGGCGCATCGCCGCGATGCCGACGAGATAGACCGCCGTCAGTTCCATCGGCAGCAGGACCAGCCAGTACGCGGGCACGTCGAGCAGGCGGCGAAGCCCCTCGGGCACCGCGTCGCCGAGCACGCCGAACGGCTCGATCGTGACGGGGGACGCGCCCTGGCGCAGCGTCGCTGCCGCGAACTGATCGCGCAGGAAGGGCGACGCGACGATTGCGGCGAGAGCGCCCGCGGCCGCGAGGGCCGCGAAGATGCGCAGGCGTGCGGCCGGCGCGCTGTGCCACACGATCAAGGGCACGAGCACCACGGCCGCGACGGCGAACACGACGCCGCCGATCCACGTGGAGCTCTCGAAGCCCGCCGCGACGAGGAGCGCGATCGTGACGACGCGCCACGCATCGCCGCGTCCGGCGAGCGTGCTCATCAGATAGACGGAGGCGGACACGCAGGCGGCCGCCGCCACGTGCTGCGGGACCCACGACGACTGGAACAACCAGCCCGCGAAGCCGCCCGGCGGATTCGTCCAGGCGTCGACCACGCCGTTGTCGAGGAGCGCGATGGACAGATTGCGGATCGACGACGAGGCGGCGAACAGCGTGACCCAGATCGCCGCCGCCGGCCGCCGGCTGAAGCGGACCGCGAGGCCCATCATCACCGCGAGCGCCGCGAAGGCGGAGAAGAAGGTCATCGCCGCGTCCGCTTCCCAGCCGCCGACGTGCAGGGCGCGGACGAGTTGCGCGGCGCTGAAATGCCAGAGGTAGTAATAGGCGAGTCGGCCCGAACCGCCGTCTCCCGCGAGATAGGGATTGCCCGGAGGCAGCCCGAGCCGTGCGATGTCGTCGACGAGCGAGACCTTCGCGTGGTCGAAGATCGGATCCGCGAGCACGACCGCGTCGCCGACGAGTTTCGGGAGGATCGCCGCCGCGCAGGCACACGCCAGGAGCGCGGCGAGGACGAACGCGACGATCGGAACGCGGGGCCCGTGCGAGTCGACATCCGCCCGGTCGACGCGACGGTTCGCGCCGACCGCGACCGCGAAGAGAAGCAGCGCGACCGCGATCGCCGAGGTGGACTTGAGCGGCACGACGAAGAAGATCGGGATCGCGACCGCGTTGTGGACCGCCCATCCGACGATGGGCGCGAACGGCAACACGAGCTGCGACGTCACGAGACGTCTGAGCACCACGGCACCGAACGCCGTCCAGAAGAGGAGGGCGACGATCGCGGCGTAGACGACGTGGCCCGTCGATGCCATTGGGGGAGAACCTGGAGTCGGGATGCGAAGCCGCGACTTTACTGTCCGTCCACCGTCATTCCCGCGAAGCCGCGGAGCCGGTGGCGTCGATGTGGTCCACGAACGACACGGCTTTGCACCTGCGCGAGGGGGTCAGCGCTTCGTCAGTGCGATGCGGATGACTTCGTCCTTCGGCAAGTCGACGTCCTGACCGCGCGACCAGGTCGGGGTCTTCGCATACGCGTCGGGCTGCATGTCGAGCGACGCGATCTGTCGGCCGTAGATCGCGACGACCTCGATCGGCACGGCCACGGGTCGCGTGAACCAGCCGAACCAGCCGAACGTGCGGTTGTAGTCGACGATCAGCTTGATGCCGCCGTCCGGCGCGCGCACGACGCGCTCGACCAGGCCGAGCGTGCGGTCGCCGTCGTCGTTCACCGGCAGGCCGACGAGCGTGCCGACCAGGACCTTCTGTGGCCAACGCCGCGCCATGCGCGCGGCGGGGGAGTCGTCCTTCTCGTCGATGGAGGCCTGCTTGCGCGCGTCGTCGCTGAGCATGATCAGATCCCGCTGAACCAGTTGAAGCCTTCGTTCCCGAAGTAGGTCTGGACGAACGTGTCGGTCACTTCCATCGCGACCAGCCACTTCGCGTTCTTGAAGCCGAGCTTCGTCGCGGTCCGTAGCCGCAACGGAAAGCCGTAGGGCTCGGTGAGGATCTCGCGCGCGTACTTCGTCGCCAGCATCGTCTGCGGATGCAACGCCGTCGCCATGTCGAGGCACTCGACGTAGCCGTCGGCGCAATGGAACGCGAGGTACTTCGACGACGTGTCCGCGCCGACGTGCTCGAGGAACAGCCGCAGGTTCACGCCGGACCATTGGCCGATGTAGTCCCAACCCTCGACGCAGATGTGACGAATGATCATCTCCTGCTCGGGTAGCGCGTAGATCTCCTGAGCGGTCCACGCTTTCTTCTCTCGCACCTTGCCGGTCACGTCGAAGCGCCACTGCGCGACGTCGACGCCTTTCACGTTCTCGACGGGGTAGTGCGCGTTGTAGCGCGGCGGCTTCAGCACCAGCGATTCGTCGAACGTCGGCGCGAGATGGTCCGGCCGGAAGATCGCTTCCTGCGTCTTGTCGTTCCACCTCGACACGGCGCGCAGCACGGTCTGCACCTGCGGCGTGTCGGTGACGTTGCAGCCGGACAGCATCGTGAGCGCGCCGAGGCTGACCGCTCCGCGCAGCAGGTTGCGTCGTTCGATGCTTTGCACGAGGTCTTCATGTTCGAGCAGCGGACGCTGGTCGATCCCGCCCGCGGGGCGGAAGACCGACGACGACTTGGGTCGCACGAGTGCCATGACCTCCTCCTAGCGTTTCGGGTCGACGACCGGACCGCCGCCCACCATCGCGACCAGCGTCTTCGGCACCAGCAACGCGAGCGCGACGTGCACGACGAGGAAGCCGAAGATCGCGGCCATGCACAGGAAGTGCACGAGGCGGACGTTCTGGAAGTTGCCGAACAACGCCAGCGCCTCCGAGAACTGGATCGGCTTCCACAGCACGAGGCCCGAGAACACGATCAGGAGACCCGCGCAGATCACGCCGATGTAGAGCAGCTTCTGCACGGTGTTGTAGATCGTCGGATCGTCGTGCGCGAGCTTGAAGTGCAGCGTGTCCCTGATCGTCTGCACGAGTTCGGCCCAGCGGATCGGCAACAGCATCCGACGGAAGCGACCGGTCGCGAACCCGTATGCGAGATACGCGAGACCGTTGACGACGAGGATCCACATGAAGAAGAAATGGACCTGCAGGCCGTGCTGCGCCCAGGGTCCGATCGTCAGCCAGTCGGGGAAGTGGAGCCAGCCGAAGATCACTTCGTCCTCGTAGATCTTCCAGCCCGACAGGATCATGAAGACGATCGTCACCGCGTTGATCCAGTGCATCACGCGCAGCGGAAGCGGGTGGAGACGTCGCGGTCGCGGGCGCGACGCGGGTTCGATCGGTGGCTCGGCGTCGACGCGCGCGTCGGGCGAAGCGGTGTGCATCAGGGCCCCCTGGCGAGTGGTGTCGCGGCGACGGCCGCCGGACGCATCAGTTTGCGCGCGCGAGCTCGGCCATGCCGTCATCGAAGGCTCTGTCGGCGGACCACCCCAGTTCATTACGACAACGCGACGAATCGGCCGTGATGTGCCTCACGTCGGCGAGCCGGAAGCCGCCGGTGACGACCGGCTCGGGCCCGTCCAGTGCATGCGCGAGCGCACGCGCCATGTCGCCCACGGTCCGCGGCGTTCCCGACCCGACGTTGAACGCGCGGAAGCCCGCGCTATGTTGCTCGGCGGCGAGCACGGTCGCCATCGCGACGTCGCGGACGTGCACGAAGTCACGACGCTGGCCGCCGTCCTCGAAGACCTTCGGGGCCTCGCCGCGCCGCAAGGCCGACAGGAAGATGGCGGCGACGCCCGCGTACGGCGTGTCGCGCGGCATGCCGGGCCCGTAGACGTTGTGATAGCGCATCGCGGCCGCGGAGCCGCCGGTCACGCGCGCCCAGTTGCTCGCGTAGAGCTCCTGGGCGGCCTTCGTGCTCGCATAGACGTTGCGCGGATCGATCGGCGTGTCCTCGCCGACGAGCGCGTGTGCGAGCGTCGCGCCGCAGACGGGGCAGGGCGGTTCGAAGCGCCCGGCGGTCATCGCGGCCGCGCTGCGCGGTCCGGGCGTGATCGCGCCGTGCACCGGACAGCGTCCGAGGCCTTCGCCGTAGACGACCATCGAGCTCGCGAGCGCGAGGCGGTGCACGTCGGCACGCGCCATGCCCGCGAGCAACTCGGCCGTGCCGAGATCGTTCGACGATACGTAGTCGGGCGTGTCCGCGATCGAGACGCCGAGTCCGACCTTGGCCGCGAGATGGATCACGGCGTCGATGCCGACGAGCGCCCGATCGATCGCGGCCGCGTCGCGCACGTCCGCGCGCTGGAACTCGACGAGCGCGGGCGGCGTCCAGCCGCGGTCCCCGTGCACGTCCGCACGCAACGAATCGATCACGCGCACCGTGTGGTCGCGCGCGAGCAGCACGTCGACGACGTGGCGACCGATGAAGCCGGCGCCGCCGGTGACGAGGACTTTCATCGACGAGCACCCCCGCGCTGCAACGACAACGACAGCCTGACGAAGGTCGACGTGATCTTCCACGCGGCCGAGAGGCCGGCGACGAGATCGCCGGAGACCTTCGACACGCCGCCGCGTCGACGCCGATGATCGACCGGGAGTTCGAGTACGCGCCAACCGGCGGCGGCTGCCTTCATCTGCATCTCCAGATTCCATCCATAAGTCATCTCGCGCATGCCGAGGGCCCGCAGCCGATCGACGCGTGCCGCGCGGAACGGCGACATGTCCGTGTATCGCACGCGATAGACGAGCCGGATCAGCAGTCCGGCGATCCAGCCGGCGACGATCTGCTGCGGCGTCATGCTGCCGCGCTCGCGCCGACCGCGCAGGCGCGACCCCATGACGAAGTCCGCGCGGTCGAGCGCGACCGGTTCGACGATCGCGCGCAGAAAGGACGGGACGTCGCTGCCGTCGCCGTCGAGGAAGCAGACGATGCTCGACGTCGGCGCGACGGCCGCGAGGCCCGCTGCGCACGCACGTCCGTAGCCGCGCTCCGACTGCGCGACGACGCGCGCCCCCGCCCGCATCGCGTTGGCCCGCGTGTCGTCCGTCGATCCGTTGTCGACGACGAGCACCTCGTCGACGCCTTGCGCGAGCACGTCGCGCACGACGTCGCCGATCGCTTCCGCTTCGTCGAGGCAGGGAATCACGACCGAGACGCCGCAGGAGCCGTTCGACAGCCGCATCGTGGCAGCGCTACGCGGCCGGGCGTCGTTCGCGAAGGAACGAACGCGTCGCGGGCGCGTCGGCACCGGCGTGGACGGCGAAGCCCGGCGGGCGGCCATCCATCTCGGCCTCGAGCATGCGCAGCGTCGTCGCGTCGTCGACGTCGTACCAGCCCGGAACGTCGACGACGGGTAGATCGATCTCGCGTGCGCGCTCATGCGTGAGGCGATGGACGTCGGCGGTGCTCCACGGGATGTCCTCGAACAGTCGTTCGTGCAGCGCCGACAGGCCGATCAACGTATAGCCCCCGTCGTCGGCCGGACTCAGCACGACCTGGTCGCCGGCCTTCACCGCGTCGACCGCGGCGCGCAGGATCGCGCGAGGCAGCGTGGGACTGTCGGAGTTCACGAGGATCGCGCCGCGAAATGTCGCGAGTAGGTCGCGCATGCCGTGCAACAGGCGTTCACCGAAGTCGCCGTCGTGCTGGGGACACAACACGAAGCCGTCCGGAAGCAGCGCGCGCAACGCCGCCTCGCTTCCGACCGGCGTGTACAGCGCGCAGCCCGTCACGTCGCCGTCGCGCGCGAGCGACGCGATCGTGCGGGCCAGATCGCGAATGAAACACGCGGAGAGGGCCGCGCATTCTTCGGGTCGCAGCGGCGGCGAGAGCCGCGTCTTCGAACGCCCGGGCTCGGGGGTCTTGCACGTGATCGCGACCGCGACCGTGGACGCTGCGACGGACATCGACGCGTTCAGCCGAAGGCGCGCACGAGGTCGAGGAAGAGGTCCTCGGGATCTTCGAGCCCGGTCGACAGGCGCAGCAGGTCCGACGGACAGGGCGTGCCCTCGCCTTCGATCGAGGCGCGATGCTCGATCAGGCTTTCGACACCGCCGAGCGATGTCGCGCGCTTCCACACCTCGACCTTCGACGCGACGGCGACCGCGGCGGCCTCGCCGGCCTTCACGCGGATCGAGAGCATGCCGCCGAAGCCGTCCATCTGGCGCTTCGCGATGTCGTGGCCGGGATGCGACTTCAGCCCCGGATAGAGCACCGCGCCGACCGCCTCGTGTTCCGACAGCAGCTGCGCGAGACGCGCCGCGGACTTCGATTGTTCGCGCACGCGCACGTCGAGCGTCCGCATGCCGCGCATCAGCAGCCAGGCCTCGAACGGGCCGAGCACCGCGCCGATCTGCGCACGGACCTTCTGGACGTTGACCCAATGGGCGGAGTCCTCCCGGGCCGCGATCGCCCCGGCGATGACGTCCGAGTGCCCGTTGAGATACTTGGTCGCCGAATGCACGACGTAGTCGGCGCCGAATTCGATCGGCCGGCTGATCAGCGGCGTACAGGCGGTCGAGTCCACGCAGACGAGCGCGCCGGCCGCGTGCGCGATCTCGCAGATCGCCGCGATGTCGGTGATCGTCCACAGCGGATTGCTCGGCGTCTCGATCCAGAACATGCCCGTCTTCCCGGGCTGCACGGCCGCCTGCACGGCCGCGAGGTCGGTCGTGTCGACGAACGTGATCGAATGCCCATAGCGACCGAGGTCCTTGAGCCAGCTGCGAAAGCCCCAGTACATCACCTGGGATGCGATCACGTGCGTCGGCTTCTCGAGCGCGAGGAAGATCGCGGTCGATGCCGCCATGCCCGAGCCGAACACGAGCGCGTCGTCGGCGCCTTCGAGATTCGCGAGGATCGCCTCGACCTGATGCACCGTGGCGTTGTCGGTCCGGCCGTAGACGAAGCCCGACTCGTAGCCGTTGTCCGGGTCGCGGATGAAGGTCGTCGACGTGTGGATCGGCGGCACCAGGGCTCGCGTGGTCGGGTCGCCGGCGCCGAGCGCCTGCGCGAGGATGGTCCGTGGCTTGAGAAGTTCGCGCGACTGCTTGTCCATGATTCCCTTGCGAGGTCGTTGTCGTTGGTCGTGGACCGGCGCGTGAAGCTCGAGAACGCCGCCTGTCTGAAGCGCCGACCATCTTCGCATGCGCTCCGGACTCCACTTGTCAGCGAATGCGCGGTTCGTCGCGCGAGACTGCGCAAACTTACGCCGCTGCAAGAATTCGAATGTGCAACTGGGGCAGACACCGACGAGCGATCCGGTATCTGCCGACGTCGAGAGATACGCGGACTCGCGAGAATGGGTTTCGGCATCACGAAAAGGAACACCGACATGTCGGACGATCTGAAAGTTCGCGGTATCGACCGCACCCGCGTTTCGTTGAACGAAGACTGGGAAGTCGCGTATTGGACCAAGCACTTCAACGTGTCGCGCCAGCGACTCGGCGAGGCGAAACAGGCGGTCGGCTCGTCGGCCGACGCGGTCGCGCAATACTTGGCGAAGGAACAAGCGCATCACTGAAGTTCGCGCATCGCAGCTTTCGCTTTGACTTTCCGGATGGGCTAGCGAGTAATCGTCGCTCGCCCAGATCGAGAGGAGAGTCATGGCCTGCAGTTGCTGCATCGTGCCGCCGGATGTGCTGAAGCGGCTCGCGCGCGACCCGAAGGTCTCGGCGGCGGCGCGCAAGGCCGCCTCCGACACCGCCAGGCTCTCGACCGCGATCCGCAAGTTGCGCGACCAGGCGGGCGAGATCACGCGGGTCGTCGGTGCGGTCGGCGCGTCCCGGTCCCACGCCATCGCCACGAAGCCCAAGGTCACCGTCTACGACTGCAAGCAGACGCAGACTTTGCCCGGGTCTCCGGTCGCGAACCCGGGCTGGGCCGCCGACGCGACGGCGAAGCGGACCTTCGTCGAGACCACCGGCGTCGCCAAGTTCTACAAGAAGGCCTTCGACCGGAACTCCATCGACGACGCGGCGATGACGCTGATGTCGTCGATCCACTACGGGGTCAAGTTCAACAACGCGATGTGGAACGGCACGCAGATGCTGTACGGCGACGGTGACGCGCAGCTGTTCGTCGACTTCACGCGCGGCAACGACGTCATCGGCCACGAACTCACGCACGGCGTCACGCAGCACAGCCTGCAGCTCGCGTACGCGGGCGACGCCGGAGGCCTCAACGAGAGCATCTCCGACTGCTTCGGATCGATGTTCCGGCAGTGGGAAGCGAAGCAGGACGTCACGAAGGCGGACTGGCTCATCGGCAGCGACATCCTCGGTCCCGCCGCGCGGTCCGCCGGCTACACGAGCCTGCGGAACATGGCGAACCCCGCCGACAAGAAGGCGCTCGCGCCGCAGCCGACGAAGTACTCGCAGCTCACGCCGACCATGGATCCGCATTACACGAGCGGACCGCCGAACCTCGCGTTCTGTCTCGCCTGCCAGGCTGCGGGCGGCAGGAGCTGGGAGACGGTCGGCCTGGTCTGGTATCGCGCGCTGACCGGCTTCGCGCCGTCGCCGAACATGAAGATGAAGACTTTCGCGAACCGGACGCGGGCCGTCGCGAAGCAGCTCTTTCCCGCGAATCCGAAGATCGCGGCTGCGATCGACTCGGGCTGGAAGCAGGTCGGGCTGTGAGTCGACACATCCAGGTCGAACGACTCGGAGGCTTCGCCGGCTTCGGCGGTCCGGACTCGCATCTGCGCAGCCGCGGCAGCCTCGCGCTTGACGGACTCACGACCGAGGTCCGCGATGCGATCGCCGCGTTGTTCAACGGCGAACGCAAAGGGGCCAAGGACGCGCATCCGGACGGCTTTCGTTATCGCGTGACGCTCGGCACGCTCAGCATCGAGGTCGACGAGTCCCACCTGCCCGCGATCCTGCGCGACTGCGTGAAGGACGAGATCGTCTGAGCCGCTTCAGTCGCCGGGCCGGTCGATCGCGTAGAGGCGCGCCTCGCCGAATTTCTTCGGCAGCTGGAGGACGCCGACGTAGTCGAACGTGAAACGCGTGACGCGTCGGGCCGCCAGCGTCGCGACGAAGGCCTCGCTCGCGTAGACGAGGCCCGGTGGTGCGACGGGCTCGATGCGGGCGGCCGTCGTGACGCTCGTCCCGAAATAGTTGTCGCGGCCGATGACGGGGTCGAAGCCGCAGAACACCGCGCCGGCGTGCAGCGCGATGCGGATGTCCGTGCTCTCGTCGAGTCCCGCGGCGACCCAGTCGACATGCTTCATGCGATCGCGCAGTCCGAGCGCGAAGGCCGCGCCGTCCTCCGGTGCCGCGAAGACCACGTAGAGCGCGTCGCCCCAGGTGTTGCTCTCGAGCGGCGCGACGCGGCAGGCCGCGATCTCGGCGGCGACGAGCTCCAAGAAGCGCGCGTGGAAGAGCGGCGCGTGCGCATCGTGCAGGCGGCCGAAGCCGGCGATGTCGGCGAACAGGAGGGTCTTGATGGTTCGGTGGGGACGCTCCGCCTGCGCGGTCATGGCCTCCGGCGCCGTGCGGAGCTGACGAGGCGTGATCGTGCTGGAGGCGCGAAGGGCCGCGAGATCGATCACGTCGGGCGTGCCGCCGGCCTCGACCCAGCGATCGAACGCCGCACGCGTTCCGCCGACCTTCGCAGTCGAAGCGCTGTCGAGCACGCACAGCAACGTCGCTTCGGTCTCGAGCTGGCGCGCACGCGTGAACGCGAGGCCCTCGACCAATTGCAGGGCGTGCTCGAACAACACGTCGTCGCCGAGGTAGCTTTCCGTCGTCACGGGGATCACGCGTGCGACCCTCGCCATCGCGCGCTCGAATCGCTCGACCCACTTCGCGCCACCGACCGCGACGCTGACTTCGATGAATTCGTCGCGTGCAAACGGCAGCACGACGTTGACTTCGGCGCCGATGTCGAGCGCGGCTTCGACGAACAGCAGATCCGCACCGCAGGCCGCGGACGTGAAGACGACGGGGTCGTGGGTGTCGACGAGTTTCCCGCGGATCGCGGCCGCGACGGCTGGTTCGAGCTCGGGCGGAAAGCGCGGCGCCTCGCGGCCCGCGACGTCGATCATGTGGCCGGAGAATGCGAGCACCGACGCGGCAGGCAAGGTCGACAGCACGTGTGCGGCGTCGGGCAATACGCGCGCGAGGAGCGCGAGCTGCTTGCGCATCGAGGCGATGCTGCCGGCATGACCGCGATGGAGCAGGACGGCTTCGGCGTAGCGCGCGATCGCTTCGTCGACATCGCCGAGCACGAGATGCGCTTCGCCCGATGACGCGGTCCGCCAGGCATCGAGCGGTCCTGCCTGGAGCGTCGCGAGGACTTCGGCGGCCAGGATTCGCGCAGTGGCGCGATCGTCGAGCAGCAGCGACAGCGTGGCCGCGTTCACACCGGGGTAGGGGTCGCGGCACAGCGTATAGGCCGCGAGGTACGCGTCCCGCGACCGATTCAGCTTGGCGGCGTCCAACGCGTTCTTCGAGACGGACGCCTCGTCCTTCGCGAGCCGGCCTTCCAGGCAGAGGATTTCGTGCAGGAGTTCGACGGGCGGCGATGCATCGCGCGCGCGATCGAGCAGGACATGCGCTTCGCGCGGATCCCCCGCGCGTGCATGCGCGAGCGCGCCCCAATAGAACAGCGACGCGTCGTCGCTGGCCGTTGCAGTCAGAGCCTCATGAAACGCGTCGATCGCTTCCCAAGGCGCACCTCGGGCGAGTAATCGTTCGATGCGCGAGGCGGCGTGGGTCGCTTCGATCAAGCGGACGGTGCCGCCTCGGGACGACGCATCAGCGCATGGCGAACGCTAGCGCGGTCGTATCCTTGCGATTCCGTCGCGCCGCGGCGAACAAGAGACCAAGGCCCACCAGGATCAGCAACACCGAAGAGGGCTCCGGAACCGCGGTCGTGCCAGAACAGGTATCGGACAGTGCGCCGGCGCGGAAACAGAAGTCCGGACCCGGTGCATCGAACGACGAGAACGTCGCGCTGTTGAGACCGAGCAGGAATCCACCGGTCGCGCCGGTCGGCACCGGACCCTGGGGATTCGAGTAGAAGAAGTCGAGGTCGAAGTCGCCGGCGCCGCGGTCGATTAACACGGCCTCCATGGAAATATCGTCGGTCCCATCACCGATGCAACTGTTGGCGCAGACCCGATTCCACAGGAAGCGATACACGTTCAGCGCGTTGGCCGGGACGTATGTCGCTCCCGGCTGCGGATATCCAGGCAACAGAACCTGCGGATCGATCTGGCCCGCGCCGAAGGCGATGAATCCGCCGAAGTCTCCGTCCGGAACGAACGTCGTACCGTTGGAAAAGAGGGGAGCGATGAAATTCGTCGTGGGTTGACCGCCGGTGTCGAGGAGGATCACGCGCCCCTGATTGTCGAGCTGGAACGAATAGTTCTGCGCACCGCTGCCGATGTTGAGCGCGAACGGCACAGCGACAATGCCGGTCCCGATGGTCGAAGAGCCGTCCTTGAAGTACGCGCCGGGGAAGTCCCACTTCTGGCCGTCGCCCAGGTAGTTGTCACCTTGGTCAATCTCGATCTGACGACCAGCCAAAGCAGATGTCGGAAAACTTTGCATAAAACCAAAGGCCAAAACCGCAACGGCAAGTAACCTATTGATTTTCATGTAGTTCTCCGATTCGTGTCAGACGCTGGTCTATCTGTCAAGCAATGATGATGCCAGCGCATTCAAAGGCGGCGACGGCACGCAACTCGCCTACCGCCTCGTCTCGGCCTGTCGTGCTTTCGCTAGCTTGACGAAAAAGGCATCGGATCCAAAGCGTTGTTGCAACACAGGCAGCGCACTCTCGAGGCGAACGCTGGCAGCGGTGCGGTCGTGGACCTTCAAGTAGTACTCGGCTTCAGTCAGGTCAATCACCGAATTGCGCCAGTTCTCCTTTCCTGCAAGTTCACTTCCATATTGCTGCTGCACCGCCTGCCTCGCAGCGGCCAAACTCTTTTGAGCGGCATCCAATTCGTTGTTTTCGAGCTGCAGCTCGGCCTCATTCGTTAATATTTGATCGAGCATCCAATGCTTACGCTTTATCGCAATCGCCTTGCTCTCTTCAAGAAGCGGCCTCGCGGCAGACGGGTCGTGACGTGAAAGATAGATCATTGCGAGGCTATTCAGCGGGAGAATGAACGAATCGTGTCCATCGGGAAGTGACTTCCGATAGATGGAGAGCACTTGTTTGAAATGCATCTCTGCCTGGTCGACATGTCCGGTCAGCAATTCGATTCGCGCTAGATTATTGAGTAATCCCGCGTAGAGACGGTGTTCCGGACCAAAAACCTTCTCATAAATCGGCAGCGCGGCGGAAAATGACTTCGCTGCTTCCTCTACTCGGCCAGCTTGGTAGTACATCGAGCCGATGTTACTGAGTGTACGCGCCACTCGGTTGTCATCAGAACCAAAGAGCGACCGCCGTATATGGAGCGCTTTTTCTGTCAGTTGAATACCCAAATCGTAATTGGCACGAAGGTATGCGAGGCGGCCACGGTCGTCGAAAAGCCTTGCGATCGTCTCGCTATCGGGTCGTTGCGCAGTGGTGTGCAGATCCAGCGCGGCCATATAGGACTTGTCTGCGGCATCACTCTGATTTAGTTCAGCCAGACACTCACCTAGACCTGTTAGGGCGAGGACCCTTTGATCGATGCTCATCGATCGATTTCCCTTGGAATCGTCTAAAAGGGTCCGGTAAATTGATTCCGACTTCTGATAGTCGCCTTCTTGATAATAGTTCTCAGCAAGCGCTAGACCAGTGGCAATGCGATCCGCGGAATTCTCGGATTTCTCGCTGTCGGCCAATGCGTCCGCTAATACGTCTTTGGCTTTTGAATAGAGCCCCAACCCCGTGTATGACTGGCCCATTGCGCGAAGTAGGTTCGACCGCACGGAACGCTCAGTAGTCAGTTCGTTGCGTATCTGAACGACTCCGCCGTCGAGTACTTCGCGCACCGTCACGCGTTCGCCTCGATTTTGATCCGGGTCTGCATTTGCGAATAACCCCACCATGAAGTCTGTCGTTCGCTGCGCGGTTATCGCCTGGACCTGCGCTCGCTTCGACTCGATGTTCGCCTTATATGCTGCGATGCCCGCGACGACCGCGAGAACCGCCAGCCCGCCGATCGCGCTGTTCCTCAGGATCGCGAAGCGACGCGCCCGGCGCTCCGACGCACCGAGCAGCGCCCGTTCCCCCGCCGATAGGCGAACGCCCGCTCCTACCAACCCCCGCGCCTCAGCCAGCGGCTTCCCCCGCGCCAACAACAGATCATCGTTGCGCGCGTTCCTCTCCCACTCCCGCGTCGTGGCCGCGAGTCGCGCGTGCACGAGCAGCAGCTCGCGGTCCTCATCGCGCCACGCCTTCAGCCGCGGCCAATACTCGAGCAACGCCTCGTGCGCGAGCGCGATCGTCGACGTGCCGTCGGCGCCGAGCGAGCTCACGAGCAGCCGCGCTTCGACCAACGCATCGACGAGCTCGTTCTGTTCGCGGGTCTCGAACGCGCTGCGCGGTGCGACGCGTCGCAGCGCCTTCGAGTCGTCGTCGGTCCCGAACGTCACGAGCTCCCGCAGCACGCTCGGCAACGCCTTCTGCGCGCCGTCGCTCACGCCCGCGAGCACGGCCTCCGCGCGTTGCGCGAGCGCGCCCTCGACGCCGCCGAGGTCCTCGTAGGCGCGAAAGGTCAGGATGTCCTCCGCGTTGCGGCGCTGGTAGAGCGCTTCGAGCAGGAACTGCAACAGCGGCAACGCGCCGGGGTTGCTCGCGGCCGCGTCGCGGATCACGTCGTCGAGTTTCTCGGCCGTGCCGCTGCGCGTCTCGAAGCGCAGGCCCGCGGCCGCGGCGGGGAAGCGGATGATCTGGCCGATCTCGCGCAGCGTCGGCGGCAAGAGGTCGTATTGCCCTTCGCCTTCCTTCAGCGCGACGAGCGTCGGCGCCGCGGCGATCAGCGGATAGGCATCGCTGCGCATCGTCGCGATGATCCACACCCGGCCCGAGCGCGCGAGCGCGTCGAGCGCCGCGAAGAACGCGTCGCGCTCGCTCGTCGACACGCGCTCGTCCGAGAACGCTTCCTCGAGCTGATCGACGACGAGCACGAGATCGCAACGCGGGATCGCATCGTCGACGGCCGTCGTCGCCAGCGCATCGAGCCGGTCGACGACGCGGCGCACGAGGGCATCGGCAGACATCGGCTCGACCGCGGCAGTCGCCTCGCCGTTCGCCGCGTCGCCGATCGTCGTGGCCTGCATCAACGCGCGTTCGAGCGCATCGACGAGTCGCCCGCGGCCGTCCGACGGCCGCATCACGGCCGAGCGCCATTGCGTCGCGTCGCCGACGACGCCCGCCTGCAACATCAGCGGCAACACGCCCGCGCGTACGAGCGACGACTTGCCGCCGCCGCTCATGCTGACGATGAGGACGAATGCCTTGCCCGCGTGGCCTTGCGTGCGCAGCTTCGCGAGCACGCTCGCCGTCGCGGCCGTGCGGCCGAAGAAGACCGGCGCGTGCTGCGGCTCGAAGACCTCGAGGCCGCGGAACGGCGAGCGACCGCGCCAGGTCGGCGCGCTGCCGCGCGCGGTCGTGCCCGCCGGCAGGTACTGCTCGGCGAGCTGGGTGAGGTGGGCCTCGAGCAACTCCTCGAAGTCCGCGGGGGCCGCGAAATTGTGGAACGCGCCCTTCAGCGTGCCGTCGGCGTCGTGGCGGAACCAGCGCGAGACGAAGCCTTCCATCGCCTGCTTCTGTCGCACCGATTCCTCGAGACCCTCGAGGTCGTCGGGCGGCGCGATCGGCGCCGTCTTGCGATACGCGAGGATGCGCGGCTTGCCGCCGCGCCGAAAGCCCGCGACCGCGTCCTCGAACTCGAACTCCGTCCCCGATGCGTAGGTGCTGCCGTCGACGCGATGGATGCTCGCCGGCAACGGCGTGCCGAGTCGCGACCACAGGATCACGACGGCCACGTCGGTGTCGCTCGGTCTAATCAGTTGTTCCTGGAAGGACGCGGTGGCGGCGAGCGGAACGCGCTCCCACAGCACCGCCTCGATCTGCACGTGATCGCCGAACTGCGCGTCGAGACGTCCGATCACGCGGCGCGCGATCAGGCGCTCCTCGGTGACGTCACCGGGCGACGAGATGAAGACTTTGAGCGTGCGTAGCGCCATGACGATCCGGCGGCCTTCCCTGGAAGGAGGGAAGGATACGGTGTCGGCGTTTGGAAGCTGTCACCCCGGCGAAGGCCGGGGCCTATTCGGACGACAGCACGACGCTGGATCCCCGCCTCCGCGGGGACGACGAGAAGCAGGCTTCTCGTCGACTGGGTCCCGGCCTTCGCCGGGACGACAGCAAGTGTCGCCGCTTCGCGGCGACACGCTTGCTCTTAGAACTGCGCCTTGATCTGCGCCCCCCAGATGCGCGGCTCGTTGATGAACCCGGTCAGGTTGTTGAAGTCGATGCCACCGACGATGCGGACCTGGTTCGTGATGTTGCGTCCGAAGACGGCGGCCTCGTATTTGCCGTTGCCCCACACGTAGCCGGCGCGAAAGCCGCCGAGCAGCAAGGACTTGCCGGTGAACTCGGTCGATTCGTAGAGGAAGAAATTGATCTTCGAGCGATACGACCAGTCGGTGTAGACGAAGGCCTCGCCGTTCAGGAACGGGATGCCGTAGCGCGCGGTGAGGTTCGCGATGTACTTCGGAGCCTGCGGCAGCGGGTTGCCGTCGATCGAGAACGTCCCGCCGCCGGCGGAGGGGTCGGTCACCGTGCAAGCCGCGCAGCCGAAGACGACGAGGTTCGGGTCCTTGATCTTCGTCTTGTTGTAGCTGGCGTTCGCGGTGATGAGCAGCTCGGGCGTGACGAAGGCATCGAGCGAGAGTTCGACGCCGTCGCCCTTCGTCTTCGCCGCCGACACGAGGATCGTGCTGTTCGTCTGTCCGCCGACCGCGGAGAGCTGCTGGTGCTTGATGTCGTAGTGGAAGCCGGAGACCGCGAAGCGCATGCGGCGATCGAAGAGGTCGCCCTTCAACCCGATCTCGTAGGACGTGTTCGTCTCGGCCGGCACCGACGTCAGCGGATTGAAGTCCGACGCCGGATAGAGGCTCGACGCGCGGAAGCCGTTCGCGACGCGCGCGTAGGCGTTGATGTCCTTCGTCAACGCGTACGTCGCGGCCACGTCGCCGCTCATGCGGGAATCCCGCGTGCCGCGCGACAGGCCGCCGCGCGTGTCGACCCCGAAGTCGTCCGCCGACGTCGTCGACAGGAACTTGCGTTCGCGCGTGTAGCGCAGCCCGCCGCGGACATTCAACGCCTCGGTCACCTGGTAGCCGACCGATCCATAGACGGCCACCGCGGTGTTCGATTGGTGCGTCTGCACCGAATTGACGTACGGGCCGCCCGCGAGGCTGTCGTACGTCGCGCTGTCGATGCCGTACTTCTCGTTGAACAGGTAGACGCCGCCTTGATACTTCAGCGGACCCGAGCCGAGCGACTCGACGCGGAACTCCTGCGAGAGCTGTTGATGCCTGCGCAACGCATCGGAGGTCTCGTCGGGGAACGGGATGAAGCCGGGCCCGGACGGCGGCGCGAACGAGGCGCCGAAGCCACCGTCGATGTCGCCTCGGCTGAACGCGCCCGCATGCTCGTACGCGGTGATCGAGCTCAGCGCGATCGAACCCATCTCGTAGCGGACCTTCAGCGATCCGCCGTTGCTCTCGAGGACCTGCTTGTTGTGGCCGTCGGTCGCGACCTGGTTCGGCGCGAAGTCGTTCGCGAAATCGTTCGTGCCCGGCTTGATGATGTTCGCGCGGAACAGGCGGGCCGTGCCGGCCTCTTCGCGTCCGTGCACGTTCAGGAGGAAGGAGAGGCCCGCGACGGGCTTGAGCAGCAACTGCAGTCGCGCCGCCTCGTCGTCGTAGCCCTCGTATTTCTCGCCGGCCGGTGCGTTCGGCGCGACGTTCGAGACCCAGTCGTTGCGGTGTTGCTGCGAGATCGACAGGCGCGCGGACAGGATGTCCGACAACGGGATGTTGATCGCGCCTTCGGTATTGACCGTCGAGAAGCGACCGTAGCTCGCGTTGAGATAGCCCTCGAAGCGGTTCGTGGGCTTGGCCGAATCGAACTTGACGACGCCCGCCGGCGTGTTGCGTCCGAAGAGCGTGCCCTGCGGGCCGGCCAGCACTTCGACCTGGTCGACGTCGAAGACCGGAAAGCCCTTGAGGATCGGGTTCTCCTGCACGACGTCGTCGTAGACGACCGAGACCGGCTGCGACGCGTTGAGGTGGAAGTCGGTGTTGCCGTAACCGCGGATGTAGAAACGCGGGAAGGTGCGGCCGAACGACGATTCGATGTTCAGGCTCGGGACCCGACCCGACAGGAAGCGCACGTCTTCGCCCGACGAGTTGAGCACGTCGAGCTTCTCTCCGCTGACCGTCGAGACGGAACTCGGGACGTCCTTGATGTTCTCCGAACGTCGCTCGGCGGTGACCGTGACGGGATCGAGCACGCCGCCCTGTGCCGCCTGCTGGGCGAGGCCGGAACCCGAAGCGAGCGCGAGCGACGAGGCGATCAGCGACTTCGCGACGCAATGTGACGAGTAACGACGATCCGACCGATGACCCCGCGTTCGCTTCATGAATCCTCCCGATGGCTTGTTGGCCGAGGGTAGAGCAATCGTCGTGCCACCGACAACGCGATCGCGCGACCTGTTGCGTCCGCGACGCACTCGGTTGCGCGATGCGTCGCCCTATGTCAGGAACGTCACGAACGGTTCTTCGGCGAACGCGGCTCGGTGCTCGAATCAGCGCAGGCGTTCGACCGCCGTCAGCGCGGCGTCGAGCGCCGCGAAGCCCACGTCGAGTTCGTCGCGCGAGATGACCAGCGGCGGGGTAACGACCACGACGTTGTAACGACCATAGGCATGCACGCCGCGCGCGAGCAGCTCGCGATAGAACACGCGCATCGCGTCGGCGCCGTCGGGGTCGTGCCATGCGACCAGCGGCTCGCGCGTCTGCCGGTCGGCGACCAGCTCGATGCCGAAGTGCGCGCCGAGGCCGCGGACGTCGCCCACGATCGGATGCCGGCGCTGCAGCTCGCCCAGCCCCTCCCGCAACCAGCCTTCGATCGTCAGCGCGCGGTCGAACAAGCCTTCGTCGCGGTAGACCTCGAGCGCCGCGAGACCCCCGGCGACAGCGAGCACGTGACCCGCGTGCGTGTGGCCGACATCGAACAAGGCCTCGTCGAAATGACGCGCGATCGTCTCGCGCACGAGCACGCCGCCGAGGGGCGTGTACGAGGAGCTCGCGCCCTTCGCGAACACGATCAGGTCGGGCGACACGCCGAGGCGGGTCGCTGCGAACGCCGCGCCGGTACGACCGAAGCCTGTCATGACCTCGTCGAAGATCAGCAGGATGCCGTGGCGATCGCACAGCGCGCGCACGCCGTCGAGGTAGCCGTCGGGATAGATCACGACGCCGCTCGACCCGGTCACCGGCTCGAGCAGGATGGCGGCCACGTTGTGCGCGCCTTCGTGCGACAGCACACGCGCGAGATGGTCGAGCGCGCGAGCGACCTCGGTCGGACCGTCGGTCGTGTGGAAAGGCGAGCGGTAGGGATAGGGCGTGAAGAACTTCACGACACCGGGCATGCCCGGCATCGGGTCGCGCCAGCGGTCGATGCCGGTCAGCGCGCCCGCGCCGATCGTGCCGCCGTGGTAGGAGCGGTAGGCGGACAGCAGCTTCGCGCGGCCCGTCACGAGGCGCGCGATCTTCACCGCGTCGTCGTTCGCCTCCGCGCCGCCCGATGCGTAGTGCACGCGCAGCCCCTCGGCCCACGGCGAGATCGCGTCGAGCGCGTCGGCGTAGGCGGCTCGCACGTCGTTGAAGTAGCTCGACGCGACCCAGCACAGGCGCGCGGCCTGGTCCTGGATCGCCTTGACGACCTTCGGATGACCGTGAGCGAGCGAGACCGCGACGTAGCCGCTCGTCAGGTCGAGATAGCGGCGGCCCTGCGTGTCGTAGAACCAGCAGCCCTGCGCATGGGTGACGATCGGCGGGTTGAGTCCGCGCTGGACGGCCCATGGCACGAGCACCTTGCGGTACGCCGCGGGCGCCGCGGCGCCCGCGGCATCGGCGGCGTCGATGCGCAGGTCCATCGTCTCAGCGTCGCGGCTTCGCCGCCGCGCCCCGCGCGCGCGCCTGCGGGTCGAGCGCCGGGAGCACCTGCTTGAGCAGCCGGTCGACGAATGCGCGATCGAGCGGCGCGTGTTCGAACAGCATCCGGTACCAGAGCGGCCCGAACATCAGGTCGAGCAGCATCTCGTGGTCGAGGCCCTTCGCGATCTGGCCCTGCGTCTCCGCGTGGCGCAGCAGGCGCAGGCCGGACGTGCGCCGCGGCTCGAGGACCTTCCTGCGCAGGAGCTCGGCAGTCGCCGGGTCGTACTGCGCTTCGGCCGCGAGCGACCGGAGGATGCTCCTCCACAGCGGATCCTCGAGGCGTTGCACCGACGACAGCAGGTAGCGGCGCAACTCGGTCTTGATCGAGCGCGCCTCCTCGACCATCGCGTCGGGCAGCCCCTCCATGTAGAGGTCGATGAGCAGTTCGCCCTTCGTCGTCCAGCGTCTATAGATCGACGCCTTCGACACGCCCGCCGCGGCCGCGACCTGTTCGATCGAGAAGCGGGACTCGCCGTCGCGACGCAGGAGGTGGCGGGCGGCGTCCAGGATGGCGTCGTGGGTCTGCTGGTTGCGCGGCCGACCGCGCGGGGCGCGTCCGCCGTCGGCGAGGGGATCGATCGTGTCCATGTTCGGGATGCTAGCCGCTGCGCGCGGCAATTGACATACGAAACGGATCGTTTTAGATTTAAATACGACACGAGTCGTATCGTATCGAAAGAGCCGGCAGAGTGCGCCGCCGATCCCGTCGGCGCACCGCGAGGAGTCGCTGATGGACACACGCAAGATGGTTTCCTCCGATGCACGGTCGACGACGCGGGCCCCCGGGCGCGGGTGGGCCGCGCGGCTCGCGGTCGCGCTTCTCGCCACGGTCGTCGCCACGGTCCTCGCCGCGCCGGCACAGGGCATGTCGTTCAAGTGGGCATCGCAGGACGACGCGGCGACGATGGACCCGCATGCGTTCAACCACGGGATGACGCTGACGGTCCTGAATCACGTCTACGAGGGCCTGGTGCGCCGCGATCGTGCGATGGCGGTCGAACCCGCGCTCGCCGTGTCATGGACCCAACCGTCGCCCACGATCTGGCGCTTCAAGCTGCGCGACGGCGTGCGCTTCCACGACGGCACGCCGTTCACCGCCGACGATGTCGTCTTCTCGATCCGCCGCGCGATGACGCCGCAGTCCGACATGAAGGTCTTCGCCGCGTCGATCGTCGACGTGAGAGCGGTCGATCCCGGGACCGTGGAGATCACGACGGACGCGCCGAATGCGGCGCTCCTCCAGTCGTTGCCCGAGCTGCGCATCCTGTCGAAGGGCTGGGCCGAGAAGAACGGCGCGACCGCGCCGGCCGACATGCGCCAGAAGCAGGAGAACTTCGCGACGCGCCGTGCGAACGGGACGGGCCCGTTCCGCCTCGGCGCGCGCGAGCCGAACGTCCGCACCGTGCTCACCATCAATCCGGACTGGTGGGACAGACCGAAGACCAACGTGACGGAGGCCACGTTGGTCGTCATCGCGTCCGACGCGACGCGGCTCGCGGCGCTGCTGTCCGGAGAGCTCGACTTCGCCTACCCCGTGCCCTTGCAGGACATCGCGCGCGTCGAGGCGAACCCGGCCTTCAAGGTCGAACAGGCACCCGAGATCCGCGTGCTCTTCCTGTCGCTCGACCAGGCGAGCCCGGAGCTGAAGTACTCGAACGTGAAGGGCAGGAACCCCTTCCAGGATCGCCGCGTGCGTCTGGCGATGGCGCAGGCGATCGACATCGAGACCCTGCGCTCGCGCGTGCTGCGCGGCTCGGTGCTGCCGACCGGCATCCTCGTCGCGCGCGGTGTCAACTCCGTGGATCCGTCGCTCGTCGCGCGCAACTATCCGTACGACGTCGCCGCGGCGCGCAGGCTGCTCGCGGAGGCGGGCTATCCCGACGGCTTCCAGGTCACGCTCGACTGCCCGAACGACCGCTACGTCAACGGCGACCAGGTCTGCATCGCGCTCGCGACCATGCACGCGAAAGTCGGCATCAAGGTCCAGGTCAACGCGATCGCTTCGTCGCTGTTCTTCCCGAAGGCGGGCGCGGGCGACAGCAGCTTCAACTTCTTCGGGTACACGCCGTCGAACTTCGACGCGTACAACAGCATGGCGGTCCTGATGCACACGCGCGACGCGAAGTCCGGTCAATGGAACGTCGGGCGTTACTCGAACCCGAAGGTCGACGAGCTCATCGACGCCTCGCTGCGCGAGTTGGACCCGGCGCGGCGGACGGCGCTCGTGTCCGAAGCGATCAGGACGCATCGCGACGACGTCGGTCACCTCCCGCTGTATCAGCAAGGCATCGCATGGGGCATGCGGAAGAACGTCGACGCGGTGATGCAGACCGACAACCGGGTGAACCTCAACTACGTCAACGTCCGGTGAGCGCGCCGGTCTCCGACGGGATCGACGACGCCGCGCCGCGCAGCGACATCGAGGCGACCGTCCGCGGTTGGCACGACGACCTCACGGCGCTGCGGCGTCGCCTCCATGCGCACCCGGAGGTCGGCTTCGAGGAGGTGCGCACCGGCGACTGCATCGCGGACACTCTTGACGCGCTCGGCATCGAGGTGCATCGCGGACTGGGTCGCACCGGTCTCGTCGGCATCATCGAAGGCGCGCGGACTGCGAGCGGTCGGACGATCGGCCTGCGCGCGGACATGGATGCGCTCCCGATCGACGAGCAAGGCGACGTCCCATGGCGCTCGACGATCCCGCAACGCATGCATGGCTGCGGTCACGACGGCCACTGCGCGATGCTGCTCGGCGCGGCGCGCTACCTCGCGAGTACGCGACGCTTCGACGGGACGGTCTACCTGTACTTCCAGCCCGGCGAGGAAGGCCATGCCGGGGCGCGCCACATGATCGAGGACGGCCTGTTCGAGCGCTTCCCGGCGCAGCGCGTGTTCGCGCTCCACAACTGGCCGTCGCTGCCGGCCGGCACCATCGCGTACAACCGCGGCCCGATGATGGCCGCGATCGATCGTTTCTCGATCCGCGTGACGGGCAAGGGCGGCCACGGCGCGCATCCCCATCAGACCATCGACCCCATCCTCGCGGCGGCGCAGGTCGTCGCGGCGGTCCACACGATCGTCGGCCGCAGCGTCGACCCGCTGCAGTCCGGGGTCATCAGCTTCCAGTCGTTCCAGGCGGGCGCACCCCAGGCCTTGTCGGTGATTCCGTCCCACGCGGAGCTGCACGGCATGGTGAAGTGGTTCACGCGCGAGACGCAGGCGATCCTGCGCGAGCGTCTGCACACGGTCGTCGAGGCGACGGCGCGCGCGGCCGGCGCGACGGCCGACGTGCGCTACGACGAGCTCTACCCGCCGACAGTCAACACTCCGGCCGAGGCGGACCTGCTCGGCCGCGCGGCGCGGCGCATCGTCGGCGACGCGCGCGTGATCGACGACCTCCAACCCAGCATGGGTTCGGAGGACTTCGCGTTCATGCTGCTCACACGTCCCGGCGCGTACTTCCGCCTCGGTCAAGGACCGATGGAGGGCCGCTTCCTGCATCACCCGAAGTACGACTTCAACGACGCGACGATCCCCGTCGGCAGCGCGGTCTTCGCCGCCCTCGTCGAGGAAGCGATGCCGCTCTGACGTCCGTCAGTCCGGCGCGAGGAAGGCGGCGATCGTGCGGTTCAGGAACGCCGCGTCCCCGGCGCTCGTCGCGCTCGCGGCGAGGTGGCCTTCATTCGACGGGATCTCGACGAAGCGTGCGTTCGCGATGTGGCTCGTCGCCTCGCGGGCGGCCTCTGCCGGGTTGAACAGATCGAGCGGCGGCGCGAGCAGGAGGCAGTCGGCGCGGATCGATCGCAACGCATCCGCCGTCGTCGTGAAGCCCGGCGTCGTTCCGACGTCGTGAGCCTCGTACGCCCACGACTGATAGAGGTAGTCGTGCGCTTCAAAGCCGACGTGCGCGACCATCGCGACCGCGTCGTCGAGGCGCGAGCGCGACGTGGCTTCTTCCGCGTATGCGGTGGCCGTCGGCGACTTCATCACGAGCGTGTTCATCAGGCCCGCGTACGCCCGCCATCCCCGCGTCGGCGTCGACGCGAAGCCGTCGCCCGTCCACGCGGGATCGGCCATCAGGCAGGCGCGCGCGGTCTCCGTCACCATCGCGCCCCACGGATGCGTGCGGGCCATCGGCGTCATCGCGACGAGGCGGTCCGCGAAGCCGGGATGGCTGACGCCCCACTGCAAGGCCTGCATGCCGCCCATCGACGCGCCGACGATCGCGTGCACGCGCGTGATGCCAAGATGCTCGACGAGGAGTCGATGCTGCGCGTGGACCATGTCGCGCAACACGAAGCGCGGGAAGCGCATGCGCGGCTGACGCGTGCTGTTCGACGGCGAGGTCGACAAGCCGTTGCCGATCGGGTCCGCCGCGATCACGAACCAGCGATCCGTGTCGAGCGCGCGGCCCGGTCCGATCAGGAAGTCCAGGCGGTGATGCGTGCCCGTCAACGAGATGCACACGAAGATCGCGTTCGATCGATCCGCGTTCAGTGTTCCGTGCGTGACGTAGGACTGGCGATAGTCCTCGATGACGGCACCCGACTCGAGGCGCAGGTCGCCGAGTGCCGCCTCTCGTGGCGTGCAGGGGATCTGGCCCGCGAGCAGCGGAGGGTGGCCCATCGTCCGCCCTACAGGTCGACGACCGTGCGGATGCCCTCGCCCTTCGCGAGCGCGGCGAAGCCGTCGTTGATCGCGTCGAGCGGGATCCGTGCGGTGATCAGCTCGTCGAGCATCAGGTGTCCCTCGAGGTATTGCTCGACGAGCCACGGGAAGTCGCGCTTCGGCAGCGCATCGCCGTAGCTGGAGCGGACGATGCGTTTCTCGCCCATCAGCGAACCCCAGCGGAACGCGACGTCCGCGTCGACGTTGATCTTGCCGAGCCACACGAGATCGCCCGCGGGGCGCGTCGCCTCGACCGAGAGACGGAAGGCGTCGCGGTGACCGGCGGCCTCGAAGCTGTAGTCGGCGCCGCGGCCCTGCGTCAGCGCGCGGATGCGCTCGAGGGCGTCGGGTTGCGACGGGTCGACGACGTCGGTCGCGCCGAACGCCGTCGCGCGTTCGCGCCGCGACGACGACACGTCGCCCGCGATGATGCGTCCCGCGCCGGCGAGCCGCGCGCCCTGGATCGCGTTGAGCCCGACCGCGCCGCAGCCGAGTACGAGCACCGAGGCGCCCGGCGTGACCTTCGCCTTGCGCACGACGGCGCCGACGCCGGTCATCACGCCGCAGCCGATGATCGCGGCGGCCGCGAACGGGATGTCCTTCGAGACCTTGATCGCGCCCGACTCGGCGACGACGGTGTACTCCGCATGCGTCGACGTCGTGAAGAAGTGATGCACCGGCTCGCCGTCGCGCGTGAGCCGCGTCGTGCCGTCGAGCAGGCGGCCGCGCGGTTCGTTGCGCTTGAGCGGCTCGCACAGGATGCGCACGCCGCGATCGCAATAGAAGCAGTGGCCGCAATAGGGATTCCACGAGCAGATCACGTGGTCGCCGACCGCGACGTCGGCGACGTCGCTGCCGATCGCCTCGACGACGCCGGCCCCTTCGTGGCCGAGGACGATCGGCAGCGGATAGGCGAGCTGACCCTGGATGACTTCGAGGTCGGTGTGGCAGAGGCCGGACGCCTTCAACTTCACGAGCACGTCGTGGGCGCCGAGTTCGCCGAGCTCGACCGTGTCGATCGTCATCGGCGTGTTCACGGCGTCGAGGACGGCGGCGCGGAATTTCATGGGTGGTCTAACGACGCTGGATCCCCGCCTGCGCGGGGATGACGGCCATTTCGTCGTTCCCGCGAAGGCGGGAGCCCAGTGTCGTTCGCGTCACGCCGCGCGCTCCACCAAGGCCCTCGGATCGTTGTAGCTCTTCACGTCGGTGCCCCGGTACAGGATCTGCGCGCTGCGCTCCGCGATGTCCTTGTGCAGTTGCACGAAGGCCGGCTCCATGTCCTCGGTCGGGCGCGGCTCGAGGTCGAAGTGGCCGTAGCGATCGGTGCCGCGCACGAGCGTCGCGCTGTCACGGCCGGCGACCTGTGCCACCGACGTCGGGATGTAGCGGATCGCGAAGCCGATGCGCCGGTCGTCCGACGGATTCGCGGGCGAGCCGTGGACAAGACGCACGTGATGCAGGTGGATCTCGCCGGGTTCGAGTTCGATCGTGACCGCCTTCGACGCGTCGACGTCGACCGCGATCTCCTGGCCGCGCGTGAGCAGGTTGTCCTTCGCGAACGTGTCCCGATGCGGGACCTGGTCCTGCAGATGCGTGCCCGGGATGTACGTCATCGCGCCGTTGCTCGCGTTGCTCGGCGTCAGCGCGACCCACGCGGTCACGACGTCGGGTCGCGACAAGCCCCAGTAGGTCGAGTCCTGGTGCCACGAGACGAACGCGGGGTTGTGCGCCTCCTTGATGAAGAAGTTCGTCGTCCAGCACAACAGGTCGGGGCCGTAGAGGTCCTCGATCGCGTCGACGATGCGGGTCTGGCGCACGAGCTCGTTCAGCCACGGGAAGAGCAGGTGGGTCTTGTGGCGCAGGTCGCCTTTCAGCGGACCGCCGGTCTTCGCCTCGAAGGCCTCGAGACGCTCGCGCAGTTCGGCCGCGTCGTCGCGCGACATCACGCGGATCGGGAAGACGCAACCGTCGCGATGAAAGGTGTCGATCTGTTCCTGGGTAAGGATCTTGGGCATGGACTCAACCTCCGGTGTCAGAACTGCAATGCAAATGTCGTCGAAAAGCGTGGCGATCGCCGCAGTCGCTTTGCGTCGACATGTCAGGCGGCGCCCGAGATGATCTTCGACACCTCGGCCGGGTAGGGATCGCCCGGCTTGCCGCTGTAGATGATCTCCCCGCGTTCGAGGACGTACAGCCGATCCGCGTCCTCGGGGATGTGGTGCGCGTTGGACTCGGCCATCAGCACGCCGAGGCCGAGCTTGCGGATCGACGCGATGCCTTCGCCGATCGTGGGAATGATCGCGGGCGACAGGCCTTCGAAGGGCTCGTCGAGCAGCAGCAGCGTCGGATCGAGCGCGAGGGCACGTGCGATCGACACCATCTTGCGTTCGCCGCCCGACAATTGATTGCCGCCGCGCGCCGCGTACTGCCTGAGCTTCGGGAATACCTCGTAGGCGAGCGCGATGCGGTCCTTCGCGCTGCGAGTGCTCTTCGGCCGCGTCCACGTCGGCATCTCGATGTTCTCCGCCACCGTGAGGTCGCCGAAGACCTCGCTTTCTTCCGGCGAATAGCCGATGCCTTTCATCGCGATGCGGTTCGTCGGCTGTCCGACCAGCGCCTCGCCTTCGAACGCGATCGTGCCGGACTCCGGCGCGAGGAAGCCCATGATCGTGCGGAACGTCGTGCTCTTGCCGGCGCCGTTGCGGCCGACGAGGCATACGAGTTCGCCGGCCGCGACTGCGAGCGAGATGCCGCGCAGGATGCGGCTGGACTGGATGTCGACCGTCAGGTCGTCGATCGCCAGCATCACGCGCGCTCCATTCCCGCATGCCCCATGCGTGCGGTCATCTTCGCGGTCGGCTTGCCGACGATCGCCGCGATCAGCTCGGGGTCCGCGAAGAACGCGCGCGGCTCGCGGTCCGCGAGGACGCGGCCGGCCTGGAGCGCGACGATGCGCGTCGAGTATTCGGACACCAGGTCCATGTCGTGCTCGACGAGGATGATCGCCCGCACGCCGGCTTCCTTTGCCGCGTCGACGAGCGTGCGCATGATCCCGTGCTTGTCGGCGGACGCGACACCGCTCGTGGGCTCGTCGAGGAGGATCACTTCGGGCACGAGCGCGAACGCGCTCGCGATGTCGAGGAGCTTCTTTTGCCCCTGCGACAACAGCCGCGTCTCGGTGTCGAGCTGCTTGTCGAGACCGAAGATCGCCGCGACGTCGCGCGCGCGCGAACGCACGCTCGCGTCACCGCGGATCGGCGACCAGAAGTCGAAGCGCCGCGCCGCGTGCGAGACGATCGCCACGGCGATCGTCTCGGCGACCGTCAACGCGGGAAAGATGTGGACGAGCTGGAATGCGCGCGCCATGCCGCGTTGCGCGAGTTTCACGGGACCGATCCCCGCGATGTCCTGGTCCTTGAAGCGCACGAGGCCGCGCGTCGGCTTGAGCAGCCCGGTCAGCACGTTGACGAGCGTGGTCTTGCCCGCGCCGTTCGGCCCGACGATCGAGACGAGCTCGCCGTCGGCGACCGACAGCGTCACGTCGTCGAGCGCGACGAAATCGCCGTAGGCTTTGCGGACCCCCTGGGTCTCGATCAGGACCGTCATGACGAGCGCCCCCGGGTCCGCAGCTTCGTCCACACGTCGGTGACGATCCCCATCACGCCGCGCGGGAACACGGTCACGATGATCGCGAGCACGAGGCCCAGGAAGAAGCGCCAGTACTGGGTCACACCCATCAGTTCCGACTTGAGGAAGATGAACGTGAACGCGCCGACCAGCGGTCCGAAGAAGTTCGCGAAGCCGCCGAGCACCGCCATGAACACGAGGTCGCCGGAGTGCGTCCAGTACGCGAGTTCGGGATCCGCCTGTCCCGTGTTGACCGCGAGGATCGCGCCGCCGATCGCGCAATAGAACGCGGAGATCAGGAACGCGATCACGCGCGCGCTACGCACGCGCACGCCGAGATACTCGGCCTTGCGCGCGTTCTCGCGGATCGCGAGCAGGTGCAGCCCGAACGGCGAGTGCACGATCCGCCACATCGCGAAGCCCAGCACGATGAGGAGCACGAGGCAGTAGTAGTAGAACGGTCCGACCAGGAACGCGGTCTTGTCGAGGTCCTCGAACTCCATCCCGATCACGGTCGGCCTCGCGACGCGGATGCCGGTATCGCCGCCGGTCAGGTCGTAGAACTTGAACAGGAAGGAATGGAACAGCATCCCGAACGCGAGCGTGAGGATGCCGAAGAAGATCTTCACGTAGCGCACCGACAGGAGCGCGACGGGCAACGCGGCGACGACGGCGGCCGCGGTCGACGCGAGCAGGATCAGCTCGAAGCTCCGGATGCCCATGCGGCTCGACAGCACCGCCGCGGTGTAGGCGCCGACCGCGACGAAGAACGCGTGGCCGAACGACAGGAGGCCCGTGTAGCCGAAGAGCAGATTGAAGCCCAAGAGCGCGATCGCGTAGCCGAAGGCCGGCACGACGAGCGTCACCTGGTAGGCATCGATCAGCTTCGGCAACGCGGCGAGCACGACGATCGCGAGACCGGTGAACGCGACCAGCGCGATGCGTGGACGGGCGATCGTCATTCGACGGCCTTTCCGAACAGTCCGGCGGGCCGCACGATCAGCACGACGATCACGATCAGGTAGATCGCGAGCACCTCGAGTTCGGCATACCAGGTGATCGCCGCGGCGCGCGTGAGCCCGACGACGATCGCGCCGGCGAGGGCGCCGCGCATGCTGCCGAGGCCGCCGATCACGACGACGGCGAACGCCTCGACGACGAGTTCCACCGGCATGTCGAGCGAGGCGGCGGCGGTCGGCACCACGAGCGCGCCGCCGACGGTGCCGAGCATCGTGCCGAGCGTGAAGACCGACGCGTAGATCCAGCGCACGTTCGCGCCGAGCGCCTGCGCCATCCCGCGGTTCTCGGCGGTGGCGCGGAGGATGCGGCCGTAGTTCGTCTTCTGCAGGAACAGGCCGAGCGCCGTCGCGATCGCGACGGCGGCGAGCATGACGAGCACGTTGTAGGTCGGAAACGAGACCTCGCCGATCGCGACGTTGCCGTATTGCATCGACAGGCTGCCGAGATCCTGCGGATTCGCACCCCAGAAGAAACGCAGCACGTCCTGGAACATCAGCACGAGCGCGAACGTCAGCAGGAGCTGGAAGGCCTCGTCGCGCTTGTAGACCGTGCGCAGGACCAATTCGATCAAGGGCCCGATCGCGGCGAGCACGATGCCCGCGACGATCAGCACCGGCAGGAAGGCCCACGACGGAACTCCCGCCTTCAACGCCCAGCCGACGGCGCTGATGCCGAAGTACGCGCCGAGCGCGTAGAACGAACCGCACGCGAGGTTGACGATGCGCTGGACACCGAAGACGAGCTGCAGGCCCGCGGCGACGAGGAACAGCACCGACGCGTGGAAGAGGCCGCCGATGAGGATGTTGGCGAAGGCGATCACTGGGGTTGGCTCACTTCATTGCCTCACGGCTGTCACCCCGGCGAAGGCCGGGGCCCAATTTCTTCGGCATCGCGATTCCGCGAAAATTAGGTCCCGGCCTTCGCCGGGATGACATCAAGAGAACGCATGCGCCAGGTCACAACTTGATCTGCGTCGTCTCGATCCACTTCCAGAAGTCCTCGCCGGGTCGCTTCTGCAACTGGTCCGAGAACATCTTCGTGACGTCGCTGATCGTCGCGAAGTCGAAACGGTTCTTGTGCGTGGTCAGTCCCTGGTAGAAGGTCTGCTCGGCGATGTGGTCCTTGCGCATCATTCCGGGTCCGCCGAGCGACTCGACCTTCAGGCCTTCCATCGCGTCGATCACGGCCTCCTTGTCGGGCCAGGCGTTCTTCGCCTTGTAGGCCTTCTCGACCGCTTCCTTGTAGATGACCATCGCGAAGTACGCGCGATCGGCCTCCCAGTTCGGATAGTCCTTGTACTTCGCCTCGTACTCCTGAACGAATTGCTTCTGCAGCGCGGTCGGGTTGTCGAGATTGAAGTACAGCGTGTTGTGCCCGAAGATCATGCCTTCGGGTGTGAACTCCTTCTTCAGCAGCGTGTGCTGGAAGCCCGCGGCCGGGAACACGAACTTCGTCTTGCCGTCCATCAGGCCCGCGCTGTACGCGGTCTTCATGAACACGGGCAGGTCCGCGAACAGCAGCGACGAGAAGACGAGGTCCGGCTTCGCGGCCTTCAGTGCGGCCACGTGCGAATTCAGGTCGAGCGTGCCGACCTTCGGCCACTGCTCCGCGACGACGGTCGCGTCGATGCCGAACTTCTTGTTGAGTGCCTGGAAGGCCGCGAAGTTGTTGCGGCCGTAGGAGTAGTCGGGATTGATCCCGGCGATCGTCTTGTACTGGCCCTTCCAGTGCTTGACCGCGAGCAGCGAGCTCATCACCGCCTCGCACTCGTTGTCGGTGCTGCGGAAGACGTAGCGCGGGTTCGGCATCGTCTCCCTGACGCCGTCCTGGGTCGTGCCGTCCCAGAAGATCAGCAAGGCCTTCATCTCCTCGGCGACGGCGCCCATCGCGAGACTCACGCCCGACGACACGATGCCCTGCACGCAGTCGACCTTGTCCTGCAGAACGAGCTTGCGCAGGCGCTCGATCGAATCCTTCGGATTCGTCTCTTCCTCGAGGACGAGCTCGACCTTGCGGCCCGCGATGCCGCCCGCGGCGTTGAAGCGGTCGGCCGCGAACTGCGTGCCGCGAAAACCGCATTCGCCGATCGTGCCGGCGATGCCGGACTTCGGGCCGATCACGCCGATCCTGATCGGCGTGTTCTGCGCGATCGCCGGGAAGCTCGTGAACGGTTGGGCTGCGATCGCGGCGGTCGTGCCGCCGATGACCTTCAGTGCGCTTCTGCGATTCATCCTTCGATCCATCGTGGTCTCCTCGTCCGAACCCTTCGTTCACGTCGCAGCGACGGGCGTCGATGCGATGCTCCTGCCTTCTGTCCGTCGCGCGGTCGCTCTCCGGCGCCTTGTCGATCGGTCTCCTCGGTGCTGCCCCTCGTCGTTCCTGTTCGGTCAGCGGTGGTCGACGACCCCGCGCGTGAATTTCTCGATGCCGTCGATGAGCCGGTCGCTCTGCTTCGCGGCGCGATCCTCGTCCCCCGCCGCGATCGCGCGCGCGACGTTCGCGTGCAGCGTCGCGGTCAGCGGCATCACCGCGGCCGCGCGATGGTTCGCGTACCAGAAGCGTCGCGACAGCGAGTGGATCAGGCTCATCGCGTTCTCCGCGAACTCGTTTCGCGACGCGGTCGTGCAGAGCACGTTGAATTCCCGATCGACGCGCATGAACTCGACGTCGTCGTTCGCCTTCGACGCATCGCCGAAGCGGCCGGCGAGGTCGAGGAAGTGGCTGCGTTCGTCCTCGTTCGCTCGGCGCGCGGCGCCGCGCGCGATCAGGCGTTCGAGCTCGCGTCGGACCTCGAGCAGTCGCAACTGCTGCGCGACGTCGATCTGGGAAACGATGATCCCGCGGCGGGGCAGGATCGTGACGAGCTTCTCGCGCGCGAGCCGATGCAGCGCCTCGCGGATCGGCGTGCGTCCGATCTCGAGCCAGGCCGACAGGTCGGACTCCGACAACGCGCTCCCGGGCGCGAGCTTGAGCGTGATGATCAGTTCCTCGATCTGCGCATAGGCGCGATCCGTGAGGCTCGGTGCCGCGGCGAACTCGAAGGGCGAAGCGCGTCTGTTCATCGATGGGTTGCGGCGGTCGTCGGGGCGCGCCGTCGCCTTGACGTACGCTTGATCGACAACTAATATATCAGCTACCTGTCGGGTCGACTGCGTTTTTCGAGTAGGGGATTCCACCATGATGACCGAGCGCCAGCGCAAATTCCGCGCGAAGTACGTGTCCGAGATCAGCCCCTGGTACAACGGCTTCGTCCACGTCATCGTCATGTACACGGCGGGCATCGGCGCGATCGCCTGGTGCGTGAGCCGCATGCAGGAACCGACCTGGGAATGGCTGCTCGTGATTCCCGTCGCGCTCGGCGGCAATTTCGTCGAGTGGGCGATGCACAAGTACGTGATGCACCGCCTCATCGACGTCTACGCGTTGCGCGCGATCTACGACCGCCACACGCGTCAGCATCACCAGTACTTCACCGACAACGATCCGACGATCTCGACGATTCGGGAGTTCCGGATCGTGTTCTTCCCGTGGCGCGTGCTGATGGTGCTCGCCGTCGCCGGATCGATCTTCGGCGGCCTCGCCGCGTGGCTGATCAACGCGAACGCGGGCTACGTCGTGTTCGTCACGATGATCGGCCACTACATGGTCTACGAGACGTTCCACCTGTGCTGCCACGTCAAGGAGAACTGGTTCGTGCGCAGCATGCCCTTCATCAACACGATCCGACGTCACCATGCCGCGCACCACAACATGGGCATCATGATGAACGTCAACATGAACCTGTCGTTCCCGATCGCCGACTGGCTGATGAAGACGAGCGATCTCAAGCGCGGGCTCATCGGTCACCTGTTCAACGGCTACGACGAGACCTACGTCAAGGACGAGCTCAAGCCGATCATCGCGCGCTTCAAGACGGCCGAGACCCAGGAGGCGCGGGTCACGCTCGAAGGACCGCGACTCACCGACGACGAGATGCGCTCGCTGCAGCAGGCGACGAGCCACGCGTGACCATTGCCGGGTGACGGTCGGTCGACGGGACCGTCAACGGCGACCGCGCGCCGCGAGGTGAGCCACTTGGCGGTCCACGACGCGCTGGAGGTCCGTCCCGACCACGCGTAGTCGGCCGGTGTGCGCGACGACCAGCACGCCGATCAATTCGGCGAGCAGGAGGCCGACCTCCGTGTCCATTTCCTTCGGGCCGACCCCCAGGTCGGACAGCCGCGCGCGAAAGATCTCGAGGGTGTCCATCAGCGCCGCGTTGAGCTGGCGATCCAGCGCCGCGGTGAGTCCGAGCGGTCGCGTTCCCTGCATCAGGTAGAGGCTCAGGTCGAGGTCGCGCGGGTGTTCGTCGTAGAAGTCGATGAACGCGCGGAACGCGGCCCCGAGCGATTCGAGCGGGTCCGTGACGGCGCCCGCCGCGTCGAGCACCCGCGCGAAGAGCTGCTCGAGCGAGGCCTTGAGGATGTCCGCGTACAAGTCCTCCTTGCTGCGGTAGTGGAAGTACAGCGCGCCGGTCGTGTAGCCGGCCTCGCGCGAGATGTCGCGCACCGACGTGCGTGCCAATCCATGTTCGGAGAACAGTCGCTTGGCCGCGCCGCGGATCGCTTCGCGCCTTGCCGTCGCCGTGATGGTCTTGTTCGACATAACGCTGTTATGTTAGCGTGCAACGAGCGTGAGAAACAGGAGACCGACATGATCCGCATCGAAAAGAACGGCCCCGTCTGGACGATCGTCCACAGTCGCTACGACGAGGCGCGCAACGCGATGGACCCCGACAGCGCCGACGCCCTCACCGACGCGATGCTGGCGTTCGACGCGGACCCGTCGGCGAGCGTCGCCGTGCTGTGGGGCGAGGGCGGCGCGTTCTGCGCCGGCTGGGACCTGAAGTACGCGAGCTCGCTCTCGGACCAGGCGGCGTTCCAGCGCGACATCGTCGACGGACTCGCGTTCCCGAGCGGCGCGGTGGCGGCGCCGCGCGGCCCGATGGGTCCGACGCGCCTCGAGCTGTCGAAGCCGGTCATCGCGGCCGTCGAAGGTCCGGCCGTCGCCGGCGGCATGGAGGTCGCGATGTGGTGCGACGTGCGGGTGATGGCGAGCGACGCCTACTTCGGCGTGTACTGCCGGCGCTGGGGCATCCCGCTGCTCGATGGCGGCACGGTCCGGATGGGCAAGTTGTGTGGACAGGGACGTGCGATGGAGATCATCCTCACCGGCCGCAAGGTGACGGCGGACGAGGCGTTGCGCATCGGCTTGTGCGAGCAGGTGACGGAGCCCGGCAACGCGCGGTTCGCGGCCGAGGCCATGGCGCAGAACATCGCGCGCTTCCCGCAGGCCGCGGTCAGGGCCGATCGCCGCTCGTTGATCGAGAACTACGGGGTGCCGGTGCGCGAGGCGCTGCGACGCGAGTGGGAGAACGGCGTCGCCGCGCACTTCAAGGAGGGCGCCGCCGGCGCGGGCCGCTTCGCGAGCGGTCTCGGCCGCCACGGCGACTTCGCGAAGATCGACTGAGAGGACTCCATGCCGGCCTACACGACGCTCCGCATCGATCACGATCCGGAAGAGCCGCGCATCGCGCGCCTGCTGCTGAACCGGCCGGACAAGCTCAATGCGATCTCGAGCGCGATGCCCGGCGAGATCGCCGAGGCGGTGCGCTGGGCCGAGTCGGTCGACAAGGTCCACGTGATCGTCGTCGAGGGCGCAGGCCGCGCGTTCTGCGCGGGCTTCGACATGCAGGAGTACGCGGAGGCCGTCGACCCGAAGGCCGGCGACCACCCGAACCGGCAGGAGAAGACGCCGTGGGATCCGATGGTCGACTACGCCGCGATGATGGCCGCGACCGACGGGATCATGGCGTTGTGGCGCTCGCGCAAGCCGACGATCGCGAAGGTCCACGGCTATGCGGTCGCAGGCGGCAGCGACATCGCGTTGTGCTGCGATCTGCTCGTGATGGCCGACGACGCGAAGACCGGCTACATGCCGACGCGCGTCTGGGGCTGCCCGACCACCGCGATGTGGACCTACCGCATCGGGCCGGCGCGCGCGAAGCAGTTGATGTTCACCGGCGACCTGATCGACGGCAGGACCGCGGCCGCCTGGGGACTCGCGAACGCGTCCGTCCCCGCCGACGAACTCGAGTCCGCGACGATGACGCTCGCGAGGCGGATTTCGGGCGTCCCGCGTTCGCAACTGATGATGCACAAGCTGGTCGTGAACCAGGTAATGCAGACGATGGGTCTCGCGCAGACGCAGTCGCTCGCGAACGTCTTCGACGGCATCACGCGTCACGGTCCCGACGGGATGTGGTTCCGTCGTCAAGCGCAGGTCGAAGGCTTCAAGAGCGCGGTCGAGTGGCGCGACAGCGGCCGGCCGATTCCCGAAGGCGACGAGGCGCGCGCGTTGATCGCGCAACTCGAGGCGAAGCTGAAAGCGTCGTAGGCCGAGGTCGGCACGCACGCCTCGACGTCCGCGACTCGTCGGCCGACCGACCACGTGGAACACCACCCATGCCCACGCGCATCCAGCTCAGCAGAAAGAAAGGCTGGCGCCTGCCACCGAACACGATCACGGTCGCGCGCCCCGGCCCCTGGGGCAATCCGTTTCGCGTCGGCGACGTCGGTCCCGACGGCGTCGTCATCGCGTCGCGCGAGGAGGCGGTCGCGCTCTATCGCAGGCACGTCGACGCGCCGCCGGACGGTCACGCCTACACGGAACTGACGGGCCACGACCTCGCGTGCTGGTGCCCGCTCGACGGACCCTGTCATGCCGACGTGCTGCTCGAACGCGCGAATCGCTGATACTGCGCGCTGACTCGACGAGCCGGCCACCATGACGACGCAAGCGAACGGCCTTCCGCTCGACGGCGTGCGCGTCGTCGAATTCACCCACATGGTGATGGGGCCCACGTGCGGGATGATCCTCGCGGATCTCGGCGCCGAGGTCGTGAAGGTCGAGCCGCCCGGCGGCGACAAGACGCGCAGCCTGCCCGGCATCGGGATCGGCTTCTTCCGCACCTTCAACCGCAACAAGAAGAGCGTCGTCCTCGACCTCGCGACGCCGGAAGGACTCGCGAACGCGCATGCGTTGATCGGACAGTCCGACGTGTTGCTCGAGAATTTCCGGCCCGGCCTGATGGCGTCCTTCGGGCTCGACTACGCGACGCTCGCCGAACGCTTTCCGCGTCTCGTCTACGTGTCGCACAAGGGCTTCCTGCCCGGTCCATACGACAAGCGCCTCGCGCTCGACGAGGTCGTGCAGATGATGGGCGGCCTGGCCTACATGACCGGCCCGCCCGGACGGCCGCTGCGCGCGGGCTCGTCGGTCAACGACATCATGGGCGGCATGTTCGGCGCGATCGGCGTGCTCGCCGCGTTGCGCGAGCGCGATGCGACGGGGCGTGGCCAGGAGATCCAGAGCGCGCTGTTCGAGAACTGCGTGTTCCTGTCGGCGCAGCACATGCAGCAGTACGCGATGACGAACGAACCGCCGCCACCGATGCCGTCGCGCGTGTCGTCGTGGAGCGTCTACGACGTGTTCACGCTCGCCGACGGCGAACAACTCTTCATCGGCGCCGTCAGCGACAAGCAGTTTCGCGCGCTGTGTCGCGTGATCGACGCGCCGCATCTTGAGAACGATCCGGCGCTCGCGACGAATGCATCGCGGGTCGCCGCGCGGCCCGGACTCGTCGATCGCCTCGCCGCAGTCCTCGCGCATCACCGCGTCGACGAACTGATGCCGAAGCTCGAGGCGGCCGAGGTTCCGTATGCGGCGATCGTGCGGCCCGAGCAACTGCTGTCGGATCCGCATCTCGTCCGCAGCGGCGGGCTCGCGCCGATGCAGACGGACGACGGCGGGACGACCGACGTGGTCCTGCTGCCGCTGACGCTGGCCGGGCGCCGGCCGGGCGTGCGCCAGCCGCTCGCGAAGGTCGGCGAGCACACGGACGAGATCCTCGCCCGGCTCGGCGACGTGCCGAAGCCCTGACTACGCCTTCCTTTTCTTCGCGGCACGTTCCGCGAGCGCCGCGGAATTCATCGACACCGCCGCGCGGACGAGCGTCGTGAACGCCGCGACGTCGATCGTCTCGCCTTCGCGGATGTCGATCGCGCGTCGTACGTTGCCGTCGAGGCTCGCGTTGAAGAGCTTCGTCGGATCGTCGACGGACGCGCCGCGCGCGAACGTGAGCTTCACGACGTCCTTGTACGACTCGCCGGTGCAGACGATGCCGTCATGCGACCAGACCGGCGTGCCCATCCATTTCCACTCCTCGACGATGTCGGGATCGGCTTCGTGGATGAGCTGGCGGACGCGCGCGAGCGTCTCGCCCCGCCAGCCGCCGAGTTCTTCGATGCGCTTCGTGATGCGTGCGGATGCGGCCTCGCCGCTCAGCGGTGTCGTCGCCATGGCGTCGTCAAGATCGTGATCGAGGTCGGTTCCGAGGTCCGGAAGCGACGGGTCCGCCGCCGCTCGTCAGCCGGTCCGGTCCGACGAGGATAGCAACGTCGACTCAGGGCGGCGCGCCCAGACTGCGCGACACCGACGCTGCCGCGGCGACCACCGAGCGCGCCAGCGGGCCGTCCCACGCCGCATCGAAAGTCCCCGACGGACCGAGCGCCGTGAGCGCGAGCACGAGCCGCCCGTCGAGGTCGAAGATCGGTGCCGATACCGCGTTGATGCCGGGAATCGGCTTGCCGACCGCGCGTGCGAGGCCGTGGCGGCGGACGTCGCGCAACGCCTTTTCCGTCGCCGCGTCGATCGCGCGCCGCGGACGTTCGCCGTAGAGGCGGATCGCCTCGTCGCGCAGCATCCGCGTGGTCTCGGCGGCCGGCAGCCAGGCCGCGAACACGAGTCCGGTCGCCGTGTTGAGCAAGGACATCACGGTGCCGACGCGCATGTTCACGTGCAGCGCGTGATCCGACTCCTCGATGCGCACGACGGTCGGGCCGAGCGGTCCGTGCACCGCGACCGCGACCGTGTGACCGATCTGCGCGACGAGCGCGGCGGCCGCGGCCGTCGCCTCGCGCAGCGGATCGAAACGACGCAGCGCGGCGATTCCGAGCTGGGCCGCGAGCGGCCCGAGTCCGTACGCGCCGCCGTCGGCGTCCTGCGCGACGAGTCCGAGCTTGCCGAAGCTGACGAGATAGCGATGCGCCTTCGACGCGTCCATCCCCGATTCGCGGGCGAGGTCGCGCAAGGCCATCGGACCGGGCGACGCCGCGAGCGAACGGAGCAGCTGGCCGCCGACCTCGATGGACTGGATGCCGCGTTGAGGTTTCGTCATGGGGCCAGGATTGGACAATGGGCAATGCGTTGCCCTAAAACCAATCGTCGCATAGAATCCGGGTGAACGGAACCCCATCCCCTCCCCAACCCTCCCCTTGAAGGGGAGGGAGCGACCGCGGAGCCTCCTCCCCACTCAAGGGGGGGTCGGGAGGGGACAGGGTTCCGACCAGACGACTTGAAGTCGCCCGCACGCAGTGCGACGATCGCCCTCCCTCGCGACGAGGGACACAGCCAGGAGACGCCATGAATGCCCCCAAGACCTTCGCCTCGCAAGCCGACCTCGAAGAGAAGAAAGTCACGTTCGAGCAATTGTCCGAGCACGCGTGGGCCTATACCGCCGAAGGCGACCCGAACACCGGCATCGTCATCGGCGACGACGCGGTGCTGGTCGCCGACACGCAGGCGACGCCGGTGATGGCGGCCGACGTGATCCGTCGCATCCGCACGGTCACCGACAAGCCGATCAAGTACGTCGTGCTGACGCACTACCACGCGGTCCGCGTGCTCGGCGCGTCGGCGTACGGCGCGAGCGAGGTCCTCGCGAGCCAGGATACGTACGACCTCATCGTCGAACGCGGCGATGCCGACATGAAGAGCGAGATCGGCCGCTTCCCGCGGCTCTTCCAGTCGGTCGAGAGCGTGCCCGGCCTCACGTGGCCGACGATGACGTTCAAGGGCGAGATGACGCTCTGGCTCGGCAAGCTCGAGGTCAAGCTGATGCAGCTCGGGCGCGGCCACACGAAGGGCGACACCGTCGTCTGGCTGCCGAAGGAGAAGACGATGCTCGCGGGCGACCTCGTCGAGTTCGGCGCGACGCCGTACGCGGGCGACGCGTACTTCGAGGACTGGCCGAAGACGCTCGACGCGATCGCCGCGCTCGCGCCCGCACAACTCGTCCCAGGCCGCGGCGCCGCGCTGAAGACGCCTGCCCAGGTCGCCGAAGGCCTCGCGGGGACGCGGGCGTTCATCTCCGACGTCTATGCGACCGTCAAGGCCGCCGCAGCGCAGGGCAAGGAACTCGGTGCGACCTATCGCGAGACGCTCGACAAGCTGCGGCCGAAGTACGGGCACTGGGTGATCTTCGATCACTGCATGCCCTTCGACGTCTCGCGCGCCTACGACCTCGCGACGAAGTATCCGGACCCGCGCGTGTGGACCGCCGAGCGCGACATCGCGATGTGGGCGGCGCTCGAAGGCTGAGTCCCGTCATGCCTTTCGGTGACGCGGCGCCGGAGATCGCCTACGTCCGCTCGCGCGACCAGGACGCGCCGGGGCCGGTGCGTCATCCGGTCGTGGTCGTCGGCGCGGGACCGGTCGGCCTGACCTGTGCGCTCGATCTCGCGCGCCAGGGCGTGTCGGTCGTGGTGCTCGACGACGACGACACGCTGTCGACCGGCTCGCGCGCGATCTGTTTCGCGAAGCGCACGCTCGAGATCTGGGACCGCCTCGGCTGCGGGGACCGCATGGTCGACAAGGGCGTGTCGTGGAACGTCGGCAAGGTCTTCTTCCAGGACGAGCTCGTCTATCGCTTCGACCTGCTCGAGGACGCGGGCCATCGGCGTCCCGCGTTCATCAATCTCCAGCAGTACTACGTCGAAGGTTTCCTGCTCGAAGCTGCACAAGCCGCACCGAACATCGAGCTGCGATGGAAGAACAAGGTCGTCGGGCTCGATCGCCGCGACGATCGCGTCGCGCTGCGCATCGAGACACCCGACGGTCCGTACGCGCTCGAGGCCGAGTGGCTCGTCGCGTGCGACGGCTCGCGCTCGCCGCTGCGCGGGCTGCTCGGCCAGAAGAGCGCGGGACATACCTTCCGCGATCGCTTCCTGATCGCCGACGTGAAGATGTCGCCCGCGACGTCGGCACGCTTCGCGGCCGAACGCTGGTTCTGGTTCGATCCGCCGTTCCATCGCGGCCAGTCGGTGCTGCTGCATCGCCAGCCCGACGACGTGTGGCGCATCGACTTCCAGCTCGGCTGGGACGCGGACCCGGTCGCGGAGCGCGAACCCGAACGCGTGGCGACACGCGTGAGGGCATTGCTCGGCGAGGACGCCGAGTTCGAGTTCGTGTGGATGAGCGTTTACACGTTCTCGTGTCTGCGCATGGATCGCTTCCGTCACGGCCGCGTGCTGTTCGCCGGCGACTCGGCGCACGGGGTCTCGCCATTCGGCGCGCGTGGCGCGAACTCGGGCGTGCAGGACGCGGACAACCTCGCGTGGAAACTCGGCCTCGTGCTGACGGGACGCGCGCCCGAGCGCCTGCTCGACAGCTACGACGACGAGCGCGTCGTCGCGGCCGACGAGAACATCCTCAACTCGACGCGTTCGACCGACTTCATCACGCCGAAGAGCCCGATCTCGAAGACGTTCCGCGACGCGGTGCTGCGACTCGCGCAGGACCATCCGTTCGCGCGACGCCTCGTCAACAGCGGACGTCTGTCGGTGCCGACGGTGTTGTCCCGCTCGTCGCTGAACACGCCGGACATCGATCCGTTCGACGGCAGCATGGGACCCGGCGTCCCGTGCGCCGATGCGCCGGTCGTCGTCGACGGCCGGCCGACCTGGTTCCTCGACCTGCTGCAGGGCGTGTTCACGCTCGTGCACTTCGTCGACGAGCGCGACACGCTCGACGCGATGCAGGCCTGGTCGAGGCGGCGCGGCGACGTCCCGATGAACGTCGTCACCGTCGCGCCGCGCAGCGGACCCGTCGAGCCCGCCATGGTCGTCGACGCGCAGGGGCTGCTCGCCTCGCGTTGCGACGCGCGACCCGGCACGACGTATCTGATCCGCCCCGATCAACACGTGTGCGCGCGCTGGCGCGCCTTCGACCCGGCGCTCGCCGACCGCGCGATCGCCCGCGCGACGTGCAACGATCAGGGCGCGTCCGCCTGACGCCATGCCGATCAACATCGAACCCAACCTCGCGAAGCCCGACGACTTCTACGAGCTCCTGATCGATACGCACCGCGACCTGTCGAGCGAACAGAGCGAACTCGTGAACTGCAAGTTGATCCTTCTGTTGTCCAATCACATCGGCGACCTCGACGTGCTGCGCGACGCGCTGGCGCGTGCCCGCGACGGCGTGGCGCCTCTCGTCGAAGACCGCAAGGAAAGCTCATGACGGCGACCGTTCTCCATCCCTCGTCCATCACGTCCGAACTCGCCTATCTCTCGGGCTTCGGCAACGAGTTCGCGACCGAGGCCGTACCCGGCGCGTTGCCGGTCGGCCGCAATTCGCCGCAGCGCGTCGCGCACGGCCTGTACGCGGAGCAGCTGTCGGGCACCGCGTTCACCGCGCCGCGCAGCCACAACCGGCGTTCGTGGCTGTACCGCATCCGTCCCGCCGCCGTGCATCGACCCTTCGTCGAGATCGACATGGGCCGGCTGCGCAGTCGTTTCGACGAAGTCGCGACGCCGCCGAACCAGTTGCGCTGGGACCCGTTGCCGCTGCCGACGACGCCGACCGACTTCGTCGACGGCCTCGTGACGATGGCCGGCAACGAGGCCTGCGGCATCCACGTGTACGTCGCGAACCGGTCGATGGAAGGCCGCTTTTTCTACGACGCGGACGGCGAACTGTTGATCGTTCCGCAGCTGGGCGCGCTGCGCTTCGCGACGGAGCTCGGCACGCTCGACGTCGCGCCGCAGGAGATCGTCGTGATCCCGCGCGGCGTGCGCTTTCGCGTCGAACTCCTGGACGACTGCGCGCGCGGCTACGTCTGCGAGAACACGAAGGCCTTGCTGCGCCTGCCCGACCTCGGCCCGATCGGCTCGAACGGTCTCGCGAATCCGCGCGACTTCCTGACGCCGACCGCGCGCTACGAGGACGTCGAAGGCGACTTCGAACTCGTGGCGAAGTTCGGCGGGCGCCTGTGGTCCGCGCCGATCGGACATTCCCCGCTCGACGTCGTCGCCTGGCACGGGAACTACGCGCCCTACAAGTACGACCTGCGCCGCTTCAACACGATCGGCTCGATCAGCTTCGATCACCCGGACCCGTCGATCTTCCTCGTGCTGCAGTCGCCGTCGGACACGCCCGGCGTCGACACGCTCGACTTCGTGATCTTTCCGCCACGCATCCTCGCGGCCCAAAACACGTTCCGCCCGCCCTGGTTCCACCGCAACTTCGCGTCCGAGTTCATGGGCCTGATCCACGGCGCGTACGACGCGAAGGCCGACGGCTTCTCGCCGGGCGGCGCGTCGCTGCACAACTGCATGTCGGGCCACGGTCCCGACGCGCAGACCTTCGAGAACGCATCGGTCTCGGACACCTCGCAGCCGCACTACATCAAGGACACGATGGCGTTCATGTTCGAGACGCCGGCCATCATCCATCCGACACGCTTCGCGCTCGAAGCCTCGCAGTTGCAGGCCGAGTACTTCCAGTGCTGGCAGGGGCTGAAGAAGAACTTCGTGGCGCCCTCTCGCTGATGTCACCCCGGCGAAGGCCGGGACCCAATCATCAGTGGAAGAACAATGAGGCCCCGGCCTTCGCCGGGGTGACAGACTGAATGAACCTGACCACCCTCAACGAAACCCACGACGCCACCCTGACGAGCTGGGTCGCCTCGGCGAACGTCGCCGGCGCCGACTTCCCGATCCAGAACCTGCCCTTCGGTGTCTTCCGCAGACGCGACGCCGGCGAGGCGTTCCGCATCGGCGTCGCGATCGGCGATCGCATCCTCGATCTCGCGGCGGTCGCGAAGACGAAGACCCTGCTCGCGCGAATCGTCGTCGACGCGCTCGGCGATCCGGACGCGACCACGTTGAATGCGTTGATGTCGCGCGGCTCCGCGACGTCGTCGGCATTGCGGCTCGGCTTGTCGCGCGCGCTGCGCAGCGGCGCGACGGAGGAGGGCGAACTGACCGCCTGTCTTCGCGCCCAGGACGGCGCGGAATACGCGGTCCCCGCGCAGATCGGCGACTACACCGACTTCTACGCGTCGGTCCACCACGCGACCAACATCGGCAAGCTGTTTCGTCCCGATGCGCCGCTGTTGCCGAACTACAAGTGGGTACCGATCGGGTATCACGGGCGCGCATCGACGATCGGCGTCAGCGGACAGGCGTTTCCGCGACCGGTCGGCCAGACGATGCCGCCGAACGCGACGAGCCCGTCCTTCGGCCCGAGCAAGCGCATGGACTACGAGCTCGAGCTCGGCATCTTCATCGGCGCGGGCAACGACGACGGCACGCCGATCCCGATCGCGGAAGCGGAGGAGCACATCTTCGGCTTCTGCCTGCTCAACGACTGGAGCGCGCGCGATATCCAGGCCTGGGAGTACCAGCCGCTCGGGCCCTTCCTCGCGAAGAACTTCGCGTCGACGATCTCGCCGTGGATCGTGACGCGCGAGGCGCTCGCGCCGTTTCGCACGGCGTGGACACGGCCCGAGAGCGATCCGCAACCGTTGCCGTATCTCGATGCGCCGACGGTGCGCGCGCAGGGCGCGATCGACATCCGGCTCGAGGTCTCGCTCGCGACCGCGAAGTCGCCGAGCCCGATGCATCTGACGACGAGCAGCTTCAAGCACGCGTACTGGACCATCGGGCAGATGGTCGCGCATCACACCGTCAACGGCTGTCGTCTGGTCGCGGGCGATCTGTTCGGCAGCGGCACCTCGTCGGGTCCGACGGCCGACGAAGCCGGTGCGCTGATCGAACTCGTCGAAGGCGGCAAGAAGCCGCTGAGCTTGCCGAACGGCGAGACGCGCACCTTCCTCGAGGACGGGGATACGGTCGTGATGCGGGCCTGGTGCGAGAAGCCGGGCGCCGCGCGCATCGGCTTCGGCGAATGCCGCGGGACGGTGCTGCCCGCGCGCGCGCCGACGTGAAGCGCGGCTCCGGCCTATCATCGCCACTTCGTTTCTCCGGGAGCTTGCGATGAACACCGACCACGGGATCGACTTCGGCCACGAGTTCCACGGGCGTGAGCATCACTTCGTCGTGACGCGCGAGGCGCTCGAATACCTCGCGAAGGAAAACGGGCTCGACGAGTCCGGGCTCGTCGGCGCCTACAACGCGCACCGGGAACGCATCCACGCGGTCGCCGAAACGATGAGCCGCAACGCCGATCCGTCGGTACGCATCGTGCTCGGCCGTCCCGCGTTCGAGTCGTCGCGGTCCTCCTGAAGGCCTTACAGGATCCCGAAGATCTTCAGCAGGATCAGCACGGTGACGGGGACGCCGAGCAACCAGAGCACGATGAAGCGCATGAGAGTCCTTCGTTCGAAGCGGCAGCTGCCGAAGCGACGCAGTAGGCGCGTCGTCGCGCGCGCCGCGCATCGGACGTCGACTCAATCCTAGCGAGGCTTGCGCCTTCGTCCGAGCACGGCCCGACACCGGTCTGGTTACCCTCGCGCAGCCGCCGACGAAGGGACACGATGGCCGAAACCGACGACACGAAGGCCGAAGCGATCACGGTGGTCGAAGGGCAGGTCGCGCACTTCATACCGCGCGAGGAATTCCGCAAGCGCTTCACCGCGCACTTCTTCGACCCGGCCTTCGATCCGCTCCGAGCCGAGATCGACAAGCTCGAGACGATCGCGTGGGATGGCTACCGGCAGGGCCGCAAGTCGCCGGTCACGAACAAGGCCGGGGCCGGCTTCGCGGATCCGGACTACGAGCTGTCGGTCGAGTGGCGGGAGACCAGCGCTCGCCTGAAGGCCGTCGACGCGACACGGCTTGCGTCGACCGGCGAGCCGAACGTCCTCGTCGTGTGCGGCTCACCGCGCAACGACGGCTCGTGTCCCGGCGAGATGTCGAAGACGTTCCGGCTCTCGACCCTCATCGCGGGCACGCTGCGTTCGAATGCCTGCAGCGTCGACCTGCTCGACCTGAGCCTGTTGACGAACGAGTATGGGAAGCACATCCATCCGTGCAAGGGCTGCGTCTCGACCGCGATGCCGCTGTGCCACTGGCCGTGCAGCTGCTATCCGAATCACGCGAGCGGCCAGGTCAACGACGCGATGGCCGACATCTACGAACGCTGGGTCGCGGCCGACGGCATCGTGCTCGTCACGCCGACGCACTGGTACCAGTCGCCAAGCGTGCTCAAGTCGATGATCGATCGCCTCGTCTGCGCCGACGGCGGCAATCCGGACCCGACGTCGACACACGGCAAGAAGGCCGCCGAAGCGAAGGCGATCGAACTCGCCGGCTGGGACTACCCGAAGCATCTCGCCGGTCGGGTCTACGGCGTCATGGTGCACGGAGACGTGGCCGGCATCGAAGGCACGCGTCGCGCACTCTGCGACTGGCTCGACTGGATGGGACTGATCGAGGCCGGCTTCGCTGCGCGCCTCGATCGCTACATCGGCTACTACAAGCCCTACGCGACGAGTCACCAGGAACTGGATCGCGACACCGACGTGCAGGAAGAGGCGCGCGACGTCGCGCGCGCGGTCGCGATGACGATCGCGGCCGTGCGCGCCGGCAAGCACGAGATGGCGGGACCGAAGCTGGATCCGCCGCGCGTCAAGTAGCGCCGTCCTTCATCGGCGCGTCGCGCGCCTCGTCGTCGGCATCGGGATCGTCGAACTCGTCGGCCGCGGACTCGATGCCGGGCGCGAGCGTGGCCAATTCGTCGACCGCCGCGCCGGCATCGACCGCGGCGCTCCCGCGCTCGCCGGTCCCATTGCGATCAGAGTCCGAGTCGAGATCGCCGTCGCCGAGATCGCGGCCCGCGTTGCGCCGCGTGCTCATCGGCATCCGGCGGGCCTGCTCGTCGCTGAGCCCCTCGTCCATGCCCGGCCCGCCGACGACATCGCTGCCGGTGTCGGAGCTGTCGCTCGGACCGAGCGCGCCGGTGCCGTGACCACGGCCGGTGACCGGTGGCTCCTCTCCCGTGAGATCGAGTGTGCTGGTGGACATGGCGTGTCTCCTAGGTGTCATCGAGAACTCGCATTGTCGAAGGCCGCGGCGACGGCGACGGCCGCCGATGACCGAAAGCCTTGTCGGACCAACGGCGTACGGCGAGCTCCCGCAAGAAGCAGATGCGCCGTTCGCTGATAGCCAGTCGCGGCGCGCGTCGTTAGCCTCGCGAAATTCCGTCGAAGAGGTCGTCGCTCAACGACCCGCGGCTTCGGCCCGACGGTCATCCTGGAAGGACCGGCAATGGACTCAGGCCTCGCACCGATCGAACGGGTGGACGACGACGATCTCCACATGGGCAGTGAATACGCCAGCGCGCGCGCGTTTCTCGCGCATCAACCGCGCGCGACCCTCGGCCAGGTCAAGAAAAAGAAGGCGCAGCCGCAGCACGGCTCCAACGACAGCGACTTCGGCTTCGCCGATCAGATGCCCGACTAGGCTCGCCGGAAGATCCCGGTTCGCACGGGGACCGCGCGACGACATGCGGCGCGCGAGGCTCAGCCCGCCAGGCGGCTGAGGATCTGCAGGAAGCCCCGGAAGCGCGCCCGCCCGCCGCGTACCGGCGGCGCCGCGAGTTCGTAGTCCGGAAATCGTTCGAGAAAGCGCGCGAGCGCGACGCGGCCTTCGAGGCGTGCGAGCGCGAGGCCGACGCATTGATGGGGTCCCGAGCCGAACGCGAGATGGCGATTCGGGGCGCGGGCGACGTCGAGCCGATCGGGATCGGGAAACTGCGCCGGGTCGCGGTTCGCGGCGCCGATGCAGAGGTGGACGCGCGTGCGCGGGGCGAGCTCGACGCCGTCGATCGTCACGGTCTCGGTCGTGATGCGGTTGCCGAGCTGATTCGAACTCTCGAAGCGCAGGAATTCCTCGACGGCCTTGTTGATCAGCGTCGGGTCGGCGACGAGGCGGGCCTTCTCGTCCGGCCACTCGGCGAGCGCGACGAGTCCGTTGCCGATGAGGTTTGTCGTCGTCTCGTGACCCGCGTTGAGCAGGAAGACGCAGTTGTGCAGAAGCTCCGGGGCCGTCAGGCGCTCGCCGCCTTCGCCGATGATCAGGCGCGACAGCACGTCCACCTCCGGATCGCCGAGATGCTCGCGACGATCGGCGATCAACTCGTCGAGCGACGCGAGGAAGTCGACGACGGCGCGGTTGCCGCGCGCTTCCTGTTCCGGCGTGAGGACCGGCTCGAGCGCGCCGAGGATCGCGAGGGACCAGTCGCGCAACGGCGCGCGCCGTTCGTGCGGGATCGCGAGCAGGTTGCCGATGATCTCGATCGGGATCGCCGACGCGAAGTCCTCGATCAGGTCGACGGTCCGACCGCTTCGCGTCGCGTCGGCCATGCGATCGAGCAGATGCTCGACGCGCGCGATCAACGCGGGCTCCATCGCGGCGATGTGTTTCGGAGTCAGCGCGCCCGCGATGAGCCGTCGGACGCGCGTATGCAACGGCGGATCGTTGAAGACGAGGCTCGTCGTGTGATGCGCGAACAGCGGGGAGTCTCCGTACTTCGGCCCGAACTCCTCGCGCTTGTCGGACGAGAAGCGTTGCGTGTCCTTGTAGACCGCGATCAGGTCGGCATAGCGCGTGAGGAAGATCGACCCGTCGGGAAGCCGCTTGATCGGCGCATGCGTGCGGAGTGCGCGATAGGTGGGAAAGGGGTCGGCGTAGAACGCGGCGTCGAGGCGTTGCAGGTCGAAGCCGTCGGCGAGCGCGCGATCGTTCATGCGCGCGCCTTGCGCGTCGCATGCACCGCCGGCACGCCGCCGACGAACAAGTCCGCGACGATCGGTGCCATCGTCGCGTAGTCGAGGGTTCCGCCCGGCCGCAGCCACGTGAACATCCAGTTGATCATGCCGAACAACAGCATCGTCAACGGCTTCGTCAGCTCGTCGCGCGCCTGCTCCGGCTGCCACGCACCGATCGCATCCGCGAAGCCCGCGACGACACGACGCTCCTTGTCGAGCACGCGACGGCGATCCGCCGGCTCGAGGAAGCGCACGTCCGCGGTCAGCACCGTGTGCGCATCGCGCGCCCCGGCGTACTCGCGCATGATCCGGTCGACCAGCGTGCGCACCCGCGCCTCGGGTTCGAGCTCCTGCTCGGCGACCTCGCCGACGAGCGAGACGAGGCGCGACACGTGGCCGTCGGTGATGTCGACGAGCAGCGCGTACTTGTCGCGGAAGTAGTGATACAGCGTGGCCTTCGACAGCCCCGTCGCCTCGGCCACCTGGTTCATCGACGTCGCGGGATAGCCGCGTTGCGCGAACAGGGCGGCGGCGCGCGCGAGGATCATCTCGCGTTGACCGTCGTAGTTGGCGGCACGTCCGCGCGGCATCAGTGGGTCCCCGTCTTCGCGAACAGATGAAAGTCGCGCGGCCGGCCGCGCACGAGCTTCTTGTTCCGCATCAGGCCTTCATGGACGTAGCCGACCTTCTCGAGCACGCGCCGCGACGCGCGGTTCGTGTCGAGCGTCGTCGCCTCGATGCGATGGAAGCCGTGCGTGTCGAGCATCCAGTCGGTGACGGCGCGCGCGCACGCGGTCGCGAGGCCTTTGCCCGACTGGCGCGGATCCAGGTCGTAGGCGAGCTCCGCGGTCCGGAAGCGCCACACGATGTGCAGCAACGCGATCGTTCCCGCCAGCGACCGGTCGGACTCGTCGACGATCGCGAAACGCGCGGTCGTGTCGTCGCGCGCCGATGCGCAGGCGTCGACGATGCGCGCGAGATCGTCGGGGCCATCCAGACTCCAGCTCGTGTGCTCGATCACCTCGGGCATCGACAGGTAGGCGTACCACGCGTCGACGTCATCGTGACCGATCGGGCGCAGCGAGAAGGGCAGTCCGGCGAGCGACGGCGGCGACTCGAGGCGCATCAGCGCTCGTCGAACGACAGCACGACGCGATCGGTCGTCGGATGCGCCTGGCAGGTGAGGATGAAGCCTGCTGCGACCTCGTGCTTGTCGAGGGCGAAGTTGCGTTCCATCCGGACTTCGCCCTCGAGGAGTTTCGCGCGACAGGTGCCGCAGACGCCCGACGTGCACGAGAAAGGCACTTCCAGGCCCGCAGCAGACGCCGCGTCGAGGATGCTCGGCTGGTCGCGACGAAAGACGATCTCGCGCTGCAGGCCGTCGCGGATGATGACGACCTTCGCCTCTTCCGCGTCGCCCGGCTGCGCCTCGTGGACGACCGCGCCGACCGTCGTCGCGCCGCCGCCGGCCGGCAGTGCCACGCCGAAGCGCTCGATGTGGATGCGTTCCTCGGGAACGCCGGCGGCGAGCAGCGCGGCCTCGGCCTCGTCGTTCATCTGGTAGGGACCGCAGATATAGACGTGGTCGATCGACGCCGGAGGAACGATGCTCGACAGGAAGGAGCCGATCTTGTCGCGGTTCATCACGCCCGCGTTGAGCGGCGAATCGGTGTGCTCGTCCGAGAACACGTGGTGCAGGACCAGACGCCGCATGTAGCGATTCTTCAGGTCCTCGATCTCTTCCTTGAACATCGTCGACTTCAACAGCCGATTGCCGTAGATCAGCGTGAAGCGGCTCTTCGGTTCGCGCGCGAGCACCGTCTTCATGATCGACAGGATCGGCGTGATGCCGCTGCCGCCCGCGATGCCGACGTGGTGACGCGCGGATTCGCGCTCGAGCGGCACGAAGAAGCGGCCTTGCGGCGCCATCACCTGCACGGTGTCGCCGGGCTTCAACGACGCGTTGATCCAGTTCGAGAACACGCCGGCCTGGACCTTGCGCACGCCGACGCGCAACTCGCCGTCGTCGACGCCGGCGCAGATCGAATACGAACGGCGCAGGTCCTGACCGTCGATCTCGGTGCGCAGCGTGAGGTACTGGCCCTGCGTGAAGCCGAAGGTCTCGCGCAGCTCGTCGGGCACATCGAAGGACACGATCACGGCCTCGGGCGTGTCGGGCTCGATCGCGCGGACGCGGAGGGGGTGGAACAGCGGGGTCATCAAATCGCCTTGAAATGCTCGAACGGTTCGCGACACGCGCGGCACCGATGCAGCGACTTGCAGGCCGTCGAGCCGAACGCGGACAGGCGCTCCGTGTCCTTGCTGCCGCAGCGCGGACACGGCGGCTGAACGCGTGCGACGAAGCGCAACGGGCGCGGCGCGCCCGCTTCGAGATGCGCGGGCGGCGCGATGCCGTATTCACGCAGGCGACGGCGGGCGTCGTCGCCGATCCAGTCCGTCGACCACGCGGGCGCGCGACGCACGATCGCGCGCGCGGGTCCGAGGCCGGCCGCGTCGATCGCGGCGAGCGCCGCGGTCTCGATCGCTTCGGTCGCGGGGCAGCCGGAGTAGGTCGGCGTCAACACCAGTTCGAGCGCGCCGTCGTCGGCCTCGATCACGTCGCGCACGATGCCGAGATCGGTGATCGACAGCGCGGGCACTTCGGGATCGAGCACGTCGTCGAGCGCGAGCCAGGCCTGCGCGCAACGCGGCGTCGTCGCGACGACGGGGCGCGGCGGCGACGTGCGATGGGCGCTCGCGCGGTCGAGCGGCGAGTCGATCACGACGGACCCGGTGACGCCGGCCCCGATCACCACACGCCTCCGGGGTAGGCGCGCTGCAGGTGCTGCATCTCCGCGAGCACGAAGCCCATGTATTCGCTGTGCCGGCCGATCTTGCCGTGGCTGCGGAAGCCGGTCTCCTTCGGCAGCGGCAGGCCGGCCTCGTCGAACAGCGACGTCATGTCGGCCGTGAAGCCGTCGCGCAACGCGGACCAGCGCGGACCGAGTCCGCTCGCCTCGGCGGCCGCGTCGACGGCGTCGTCCTCGAAGAGTTCGGCGGTGTAGATCCACAGGCGATCGATCGCGGCGTCGACGCGCCGACGCGATTCGTCGGTGCCGTCGGCGAGTCGCACGATCCATTCGCCCGCGTGCTGCTGGTGATAGCGCGCTTCCTTGACGGCCTTGCCGGCGATCGCCGCGACTTCCGCGTCGCTCGAGTGCGCGAGCTGTTCCCAGAGCTGCTTGAGGAAGGTCGCCATGACGACGTTGCGCAGGACGGCGATCGCGAAGTCGCGCTTGCCGTCGCGTCCGGCCCCGTTCGGCAATTCGACCAGCGTCGCATTCCGGTAGTCGCGTTCGTCGCGCAGGAAGGCGAGCTGGTCCTCGTCGCGTCCCGCGCCCTCGAGCGTCGCGATGCGCGTGTACAGCGCGCGCGCCTGGCCGAGCAGGTCGAGCGCCATGTTCGCCATCGCGATGTCCTCTTCGAGCACCGGCGCGTGGCCGCACCACTCGGACAGGCGTTGCGACAGGATCAGGCACGAGTCCGCGATGCGCAGCAGGTACTGCACGGAGGCGTCGTCGCTCACGGAGATGGAATCCCGCATGGCTACATGTGATCCACGGCGTCGGGCAGGCGATAGAAGGTCGGGTGCCGATAGACCTTGTCCTCCATCGGGTCGAAGTACATGTCCTTGTCGCCCGGATCCGACGCGACGATCTGGTCCGAGCGCACGACCCACAGGCTCACGCCCTCCTGGCGCCGGGTGTAGACGTCGCGCGCAAGCTGGATCGCCATCTTCGGATCGGCCGCGTGCAGCGAGCCGCAATGCTTGTGATCGAGGCCGGCCTTGCTGCGGACGAAGACTTCCCAGAGGGGCCACTCGGTGGATGCTTGTTGTTCGCTCATGTGATGTCCTGTGAGCCTGTCACCCCGGCGAAGGCCGGGGTCCAAGTTCGTTGCCGCGCGATGCGACTCAAATCGGATCCCGGCCTTCGCCGGGACGACAGTGTGCTTAGGCAGCGATCGCTTGCGCCGCTTCCCTGGCCGCCCGTTTCCGCTCGTGCGCCAGCGCCGCTTCGCGCACCCATTCCCCGTCGTCCCACGCGTCGACGCGGGCCTGCAGCCGGTCACGGTTGCACGGACCGTCGCCCGCGATGACGGCCCAGAACTCGGACCAGTCGATCGCGCCGAAGTCGTGCGACTGGCGCTCCTCGTTCCACTTCAGGTCGGGGTCGGGCAGCGTGACGCCGAGGATCTTCGCCTGCTCGACCGCCGCGTCGACGAATTTCTGGCGAAGGTCGTCGTTCGAGAACCGCTTGATGCCCCAACGCATCGACTGCGCGCTGTTCGGCGACTGGTCGTCGGGCGGACCGAACATCATCACGCTCGGCCACCACCAGCGGTTCACCGCGTCCTGGACCATCGCCTTCTGCGCGTCGGTGCCGTGGTTCATCATCGTCAGAAGCGACTCGTAGCCCTGACGCTGATGGAAGCTCTCCTCGCGGCAGATGCGGATCATCGCGCGCGCGTACGGCGCGTAGGAACAGCGGCAGATCGGCACCTGATTCATGATGGCCGCGCCGTCGACGAGCCAGCCGATCGCACCGACGTCCGCCCAGGTCAGCGTCGGGTAGTTGAAGATCGAGCTGTACTTCGCCTTCCCCGAATGCAGCGCGTCGAGCATCTGGTCGCGCGACGTGCCGAGCGTCTCGGCGGCCGCGTACAGATAGAGGCCGTGGCCGCCCTCGTCCTGCACCTTCGCGAGCAGGATCGCCTTGCGCTTCAAGGTCGGCGCGCGCGAGATCCAGTTGCCCTCGGGCAGCATCCCGACGATCTCCGAATGCGCGTGCTGGCTGATCTGTCGCACGAGCGTCTTGCGATAGTGGTCGGGCATCCAGTCCTTCGCCTCGATGAAGTCGCCGGCGTCGATGCGCGCGTCGAAGCGTTCCTGCAGCTGCATCTCCTCGGCGGAGCGCACGGGCTTCTGCGCGGCGTCCGGCTTCATCGTATCCATCGCTTGTGTGTACATGGCTTTCTCCGGTCAACGGTCGGACGAGGTCTCGATCGTTTCGAGGCACAACATCACTGCAGGTTCGCGGCGAGGAACTTCTCGACCCGCGTATAGAAGTCGACGCGATTCTCGAGCTTCAGGAAGCCGTGACCCTCGCCGTCGTAGATCACGAACTCTGGTTTTTGCCCCGCCGAACGCAACGCATCGCGCATCAACGTTCCATGGTTCAGCGGCACGCGAAGGTCGTTGCCGCCGAAAGCCATCAGCAACGGCGAACGGATGTCCTTCGCGTGCTCGACCGGCGAGGCATCGCGCAAGAGCTCGGCGTCCTTCACGGGATCGCCGATCATCGTCGGCAGCGAATAGAGCTGCGCCTCGCGCGGGATGTCGTTCTGCCACGAGTTGTCGAACATCAGGCGCACGTCCGTGACCGCGAGCCACGCGACGCCGCACTTGAAGGTGTCCGGGTCGCGCACCAGCCCCATCAGGGTCGCGTAACCCCCGTAGCTCGCGCCCATCAGACAGACCCGGCCCTTGTCGACCAGACCCTTGTCGGCCGCCCAGCGGACCGTGTCCACCAGGTCGTTCTCCATCGCGAGACCCCATTGCCTGAAGCCCTTGACGTGGTGCTGACGGCCATAGCCGGTACTGCCGCGGAACTCGGGCTCGAGAACGACGTAGCCGCGCGACGCCAGGAACTGCGCCTCGTCGTCCCATTGCCAGGTGCGTCCGCGAACCCACGGACCGCCGTGGACGAGGACCACCGCAGGTCGCGGCTTCTCGGCCTTGGCGGCCGGCGTCGTCACCCAGATCGGCAGGTCTTCGCCGTCGCGGGCCTTCGTGCGATGGAAGTCCGTCTGCGCCATGCGCGCGGGCACGATGTTGTCGCGCTGCTTGCCGACCGTCATCCAGGTGTCGGTCGCGACCGTGTACAGATAGAAGGTGCCCGGATCCTGATCGGACGACGAGTCGATCAGCACGATGTCGTCCCGACACACCCGACACACGACGGTGTTCACGCGACCGGGAAGGCGCGCGTCGATCGTGGCCTGCAATTTGCGGAAGTCCGGATCGAACCAGACGGTCCCGCCGGCGTCGGTCTCGTAGCTCACGCCGAGCAACCTGCCGGTCTTGCGCGACAGATGCAGTCGCGGCGACAGATCGAAGCCCGGCGTCGCGAGGATCGCCTCGGGCTCCGGCTTCCCGGTCGTGAAGTCGAAGCGACGCAGCGCGGCGTAACCTTTCGACGATGCGAGGACGTACAACTGGCCGGCCGAGTCGAGGCCCACCGGGTCGACGTCGATTTCCGTGCGCGGATACCTCGCGATCGAGGTCCACGGCTTGTCGGCGGCCGGGCGCCAGGCCACATCGACCATGCCGCCCGACAGCGACTCGGCGACGCGCGGGCTTCCGGAGCCGTCGAACAGCCAGCCCTGCACGTGGTCGGGTGCGCCGTGCGCGAGCGACGACGCGCGGCCCGTCGTCGTGTTGAGGCGTTTCGGCGTGATGGAGTCGAGCTCCCCCGTCGGCGTGTAGCGATACTGGCCGACGATCACGTCGTCGCCTCCGTCGGCGAGCGTCGTCAGGAGTTCGTGGTCGGGCTCGAGCTGATTCGACGCGATGCGCGTGTTGCCCTCGGAGATCGTCGGCGTGAACTCCGAGCGGATCAGGACGCGCATCTCGCCGCCGTCACGCCTGACCGCGTACAGGCCCGGTCCGAAGCGCTGGTCGTTCGCCGGGGCCTGCGTGTCGATGGTATTGAAGACGAGTCGCTCGTCGTTGACCCAGTCGAAGGACCGGATGTCGGCATTGTTGAAGTTCGCGACGACCACCGGCTTCATCGTGGTGCCGTCCAGGTTGACGACTGCGAGGAAGACGCGGCTCTTCGTGTTCGACATCGCGACCGCGAGCCACTTGCCCGACGGCGACAACTTCGCCGCACTGAGGTCGGGATTGCGAAAGAAGGCGTCGACGCCGATCGACGATGGCTCCGCGGCCGACAGGGTCAGCGGCGTGACGAACAGCGCAGCAAGCGCACTGCGACGCGCCCACAGGATCCAGCGAAACATCAGTTCTTCCTCCGATCGACGACTCTTCTGGCCTTGCCGGTCAGCGTCCTCTCGATCGACTGGCTCGGCAGCACCGAGACCCGCGTCGAGATGCCCACCAGCG